>ERZ777011.619-NODE-619-length-52116-cov-16.735599_pt1 | contig 52116 bp, 42 predicted proteins | sample MGYA00374964_ERZ777011 | MGnify/ENA primary metagenome ERZ777011 (study PRJEB29310, sample SAMD00008975) | mouse gut metagenome | study: EMG produced TPA metagenomics assembly of the Metagenome analysis of fecal microbiota from mouse which was promoted...
CGCCACTTAAAAATATATAATATTTCAGAAATACAAAAAAGTTTAATCAAAATTATTTTCCAACCCATATATTTTAAGAGAAAGGAAAAAGAAAATGTGTAAACAAAAGAGAAACAGAAGGAAAACAAAAAACGAATTTATTAAACAAGCAAAACGGAATAACCTTAATAGCTTTGGTTATTTCAATAATAGTAATGTTAATTTTGGCTGGTGTTTCAATAAATGCTATTATAGGTGATGATGGAATAATAAGCAGAACACAATATTCAACATTTCTAAGTGAAATGACAGCAGTAGAAGAAGCTGTGCAAATGTGGAAAGCTGGCGAAGTAATAGGACAAATGGGAGAAGAGACCAAAGCAATACCAGCAAATGGAATTTGCAAGGTAGAAGATCTAACTAGTACTGATAGATTGGCGGGAGAAGTAGGATATTATAGAATATGGAGTATGACTGAAACAGTACCAACCACAAGTATATTTAGTGATAGTGATGAGTTTAATAGTACTTTTGAGGGAGAAATGATATATTATCCGGCAGGAGTTCAAGATTTATTTTATTTAAATAATGAAGTTTTAGGTATAGAAAGTGACAAAACTTATGTAATAGATATAGCAACAGGGATGATATATTCAATGGCAGGAGTAAAGCTAAAAGGAATAAGTTGTTATAGTGCAAATATGGCAACAGCAGTAATGAGTGGACAATTAAATGCACCAGTATTTGCGGAATCAGAAGTAAGTGGAACAGGTACAGATGATAAACTAGCAGGAAATGTACAAGATGAATTTTTAGAAGATGGTACAAAAAATCCAGACTACAATCCTTATGGTTTTCAAATTATAGCTGATATATCAAATGAAAATGTTTATAAGTTATATAACAATGGAGATTTATATGGAAAAGGAGTAAAAGGATATAAATTAAATAGTAGTACTGAAGAAATAGATAAAATGGATACTACAAAATGGCAAAGTAGATCTATACCAAGTGAAATACCGGGAAGTAGTACAAATGATGTTCAAATAATCGTAGGTTCAGGTAATGTTTTTGCTATTGATAATCAGGGATATTTATGGGCATGGGGAGGAAATGCAAGTAATGTAATGGGATTAAAAAATGATGAACTAATTGAATTTTCTCAATATCAAGTAAAAAAGTTAAATGTAGATGGTAAAAAAGTTTCTAAAATTTTTCCACTAACATGGGCAACCTTTGTAATAACACAAGATAATCAATTATATGCTAGTGGTTGTAATAATGATGGAGAACTAGGAACTGGAACACAAGAACCTCAAACAGATGGATTTAAGAAGATAAACTTTCCAGAAAATGTAAATAATATAAAAGAAATATATGATAATTTTAATGGACTAGATAATGTTAATCCAAATTTTGGAATGATATTAACTAACACAGGAAAATTATATTTTGCTGGATGTAGAGAAGGAAATAAAAGTAAAAATATAAAATTTACAAAAACAATACCAGAAGGTGATGTTAATAATTGGACAGAAGTAGATACACAAGTTATGTTTCCAGGATTGGATTTTACCAAAGTAAAAGGAATTGGTAGATGTAATGAGTATAACTGGCAAAGAGTTAATTTTTTCTTTTATGAAGGTAATAAATGTTTTTGTTTAGATGGATATGGCAATGCCAAAGAAATTAAACCATGGGGAGATGATTGTATTTCTATTGAGTTTCAAGATGGTGGTTCAACTGGGCATATTGTTAAAATAACAAAATCGACTGGTATAGAATGGTATGCTAGGCATTGGAGTTCTGCAACTATGTTTATAACGTCTGCTGTAAATGTATGGGAGAATATAACTGATACTATTAAAGAAGTTGAAAATGCTAATAATTCTAATGTTTCAAAATTTTGGACAAACACAGACTGTATTATTATAGTACTGGAAAATGGTAAGGTTTATGGATATGGAAATTCAGAGAATTTGGGAATTGGAGAATCAATAGGAAAAGTAGAATTTACTGAAATAAAAGAATTATCATTTATGAATGGTAATTTTGAATTACCAAAATGTGATAGATCTTTAATTTTGAAATATGACAATAAATTGTATGGAGCTAATAATTCGGTTTTAGTATTAGGTGATAAAATATTACAAAAAGGATGGGCAAAAATTTTATCTGATGTAAAATATTTTAATGCTAGTACTAATGGAGATTCTTTTGCTGTAATAAAAAATGATGATTGTTTATATGTAAGAGGAAATCAAAGTAGAGTATTAGGAGTAAATCAAGAAGTAGGCAGTATAAAAGATTTAACAAAGATAACAGGAGAAGGTTCAACAGAAGAAGCTAAATTAGCTATCAATAGCGGAATAAAAAAATATGCATTTTGTGGAGATGCGTTATATATCTTAACAAAAAATAATACGTTACTAGTAACAAATTATTGTCCATCAAATGCTTATTATGGCGATGGATATGTTGGAATAGAACCAGCTAGAACATCAAACTTTGCATTTACTATTGTTCAAAATGAAGTTGAAGATTTTTATTGTAGTGGTAGATGGAAAATAAGTAAGAAAAATGATGGAATATATTTTTGGGGATCCGCTAATGGTGGCTCAATGAAGCAAAGTGCAACTCCTATAAAAATAGATGAAATTTGGAATAATACGGGAAACTTAAAAAGTGTGTTATTAAGTAATTGGAATAACATATGGATGGTAGGAGAAAACAATACTGTTACGGATGGAATATGCAAAAGTGGTACAATAGTATGTAGTGGTAGAGGCAATACTAGTGATAATTCACCAGCTGTTTTAACAGCACCAGAAAAAATAGTATCAGCAGTATATAACAATAGTTTCTTGTGTTTAGGAGATAAAGGAACTATATATGGAGCTGGGATGTGTGCTTATTTAGGTGAAGGTACAGAAGGTATGTCCAATAAATATAATGGGATACTTCATGAAGTTAAAACAGGAGAGAAATTTATACAATTAGTTGGTGGGAATGGATTTGCTATTGCAATTACAGAAGATGGTAAAGTTTTTGGCACAGGAAGTAATACTAATGGAATATTAGGACGTTGGATAGGAATAGATAGAAAACAACCAAATAGCAGGTATAAAACTGCTTATGATTGGGTAGAATGTCCAGAACTTGAATTATAAAAAACTAGAAGTTGTTTGCCTTCTAGTTTATAGATTTATTAGAAAGATGGTTATACTTAGTATAGCCATCTTTTATATAAAAAAACTCGCTTTTTCAAGCGAGTTTTTCGTTAATATGAGATATTAACGACCTATTATAAAACTATGATACACATAAAATTCTAAGAAGTCAAGCTTTCCATAATAAATTTTAAGAGCAAGTTTTTTGCTCTTTTTTTATTGCTCAAAAATGATGAAGGGCTTGAAAATACTAAAACATATTAATTTTGACATTTTCGTTAATATCTCATATTAACGAAAAGTATTATGTAAATAATCAGAGGTGGTTTTCCTTCTGATTATACCAATAAAAGTGTTAGACACTTTTAAATTTTGTGTACAGAGTGGTTGAAAAATAATTACAATTTTATTATTTTTCAACCCATATTTTTAAAAGAAAGGAAAAGAAAAATGTGTAAACAAAAGAGAAGCAGAAGGAAAACAAAAAATGATTTTTTGAAACAATCAAAACGGAATAACATTAATAGCATTAGTTATTTCAATAATAGTAATGTTAATTTTAGCTGGTGTTTCAATAAATGCTATTATAGGTGATGATGGAATAATAAGCAGAACGCAATATTCAACATTTCTAAGTGAAATGACAGCAGTAGAAGAAGCAGTACAAATGTGGAAAGCTGGCGAAGCAATAGGACAAATGGGAGAAGAGACCAAAGCAATACCAGCAAACGGGCTTTGTCAAGTAAGTGATTTAAATAAAACAGAGAGATTAGTCGGGGAAGTTGGGTATTACAGAATATGGAGTATGTCAGAAACTGCACCAACAACAAGTATATTTAGTAATAGTACAGACTTTAATAGTGCTTTTGAAGCAGAAATGATATTTTTTCCAGCTGGTGTACAGGATTTATTTTACTTAAACAATGAAACACTTGGTATAAAAAGTGACAAAACATATGTAATAGATGCAGCAACAGGAATGATTTACTCTATTGATGGAATTAAATTAAAGGGAGTAAGTTGTTATAGTGCAAATATGGCAACAGCAGTAATGAGTGGAAATTTAAATTCACCAGTATTTGCAGAATCAGAAGTAAGTGGAACAGGTACAGATGATAAGTTAGCTGGAAATACAGAACATGAATATGGATTTGAAATAATATCACATTATACTAATGATAATATATATAAATTGTATAATAATGGAGATTTATATGGAAAGGGAATAAAAGGGACATTATTAAATAGTTCAGAAACAGAAATGAAATCAATAGATCATACAGTATGGCAAGAATTTGTTGTTCCGTCAGAAATACCTGGAAGTAATGATTTATCTTCGATTCAATTAATACCAGCTAATGGCACGATGTTTGTAATAGATAGTAATAATGAATTATGGGCATGGGGAAATAATAATTCTAATAAATTAGGACTTACACATGCAGAACAAATAGATTATACAGGTTTAGAAGCAAAAAAATTAAATGTAGCTGGAAAAAAAGTTTATAAAGTTTTGCCAAATACGAATTCAACATTTGTTGTTACTATTGATAATGGAACTTATGAATTATATGCTACTGGATATAATGAAAATGGTGAATTAGGTATTGGAAATAGAGATAAAACACAAAATGAATTTATGAAAGTAGAGTTTGAGCATCCTGAAAAAATTACACATATATTAAATGAATATGGTAAAGATGCTTTTATAATAATATTAACTAATGAAGGAAAAATGTATTTTGCAGGTTCAACAAGTGCAGGACCTAATAATGCAAGTAATTTATTTAAAAATACAGATTTAGAAAACACAAATGTTACTAAATTTGTAGAAATTTTTAATAATAAGTATGGAACAAGTTTTAGCAATAAAATTATATCTATTTATAGACATGGAAATTGGAATTCAGCTCCGATTATTTTATTAGATAATTTAGGAAATACTTATTCTCTAAGAAATGGAAATGTATCAAATTTGGGATATGATGATACTGTATCTAATGTAGAAAAAATATGTGGACCAGTAAATCTTGGCTTATTAAAAAGAGTAAATTCAAGTGGAGAAATTGAATTTTGGGGATGGGAATATCATTCATCAAGTAGTTTAGGAGATGTAGATGGACCAAAATCAAAATGGTTTTGTTTAAATTATCTTTTCCCAGAAGGCTTTGCCTTTAATAAAGTAAAGGATATATATGCTACTAATGCGAATTGTTATTATTTAATGGAAGATGGGAAAGTTTATGCAAGTGGATATAATATAGGATTAGGAATTGGAGTACCATCAGAAATATCAACAGGAATTATTTGTTTAAACGATGTATCTAACATTCCAAAAATAGATTCTATTATAGGAAAAACGAGCAATGGAGCTAGTGATACAGGAACATTAATATTTAAAGGAAAAGATGGAAAATATTATAGTACAGGTGATAAAACTATCTTATTTAGAGATAATATTTTACAAAAATCATGGAAAATAGTAGCAAAAAATGTAAAGAAATTTAAAGCAAATACAACAGATAATTGCTTAGCATATATAGATAATAATAATGATATTTGGGTTTGTGGTGATATTTCAACAATGTTAGGAATAAATACAAGTGAGGATAAAAAAATTCCTAATTTTGTTTTATTAAAAGATTATATAAAAGATACAGAAGTATATGAACATATAAATGGTAAAGTAGAAGATTATAGTATTTCAAGTAGAATTTTAATGATAAAAACTAATAAGAATGATAATGATACTTTATATGTTTGTGGCAAATATTTGACAAGTGAATTTTCTGTATATAATTATAATGGCTTGGATAATGAAGATGCATTTATTCCTACAAAATTGGCTGATAATGTAAAACTTATGGCATGTGGATCTGTAAATGCTAGATTTTATGTGACTAATAATAATGAATTATATTGTTGGGGACATAATAATGGACGCCCATTGGGAATGGGTAGCGCTCCTAAACTTCCAACGCTTAATACCGATACTACATTTTCAAATGTAGTAGAAATAATATCAAATTCAAATCAAACTTATATTATAGATGATACGAATAATATTTATGGAACAGGACCAAATGATACATTCACTAATAATGTTAATGGTTTTGGTGAAAATAAATATAAATTTGAATTATTGAATTCATCAAATGGTAGTGATGAATTATTTAAAAACATGGTTTCATTAGATGGATTTGCTACAAGTATTGCATTAACTGATGATGGAAAAATATATGGTTTTGGAAAAAAATCAAAATTAGGAAAAGGTACAACTGATGAAACATTTCTTGAAATTTTTGATATTTTGCCAGAAATGAATAATGTTTTACAAATAGCAGGGGGAAATGGTTGGTTTGTCGTAATTACGAAAGATGGCAAAGTCTATGGAACAGGAAGTAATACTTATGGAATATTAGGACGATGGATAGGAATAGACAGAAAGCAACCAAATAGTAGATACAAAACAGCATTTGAATGGGTAGAATGCCCAGAATTAGAAATTTAAGCTAATCATTTAAAGGGAGTGATTATATTATTATATAGTCACTCTTTTTTGTTGACACACAATAAAAATCATGTTAGTATATAGACAATAAGCAAGAAATTGCAAATCAATTTTGCTTAAAATCTAAAAAGCAAAATTCAAAAATATTCAAATTATAGCCAAATTCTATTGGTTATCTTAAAAACTTCATTTATAAAAAATATTAAATTAGAGATAAGAAAAATGTAAATTAGTTTTATTATTATATTTTATAAAATTTTCATGTGATTTTTTGCTTAAATACATAAATAGGAGGACAATGAATGTCACAAAAAGAAAACAACGAAGTGTTGTTACCAACTAATGATTTGATTTTTAAGACAATTTATGGAAAGGAGGGAAGTGAAAGCATAACAGAAGATTTTATAAAAGCATTTTTAGATTTAGAAGTTAAAATTGAAAAATTAGAAGATAGTGAACCATTAGACATAGATCTAACAAGTGAAAAACTAGGAATATTGGATGTACTTGCAACAACAAGTGATGGGACAAGAATAAATTTAGAAATGCAAGTTGGAAACTATGCAAATATAGAAGAGAAATTCAGTTTTTATGGAATGGAAATATTTGTAGAGAATGTGCAAAAAGGGAAAAAGTATAAAGATATAGATAAAACAATATCAGTAATGATATTAAAAGATGACTATATAAAATATAGAGAATATGCAAAACATGTATTAAGATGGAAATTAAGAGAAGAAGAATATCATGATTTAATATTGACTGATAAACTTGAATTATGTATAATTTCATTAGAAAAGATAAAGAAAAAAATTGCAACAGGGGAAATAGCAGATAATGAAAAGATAGCAATATGGACAAAATTTTTATTAACTCCCAATGAAATCAAGGAGGAAGAAATGAGTGAAAATGAGGAAGTAAAGAAAGCTAACGAAAAATACAATGAAATGTTAGAAGATGAAAAAGCAAGACGCTGGGCATTTAAAAGACATTTGATAATGATGGAAAGAAATTCATTAAAAAGTGATGGAATAGAAGAGGGCGAAGAAAAAGCTAAAAAAGAAATAGCAAAAAAATTGCTTAATGAAAAAATAGATATTGAAATTATAATAAAAACAACTGGTCTAACAAAGGAAGAAATTGAAAAGTTAAAATGAAAATTTAAGGTTTGCTAAGTTTATTAGCAAACTTTTTTATTTTTCTACATAAAAATACTATATACAAAACTAATATTAATGATATAATTCAATAGATTTGAATTATTAATAAAAAAGGAGAATATTGAAGAGCAAAAAATGAAATATATAGGAAATAAAGAAGAAAATGTTGAATATAGAAAAAGACCAGGTGCATATGCAATAATAGAAAGAAAAGAAGATAATAAAATAGGAATTGTGACAGATGGGCAAGATTTCTTTTATTTAGGTGGAGGAATAGAAAAAGGAGAAACAGAAATTGAAGCTTTGAGAAGAGAATTAATAGAAGAGGCTGGATGTAGTATAAAAAATATAAGGCCATTTGATATGATAGGTTCATATATTTATGATACAACAAAAGGATATATAGAAGTAATTGCAAATGTTTACATAGCAGAGTTTGAAGAAAAAATAACAGAACCAATAGAAAAAGATCATGTAGTTTTGTGGGTAAATCCACAAGATTATACTGGAAGAATGTGCAGAGAATGGCAAGAACATATTTTAAAAGAATATATGGAAAATTAAAATATCGTTATGTACTAACAATTGGAGAAGAAAATGAAGGATATAGAAAAGTTTAACAAAATATTTCCAATATATTCGGGCTTATCTGGTGATTTATTATTTTGGGTAGCAATAGATAGTTTGTTTTTAACAGTTGTAAAACAATTTACTGCTTCGCAAATTGTTTCAGTAACTAGTATTTCACTAATAGTTTGTATTTTATTGCAAATTCCAATATTAAAAATAATAAAAGTTTTGGGAAATACAAAATCAGTAAGATTAGGTTCGTTTTTATTATTGTTATCAAGTTTACTTTTAACTTTTGGAAATAATTATGCAATAGTTGTTCTTGGAAAAGTATTTTCTGAAATAGCATTTACTTTTCAAAATATGACAAGTGCAATATTGAAAAATAATTTAAGTTTGCAACAAAGAGATAAAGAATATATACAAATAAAAACTAAATCGAATACTATATATGCAATAGCCACAATGGTAATATCATTTATTGCAAGCCCAATGTTTAATTGTAATAATTATTTGCCAATGTTGGGATGTATATTCTTTTGCTTTATATGTTTCATTTTATCATTCTATATAGTTGATTTTTCAAAATATGATAAAATCGAAAGCGAAGGAGAGAAAAAAGAAAAATCAAAAATTATATATAATAAACTAATTATCATGATGATTATCTCATATGGATTGTTTTATCCAATTATTAATTCGGGACAATCAAATGGAAAACTATTTATCCAACAAGAATTGTTAAAAATTTTTGACGTAGATAAAACAGCTCTAATAATTGGTGCAATATTATGTACTTCAAGAGTGGTAAGAGTAGCTTCTAATTTAGCTTTTAATAAAATACATAACAAATATAAAGATAAGGTTGGAGTCATATTACCAGTATTTCTATGTTGTTCAATAGTATTTATGATTGTTGGTTCTTTTATTTCTAGCAATATAATAATTAAATTTACAATTATGAGTATTGGTTATATAATTATATTATTCATAAGAGATCCGTTCAAAGTGTATATACAAGATTTAGCTTTGAATAGTGTTGGAAAGAAAGAACAACAATCTTTATTAACTACAATAGAATTATCAAGAAAAATCGGAAGAGCAATTATGAGCTTATGCTTTACTTTAATTTTGATAAATAATCCAATGATAGTAGTAATATCAATTTTATTAATATTGTCTATTATTGAAATAATGATAAGTATAAAACTTTATAGATTAGTGTTAATTTCAAAAGTAATATAAAATATTAAAAAATAAAATTACGATAATAATTATTAGTGATATAATAAAAATAAATTATATATTTTTAAGGGGAAAAAAGTTGGAAGATAGAAAAATTGAAATTATTAGAAACAAAGAGATGCTAAAAGAATATTTTTATGAAAGAGGTTTATCATCTGAAATAATGGATAATCCTAGATACGAAACAATTCTTTGGAAGTTGGGTAATATGATATCAAAAATGGGATTCACTTCTAATACATCAAAGGCAATTTCATATATAAGTAATATTATTGAGATAGATGCAAATGGTAGTCTTATTATGACAGAATCAGGTGATTTTAATAAAACAATAGTAACTTCAAAATATGAGTATGATACTCAATTGGAAAAATTAAAAATGTTTAGAGTAGAAATGGGCCCTAATAATAAAATATTAAGAAAAACAATTAGTATATACAATGATGATGGAATTGAAGAATGTTTGGGAACAGAACAACCGTTAGAAGATGGTGGAGTGTATTTTAGCAAAGCGAGTAGATTAAAAAACAGAATAGATATTATTCAAATACAACGAACGAGAAAATATGGTGATGAGGAAGAAAAAATGTCAGATGTATATCAACAAAGAATATTTTTTGCTGCTTTGGAAGATATAGAACCAGATATTACAACAATTGATCCATTAGAAACCGAACCATTATTGAAATTAGGAATGCCACCACTATATGAAGATCTTCCAATTCAAGTTATGCAAAAAATAGATGAGAATGAAGGAAATGCTTATCCACTACCAGAAACAGAAAGAGAAAATCAATTAAAAATGTATAAAGAAACTAATGAACATTATGGAAGAACAAAAGCATTTGAAAAAGGTGTAGCAAAATATCTAATAGTTAAGAATAAAACTGTTGAATATTGAGAATAGAATATTGAATGAATCTCACTATCCCGTAAGGATAGTGAGATTTTGTGTGTGAAGAAAATATTAGTAAAAAAGTTAGCAAAAAAGCTTGACAAGTGCTAATAAATGATGTAAGATATTAGCAGTCGAATAAACAGATTGCTAAAAGTAAGGAGAAAGTAGATGCCTGAAAATTTAGACAATAGAAAAAGAAAAATTTTACAAGCAATTATAGAAGAATATATTGAAACATCAGAGCCCGTAAGTTCAGGAAGCCTAGTTCAAAATGAAGAATTAAAGTGTAGTAGTGCTACAATAAGAAATGAAATGGCAGAACTTGAACAAATTGGTTTTTTAGAGAAACCACACACTTCGGCAGGTAGAGTACCATCTCAAAAGGGATATAGGTATTATGTAGATGAGTTATTAAGAGAAGATAATTTAAGTAGAAAAGAAATTGAAATGATTAAGGAAATGCTTGAAACAAAGGTAAATGGCTTAGAAGATTTAGCTAGAATTGCAACTACTACTTTATCTGAAATAACACATTATACTACAATTTCAATAGAACCAAATGTTAATAATCATACAATTGTAGATATTAAATTTATATTATTGGGAACTAGGGTTTTAATGGCTGTAATACTTACGGATTCAGGAATAATCCGAGAGTCAGTAATTAAATTTGATGAAGATTTAACACAAGATCAAATTAATGATTTAACATATATATTTAAAAATAAACTAGTTGGAAAACCACTTGAAAAAATAGATGGACCAATTGAAGAGTACATTATGTCTGAAATGAAGACAGGAATTAAAGTTATCGAAAAAATCATTGAAGAAATTAATAAGCTACTTGAAAGTTCAACTAAAACATATATTGAAGGTGCAAATAAAGTTGTAGACATGCCAGAATTTAAGAAACTAGATATGGCAAAAGATTTTTTAAATGTGATAGATGCAAAAGATATAATTGCAGATGTAATAAATACTGGAATGGCAAAGGACATAAATGTATATATTGGTTCAGAATCTGAACGAGAAGAATTAAAAAATTTTAGTATAGTAACATTTAATCATTTACTAGATGGAAAAGACATTGGAACAATTGGAATTATTGGTCCAACAAGAATGGATTATTCAAAAGTAATTTCAGTTATGAAATATATTAGTAAAAAATTGAATGAAGATTTCAAAAAAGGAAAATTCTAAGGAAAGGTAGGAAATAGATTTGGGTGAAGGTGAAGAAAATGTAGAGTTCCAAAATGAAGAAAATTTAGTAACAGATGAAACAGTAACAGAACAAAAAAGCGAAGTTGAGGAACTTGAAGATAGATACAAAAGACTTCTTGCAGAATTTGAAAATTATAAAAAAAGAAGTCAAAAAGAAAGAGATAGCTTGTATGGAATGATTACAGGAGATGTTGTTTCAACAATTCTTCCTGTAATGGATAATCTTGAAAAAGCAGCAGATGCTAAAACAGAAGATATAAATTATCAAGCAGGAGTTAAAATGGTTTCTAAACAACTATCAGAAGTTTTGATTAAATTTGGTTTAAAAGAAATTGAATCAATAGGAACAACTTTTGATCCAGAATTACATGAAGCTGTATCTCATATAGAAGACCCTGAAAAGGGAACACAAGAAATTGTGGAAGAATATAGAAAAGGATATAAAATAGGAAATAAAGTTATACGTCACTCAATGGTAATAGTGGCAAATTAACATGAAAAGCATTATTATAAAAAAATGTTAATAATTTTATTATTATATATGAACCAAAGAAAAAAATATAAAAGCATTTAAAAGGGAGGATTTTTAAAAATGGGAAAAATCATAGGTATTGATTTAGGAACAACAAATTCTTGCGTTTCAGTTATGGAAGGTGGAGAACCAGTTGTTATACCAAACGCAGAAGGGAATAGAACAACTCCATCTGTTGTAGCTTTCTCAAAAAATGGAGAAAGATTAGTTGGACAAATTGCAAAACGTCAAGCAGTTACAAATCCAGAAAACACAGTTATTTCTATAAAAAGAAAAATGGGAACAAGTGAAAAAGTTAAAGTTGAAGGAGATGAATTTTCACCACAAGAAATTTCAGCAATGATATTACAAAAATTGAAAGCAGATGCTGAAAACTATTTAGGTGGAAAAGTAACTCAGGCTGTTATCACAGTTCCAGCATATTTCAGCGATAGCCAAAGACAAGCAACAAAAGATGCTGGTAGAATAGCAGGATTAGAAGTTTTAAGAATTATAAATGAGCCTACTGCCGCAGCTTTGGCTTATGGTATGGATAAAGAAGCACAAGATCAAAAAATAATGATCTATGACTTAGGTGGAGGAACATTTGATGTTTCAATTCTTGAAATTGGAGATGGTGTATTTGAAGTTTTATCTACAAACGGAAATACACATTTAGGAGGAGACGATTTCGATAATGCTATTATGGATTATCTAGTTTCTGAATTTAAAAAATCAAGTGGAATTGATTTAACATCAGATAAAATGGCAATGCAAAGATTAAAAGAAGCAGCTGAAAAAGCTAAAATAGAACTTTCAGGTGTTCAACAAACAAATATTAATTTACCATTTATTACAGCTGATAGTACAGGACCAAAACACTTAGATGTTACTTTAACAAGAGCTAAATTTGAAGAATTAATTCATGATTTAGTTGAAGCAACAGCAGAGCCAGTTAATTTAGCATTAAAAGATGCTGGTATTTCTGCATCAGATTTACACAAAGTATTATTAGTTGGTGGTTCTACAAGAGTTCCAGCAGTTCAAGAAGTTGTAAAAAGAATTACTGGTAAAGAACCAGATAAAGGAATTAATCCAGATGAATGTGTTGCAGTAGGTGCAGCTATTCAAGGTGGTGTATTATCAGGAGATGTTAAAGATTTAGTATTATTAGATGTAACACCATTATCATTAGGTATTGAAACTTATGGTGGAGTATTTACTAAATTAATTGAAAGAAATACAACTATACCAACTAAAAAATCACAAGTATTCTCAACAGCAGGAGATGGTCAAACAAGCGTTGAAGTTCATGTTTTACAAGGTGAAAGAGAAATGGCAGCTTACAACAAAACACTTGGAAGATTCCAATTAACAGGAATTCCACCAGCACCAAGAGGAGTACCACAAATTGAAGTTACATTTGATATTGATGCTAATGGTATAGTTCATGTTTCAGCAAAAGATCAAGCTACTGGAAATGAACAAAAAGTTTCAATTACAGCAAGCACTAACTTAACTGAGGATGATATTAATCAAGCTATTAAAGATGCAGAAGCACACGCATCAGAAGATAAAAAGAAAAAAGAAGAAATTGAAGTTAAAAATAATGCTGAAAGTTTAGTATATAATAGTCAAAAAACTTTGGAAGAATTAGGCGATAAATTAAGTGGAGAAGAAAAAGCAAAAGTTGAAACAGAAATTGAAAATACTAAAAAAGCATTAGAAGGAAGCAATGTTGAGACAATTAAAGAAGCAACAGATAAATTGACAAAAGTTTTCTATGAAATTTCTGAAAAATTATATAAACAATCAAATCCAGCTGACGGTGCTAATGCTAGTGCAGAAGCAGGTACAACTAATGAAGATGGAACAGTTAATGCAGATTATACAGTTGAAGATGATGGAGAAGATAAAAAATAAATAAAAAATGGCCGATGTAAGTCGTCGGCCACTGTAATATTTCATATAATATTATAGTGGCGGATGACTTACATATATAAAATTTTGGAGGAATTTATGGCACAAAAAAGAGATTATTATGAAGTCTTAGGTGTTGAAAAGACTGCAACAGATGATGAATTAAAAAGAGCATATAGAAAATTAGCAAAAAAATATCACCCAGATGCAAATCCAGATGATAAAGAAGGAGCTGAAGCAAAATTTAAAGAAATAAATGAAGCTTATGAAACTTTATCAGATAAACAAAAAAGACAAATGTATGATCAATTTGGATTTGATGGACCACAATTTGGCGGAGGTCAAGGTGGTGGATATTATTCTTATGGAAGTGGCTTTGATGGTTTTGGAGGCTTTACGGATTTTAATGATTTAGGAGATTTAGGAGATATTTTTTCTTCATTTTTTGGAGGTGGAAGTTCTAGATCAAGATCTAATTCAAATTCACCTAGAAAAGGTGCAGATTTAAAAGTTAATTTAGATATAACATTTGAAGAAGCATATTCAGGTGTTGAAAAAGAAATTAGTATAAATAGAAATGAAGTCTGCAAATCTTGTAATGGTACAGGTGCAAAATCTGGCACAACACCAGTTACATGTAGTACTTGCAATGGTCAAGGAAAAGTTAAACAAGTGGTTACAACGCCATTTGGACAAATGGCAACACAAAAAGTATGTAATACTTGTGGAGGAACTGGAAAAGTTATAAAAGAACCTTGTATAGATTGTAAAGGCAAAGGAAGATTAAGAAAAATAGTTAAAATCAAAGTTAAAATTCCAGAGGGTATTGATGAAGGTCAAACAATTGTATTAAAAGGTGAAGGCGAACCAGGTATAAATAATGGTCCCAAAGGAGACTTATATATTGTTGTACATATAAAGAGACATAATATTTTTTCTAGAAGAGGTGATCATGTTTTTTGTGAAGTACCAATTACTTTTACAGGAGCAACTTTGGGAACAGAGATAGAAATTCCAATGGTAGATGGAGGAAAAGAGAAATACAGAATTCCAGAAGGAACACAAACTGGCACAAGATTTACAATAAAAAATAAAGGGTTTAAAAGTGTCAATGGCAATTGGAGAGGTGATTTTGTATTTACTGTTGTTGTTCAAATACCAAAAAGATTAACACATGAACAAAGAGAATTATTAGTAGAATTAGCAAAAACAATGAACGAACAACCACCCATTAAGAAAAAAGGAATTTTCGGATAATTGACACATTAATAAAAAGAATATATAATAATAGTAGAATCTTTCTTTTCAATATAGTTATTATATTTCAAAGGAAATGATTTCCGTATTCAATTTAAAGCAAAAACTACCATGCGTGTACATGGTAGTTTTTGTATATTTTGAAATGTAAATCGTGGTCTACAAACCTCTCATAATTGCCCTTAATAATTATATTAAAATAAATAGGGCGCGAAATCAATCGGCCCTAGAATTTTCTAATTAGTATACTAAGTTAGCGATAAAAACGCTCAATTATTGTGTTGTATTCACAACGAAAGAAATTGTCAACGATTTTTAGAAACTTGTAAAATTCATAGTTGTCTTTCCCAATAGTTGTTGATAAAGTCTGTTTCAAATCATAGTGAGCAATGATAACTGTTCTTATCATTTGTTCATCTTCGAAAGAACAACTATCAAAAAGTGCATTCATAAAGTCTTTTGAATTTTGTTCAAAATTCTCTGGCTTTTTGAACCTTTCATGAGTTCCTCTAAAAAACTTAATTAGTCTCTTTCTATTTTTTAACTCTTTTTCATTATAATTATATTCCATAAGCATAATCTCCTTTCAATTTAAAAAAATTAAAGGACAATAGAGTTAGTATAGACCGATTGATTATTAACATTTCAATGTACAAAAAACCACAAAGTGGAAATTATACATGACTATTATAGCATAAAATAGGAAAATAGTCAAATTATGTAAACAAAAAATATGTTTTGAAAAACTCTTGAAAAATACTATTTTATTTGATAAAATAATACAAACATATATTTGGAGTTGGATGAAAGTTGGAACTAAAAGGACAAATAGAAGAATTTATATATCAAAATGAGACAAATAGTTATACTATTGGTGTATTTCAAACAGAAGAGCAAGAAATACTTACCGTAGTGGGATATTTGCCTTTTATTGCTGTACGGAGATTGTTTAAAATTAATTGGAAAAATGGTAGTACATCAAGAATATGGTGAGCAATTTAAAATTGATTCTTTTGAAAAAATAATGCCAGAAACAACAGACGCTTTTGAAAAATATTTAGCAAGTGGAACAATTAAAGGAATAGGACCAGCAACAGCAAAAAAAATAATTACAAATTTTGGTGCAGATGCAATAAATGTTTTTAAATTTGAACCATTGAGACTTTCTGAAATAAAAGGAATTTCTAAGGATAGAGCTTATGAAATTGGTGAAGAATTCAATGAAAAATGGGGAATATGGCAAATAGTTGGATTTCTTGAAAGATTTGGAATTACAGCTAATAACAGTAAAAAAGTTTATGATGTATTAGGGAAAGACGCAATTGAAAAGATAGAAGAAAATCCCTATGTTTTAATAGATATAGTTTATGGTGTGAATTTTCAAAAGATAGATAAAATGGCATTAGAATTGGGTATGTCCAAAGATAGTGATTACAGAATTAAAAGTGGTATAAAATATGCTTTATTAACTGCTAGTTATAATGGAAATACTTGTGTTCAAAAAGAAAATTTAGTCCAATTTGTAGAAAATGTTTTAGAAGTAAATAGTGATGAAATAGAAAACAATTTAATTAACTTAAATGTAAAACAAGAAATATATGTAGAGGAACGTGAGAATAAAGAAATTTGGGTATATTTATATCCATTATATAAAGCTGAATTAAACATTACAGAAAGATTATTAGCATTGAAAAATGCTGATAATATAAAACATATAAAGAATTTTGAAAATAAAATTAAAATAAACGAAAGAATGTTAGATATAGAATTATCTGAAAAACAAAGAGAAGCTATTAGACAAATAAATGAAAATAATATTTGTATTATTACTGGTGGACCTGGTACTGGTAAAACTACTATCATAAAATGTATTTTAGAAATATACAAAAATGAAAAGAAAAAAGTTGTACTTTGTGCACCAACTGGTAGAGCAGCAAAAAGAATGAGCGAAACAACTGGGGAAGAAGCTAAAACAATACATAGACTTCTAGAAATTGCAAAAATCGAAGAGGACAAATTAGGAAGTGTAGATGAAGATATAACTCCAATAGATGTTGATGTTTTAATTATAGATGAAATGTCAATGGTAGATGTATTTCTTATGAATTATATAGTAAAGGCTGTATATTATGGTACGAAAATAATATTTGTTGGCGATGCTAATCAATTACCATCTGTTGGACCAGGTAGTATTTTAAAAGATTTAATAGATTCAGAACAATTTGCAACTGTTGGACTTAATAAAATTTTTAGACAAGCTGCAAAAAGTAAAATCATTGTAAATGCACATGATGTTAATAATGGTATTAGTTTTATTGGAAAAAATGACAAAGATGAAGAAAAATTAGATGACTTTTTCTATGTAAATGAATCAAATCAAGATAAAATGTTATATCAAGTTCTTTCATTGAGTAAGGACAGATTAAAAAAATATGGAAATTATGAATTTTTCAAAAATATTCAAGTATTAACTCCAACTAAAAAAGGAATGCTTGGTACCAAAGAATTAAATAAAAATTTGCAAAAAACTTTGAACCCAGAAGATGTAAATGTTATGGAAAAACAATATGGTGATACAATTTTCAGAGAAGGCGACAGAGTAATGCAAATAAAAAATAACTATGATATTTATTGGGAAAAAGATAAAGAAATAGGTACTGGGATTTTTAATGGAGAACTTGGAATTATTAGAAAAATAAATAATGATGAAAAACAAATTGAAGTAGAATTTGATGATAAGAAAGTTGCATGGTATGCATTTTCAGAATTAGAAGAATTAGAGCATGCATATGCTATAACAATACATAAAGCTCAACGGAAGTGAATTTGATGTTGTAATTTTGGTAATTCCACCAACATCAAATATGTTACTTACTAGAAATTTATTATATACTGGAATTACTAGGGCAAAAAAACTTTTAATAGTTATCGGAAACAAAAAATTAGTGGAATTTATGATAAATAACACAGATATAAAAAGAAGAAATACAGGATTAACAACTAGATTAATGAACTGTGGAAAGTGAGAATATAATTAAAATGCAAGAGGGAACAGACCTAACAAATGGAAATTTATTTAATAATATGCTAAAATTTTCTATTCCTTTATTAATAACAAATTTACTAAGTTCAATGTATAATATTGTAGATGGAATATGGATAGGGAGATTAATTGGAGATACTGGTGTAGCAACGACAACAAATTGTTGGCCAATTATTTTGGTAGCATCTTCAATACTAACAGCTGTAACAGTTACTACTTCTGTTATGGTATCGCAAAGGTATTCTAGCAAAGAAAAACAAGAAATAAAAAATGTAATTATATCATTATACATAATTAGTATTATATTAGGTGTAATTACGTCTGGAATATTAATTTTAAGTTTAGATTTTTGGTTAGATATTTTCAATACTCCAACAGAAATTTTACAAATGTCCAGAGAATATTTAACTATTTATCTTATAGGATATGTATTTCAATTTTTTGAAATGACGATTATTGAATCGATTAGGGCAACAGGTAATAGTAAAACGCCACTTATATTGCTTACGATTGTTATGATTACTAATATCGTGTTAGATCCTATTTTTATTTTACTTGGATTTGGAATAGGTGGAGCTGCAATTGCAACGGCGGTTTCAATGATTTTAGGTTTAATAATTGACTTAATATATGTAAAAAAGAAAAGTAAATTATTATGTTTTAATGCGAAGCATATAAATTTTAATAAAGCTTTTATAAGTGAAGCTTCTAAAATTGGATTTCCAATGATGATAGAAGAACTTTCAACTATTTTTACTATAATGGTTGAGGTATATGTTTCAAATTCATTAGGAGTAGTTGGTGGAAGCAGTTATGGAATAGTTAGTAAACTTCAACAAGTAATATGGATAATAGGAGGAACAGTTTGTACTTTACTTACTGTTGTAGTTGGGCAATTTATAGGAAAACGAGATTTTGATAATTTATCAAAAGTTTTAATAAATGGATTAAAATTAATTTTTATACCAACTACTTTAATTGCTTTATTTATAATATTTGGTTCAACTTGGTTCTGTACAATATTTACAAATAATAGTGAAGTTATTCAAACAGCTATTAGTTATTTGAGTATTGTAGGAATAGCTTTTACATTAGTACCTCTTTGTCAGCTATTGTATGGATTTATTTTAGGAACAGGAAAAACTAAATATACTTTTGCTTATTGTGCTTTGGCAAGTGTAGCAGAAATAGTAATTGTTTTGTATATTTATAATCAATATAATAGACCATTAGAAGCAATGGGACTTGGAATTTTAGCATGGTATATAATTCTAATAGTATTATGCACAATTTTCTATTTTAGTAAAAAATGGAAGCCAAGTGAAAAAGTGAATTGTTAATAAAAAAATAGTAAACATCTTTATATGTTTACTATTTTTTTATATATTTTCTTGTATAAGTGTTATTGTAAGATTCTGTTTTGAGACAAAGAATATTTTTTTATAATGTTTTTCGTTAATATAGAATATTAACGACCTATTACAAAACTATAATACACATAAATTTGTAAGAAGTCAAGCTTTCCATAATAAATTTTAAGAGTAAGTTTTTTTGCTCTTTTTTTGTACTTTGAAATTGATAAAACCTTTGATATTACTAAACTGTGCTGAAAATATTGTTTTCGTTAATATTCTATATTAACGAAAAATATTATGTAAATAATCAGAGGTGGTTTTCCTTCTGATTATACCAACAAAAGTGTGTATCACTTTTAAATTTTGTGTACAGAAAGGTTGGAAAATAGATGAGTTTTAAGAAAATCTAAAATGTATTTCAGAAATACAAAACTGATTAATCGAAATTTAAACTATTTCCAACTAATCTATTTTTAAAAGAAAGGAAAAGAAAAATGTGTAAACAAAAGAGAAACAGAAGGAAAACAAAAAATGAATTTTTGAAACAATCCAAACGGAATAACATTAATTGCTTTAATTATTACTATAATTGTAATGTTAATTTTAGCTGGCATTTCTATTAATGCAATTGTGGGTGATAATGGTATATTAAATAGAGCAGAAGATGCAGTATACTTAAATTCTTGTGCATGCTTGTCAGAATATTTTAATCAGCTTTATGCAAGTTGTGCAATTGATGGAAATGATAATGGCGAAACACCATTAGATACGATTATGCAAAATGGATATCAAAACTACTTTTTCAAGACAGCAGAAGGATATTGCTTAAAGAAAAACTATATGAATCAAGATACTGGTGAAGTACAGACATTAGTGTTATATTTGGTACAAAAAGAGCAATTACCAGAAGAAATAAGAGGACAATTATCAAGTGGAGATAATTTAGAAAGTAGAGATTATAGAAAATTGAAAGGAGTTTATGGAATAACTTCTGATTTAAAAGCTTATTATTGCAAAGATAGCATAGACACAATACTTGGACTAACAGTTAATGAGTTAAATGCAGATAGTCCAGATATTGTATATGCAGATGAGAACTCAATATTGGCACAAATGGTAAATGAAGGAACATCTGCAATTACAAATCAAGGATTAAAAGCAATTAAAATTCTTACAATTGATTCACAAGAAGAGATTGCAGTTATTAAGGAATTTTCAAATTTTCCTAATTTAACAACATTAAATATTAAAAATGTAACAATTGATAGTCTAGAAGGAATTGAAGGTGCGTCAAATTCTTTAACATACATAAAAATAAGAAATTGTAGCATTCAAAATTATTCTTCAATGAATGGATTAGTTAATTTAAAAGAGTTATATCTAGTAAGACCAGTAGATAAAGATGCTGAAATCGAGAGATTTTGTAGCATTGATAATGGTATTGCTAATGGAGAATTTTCCCAATTAGAATATTTTGGAATTGTAGGTGGAGAAGAAGAAAATGCTAGTACCACCCATGATGATTATTTAAATAATATTTCAACAGGGTATTGTGGAACTCGATATGAAATAACGAATATTAATGGTTTATCTAATTTTAGTGATGTAACAAAACAAGCAATAAAATATATGAATTTACAGAATTTACAATTGACGAGTATTGCATCATTAAAAGATTTTTCTAATGTATATTTTTTAAGATTAGAAAATAATGCGTTGACTACATTAGATGGAATACAAAATATGAATAATTTACATTATTTAATTGCACCAATTCAATATTCTAATATTTTGAAAACGCATACTTTGGGAAAAGATGAGCTAAGTACAGCTAGCAATACTGATGCATTAAATTATATTTTTAAACAAAACAATACTAATACAAATTTATATTATGTTGATTTAAGAAGTAATAATGTTTTAAAAAATGTTGGATATTTAAATACTTGTACAGGGGTAGAATATTTATATTTAGCAGGTTGTAATGCGATAGCTGATGCTGGAAAAATTAAAGATGTTGTAAACAATTGTGGCTCAAACTATTCTATGGAAGGAAAATATGGTTCAGAATTAGTTTCAAATGTTTCAAAAACTTTAAAAATGACAGGAGAAGTTACAGTAAATGAATTTGAAAGTTTAATGAATAATAAAAATTTAACACAATTATCTTTATTTGGAATTACATTAAAAAACGGAGCAACAACTTTAACCAATACTACTACTCCAACATTTAATGAAGAAATAAATAAAGTTTTATCAACATGTACATCATTAGAAAATTTACAACTTTATAATTTAGGAAATTTAACAACTATTGATTTTGTTGGAGCTGGTAAAGTAGAAAAACTGATAGAATTAGATTTGAGAGGAACAAAGGTAACAAATTTGATATCTTTAAATAATTATTCTCAAAATTTACGTTCTATACATTTAGATAATACTGGTATAGATATAACAACAATTCAGCCAACGATATCTAGATGTAAGGGTGTTGAAATTATTGGTGAAGCTTTTGTTGATAAAACAACAAATTATTGGTGTGGTGGAGCTGGTGGATGTAATTTGTATAAATGGGAATTGATATACCAATTAGAAAATTGTACAGAAATTACATATTTTAGAACCTATAATAATAGTTGGGAAAGTTTAACAAATGGTAAAAGTTTAAATTTAACAAATACAAAATTAAAAGCTTTCTTTTCTTCATATAATAGGGGGAAATTATATTTACCAAGTACATTAGAAGAAATAGAGCAAGATGGTAATGTATTACCAATATTTTCAGATGACTTATCAAATTTAAAAAAAGTTTCTATTTGGAAAGTTAGAGCATTGGCCACGGAAGAAGAATGGACAACTTTTATAAATAGTTTGACAAATGCATCTAATTTAAGTTTAATAAAATTTGGCGTAAATCAAAACTTTAAATTTGAAATGCTATCTGTATTAGGAAATTTGAATAAATTAGAAAGCTTTGAATATTTTGTTGGAGATGGTTGGACTTACGATAGTAATAAAACTTCAATAACAGGACTTGGAGCATTAAAGAATTTAAAAAGTCTAACAATAAAAGATTTAAAAAATGTAAAAGATATGTCGGATCTTGCTACTTGTACTAAATTAGAAAAAATTTCAATTACTAATACGCAAATAAGTGATACATCTGCACTAAAAAATATGTCTAATTTGATAGAATGCGATTTGAGTAATAATCAAATTAATAGTATATATTATTTGAAAAATTGTACAAAATTAGAAAGTTTAAATTTAAGGGATAATGCTTTAAATAATTTTGGATATTACAAAAATGAAGAAGGAAAATCAATTGCTTATGAAGCTTTGGACATATTATATGACTTAAACTATAAAAAAAGAGGGTCATTAAAATATTTAGATATTTCAAATAATGTCTTTGATGATACTGAAATAATTTCAGATTTAGATTGGCCAGAAGGGAAAGAAGGTTTTTAATGGATAAAAGAATTGTAATTATATTACTTATAGTTATATCAATTATTTTTATAATTTTTGGATTTTCGAAAATCAATAAAAAGACTACTGCTAGTAATATAGAGTTAAATTATAATAAAGTAACAGATGAAAAAACAGGAGATACTTATTATCAAATTTATGACAAGCAAAATGGTAGAGTAATAAAGAATGTTACAGATGAAGCAAGTATTCAAATGTATTTAGATAATCCAGATTTTGTAGGTCCCAAAGTTGAATCAAATTCGGCAGAAGAAAGTGTATGGGAAAGTCCTGAAATAACTGAATAGATATTTATTTAGAGTGTTGACAAAGTAAAAAAATATTTGTCAGCACTCTTTTTTTGACTTGCGAATAATGTCATTCGAAATATAGCAAATCGACAAAACTTCTTATTTTTCATCGAAGGGAAAAACTGTCTATAATCGAATATTACAGTATAACAAAAGATAAGGAGGACAAACTTATGAATGTGAAGCATTATGTAGAGGATAAACTTTTGGTATTCGAGATAACAGAAGATTTAGATCATCATGTTACAGAAAAAATAAGGAGGAGAGCAGATTATGAAATTCAAAGATTTATGCCTAAAAGAGTTGTACTTGATTTTAATAGGGTTGTATTTATGGACAGTGCCGGAATTGGATTAGTTATAGGTAGGTACAAAACAACTTGTTGCTATGGTGGAAAATTGGAAATAGCAAATGTTAGTTCAAAAATTAAAAAGATTTTTGAGATGTCTGGAATTTTAAAAATAATTCCAATTGTATCATCTAACAGGGAGGTTGTTAATGAATAAAATGATTAAAAATGAAATGAAATTAGAATTTTTAAGTAAGTCTAATAACGAAGGTTTTGCAAGAATTGTTGTAGCTTGTTTTGCATCTCAAATGGATCCTACAATAGAAGAGATTGCAGATATAAAAACAGCAGTTTCAGAAGCTGTTACGAATAGTATTATTCATGCATATCCAAATGGTGAGGGAATAGTAAAGGTAATAGCAAAATTATATGAAGATGAAATTGAAATAGAAATTTCAGACACTGGTATAGGAATAAATGATATTGAAGAAGCAAAAGAACCATTATATACGAGCAAAAGTGGTTTAGAACGCTCTGGAATGGGGTTTACAATAATGGAAAGTTTTATGGATAATTTAAGAGTGGAATCTATTGTTGGATTAGGAACTAAAATAACTATGAAAAAGAAAATAAAAAGCAAAGAAAGCTTGCAAACAAATACATATGAAATAAAATAATGGAGGGGTTATGTATGAAAATAATAATACTCTCTTGGAGGAAGCAGCAAGTGGTAATTCAGAAAAAATGGAAATCCTAATAAATCAAAATCTAGGTTTAATATGGGGAATTGTAAAAAAGTTTATTGGAAAAGGATATGAGACAGAAGATTTATATCAAATTGCATGTATGGGTTTTATAAAAGCTGTAAAGAGATTTGATAAAACTTATAAAGTAAAACTTTCAACTTATGCAGTTCCCTATATTCTAGGAGAAATAAAAAAATTTATTAGAGATGATGGAATTATAAAAATAAGCAGAAGCGTAAAAGAATTAGGCTTTAAAGTGCTTATGGAATCCATAAATGATGGAAATAGCGAAAGAAAAATTTTTAGCGAGTTTGATGAACAATCTAAAATCGTTGATAAAATTACAATAGAAGAACTTGTTGAAAACTTAAATATGAGAGATAGGAAAATTATAAAACTAAGGTTTTATGGTGAAAAAACACAAATGCAGGTTGCGAAAATTTTGGGAATTTCTCAGGTACAAGTTTCCAGAATTGAAAAAAGGATTTTAAAAGATATGAAAGAAAAATTGAAGGCAGAGGTATAAGTTTTGAAAAAAATATTAATTTATATAATTGCAATTGTTGCAATTTCATTTACAATGTCAATAATGCTTACAAAGGAGACAAAAACAAATGAAGTCTCCACAGAAGTTGAACAAAAAGTGGAAAACAGTTTTATAAAATTATTACATAAAGAAACAAATAATGTGGAAGAATTAGGTTTAGAAACATATTTGTATGGAGTAGTTTCAGCAGAAATGCCAGCAAGTTATGAAATGGAAGCTTTAAAGGCACAAGCAGTTGTGGCAAGAACTTATACTAAATTTAAACAAAAGGAAAAGAAACATGAGAATGCAGATATATGTGATGATAGCACATGTTGCCAAGCTTGGATTTCAAAAGAAAATAGATTTGCAAGATGGGAAGAAGCTGAAAGAGAAAGTAATTGGCAGAAAATTGTAAGTGCTGTTGATAGTACAGCTGGAAAATATGTTGTATATGAAGGAGAGCCAATTAATGCTTTTTTTCATAGCAATAGTGCTGGAAAAACAGAATTGCCAATAAATGTGTGGGGTGGAAATTATCCATATTTAGGAAGTGTTGAAACTTCGGGAGAAGAGGCTTATTCGACATATTCATCAGAAGTACAAATTTCAAAAGATGAATTAATTCAAAAAATGTTAGAAAAATATTCGAAATTCAAGATAGATTTTAAGCAAGACGATTGTATGAAAATTTTAGAATATAATGATAGTGGAAGAGTTAAAACTTTAAAAGTTGGAAACATAAATCTATCAGGAGTTGAAGCTAGAACTATATTTGGACTAAAATCAGCTAAATTTGAATTTATGATTGAAGGCGATAATATAAAATTTGTAACTTTGGGATATGGTCATGGCGTTGGTTTAAGCCAAAGTGGGAGTGATAGTCTAGCCAAACAAGGAAAAAATTTTGAAGAGATAATAAAACATTATTATAAAAATGTGGAAATAGTTGAATAATTTTACTTTAAAATGCAGATACTTATTTTATCAAATAAAGCTAAAAATGGAGGGTAAAATGAGTAGAAGAGATTATTTTAGAGAAGAAGATAAATTAAGAAAAATAAGTATTGTTTTTGGTATAGCGTTGGTACTAACAATAATAGTTTTTACATTAATATTTAATTTATATAATAAAAAACTTCAAGAAAGTGCAAGACAAAGTATTTTAGATTTAGGTAGCATAAATGCAGTTGTTCCTAACTCAAATACAGTTGATACAACTACTGCCAGTTCTACACAAGACAAAGCAATAAACGAAGTGAAAAAAGAAGCAGTATTGGAAAATACTACTAAAAAACAAGAAATTGCAAAACATGATGAAAGTAAAATTCAAGAAAATACAGTAGTTGAGGAAAAAACAGAACAAGTAGAAGAAAAGACAGAAGAACCAGCTCTGGTAGAACCACTTACTTTTATTGCACCAGTAAATGGCGAAATAATGAAAGATTTTGCGAATGAAACATTGGTTTATTCTGAAACATTAGAAGAATGGACAGTTCATAATGGAATTGATATAAAAGCTCCAAAAACAACTGTGGTTATAGCAAGTGCCGAAGGTATAGTTGAGAGCATAAAAAATGATCCTAGATATGGTTTAACTGTGACAATTGCACATAGAGATGGATTTAAAACAGTATATTCTAATTTATTAACAGCAGATTTTATAAGTGAAGGTCAAGAAATAGAAAAAGGTAGAACAATAGGTACTATTGGAGAAACAGCAAGTTTTGAAGTTGTAGAAGAAGCACATTTGCATTTTGAAATGATAAAAGATGGAGAATATGTAAATCCTACTTTGTATTTTAAATAGAAAGAAGGCACCTTTAATGGGTGCTTTTTAAGTATTTTACATTTTTTTGTATTGAAATATAAAATTCAATATGATAAACTATAATTGTTAACTTAAAGAAAAAGGAGAAAATGTAATGAAAATTTTTAAAAAAATTTTAGCAGGATTTTTATGTGCTTTAATGCTTTTATCAGTTTGTGGAACATTAATATATTATGTAATCGCTGCATTACAATAAGGAGAAATTAGATGTTAGAAAGTTTATTGAACTCTGTAAATCAAGTATATAGAATTGATATTATAGAATATATAAAAAGTACTTTAAATAATCCAGCAGGTATAATACTTACTATTATAGATTTAGCTATTGTAATTACCTTAATAATATATGCTTGTAAAATGATTAAAAATACTAGGGCTTGGCAATTATTAAAAGGTATTGTTATATTAGTTATAGTAACAATTATTAGTAATTTGTTAGGATTAAAAATCTTAAATTATATATTGTCTATACTTATGATGTATGGTGGTATAATGTTTATAGTTATATTTCAACCAGAAATTCGACGTGGTTTAGAACAACTTGGTGCAAATAAGTTCACAAATTTTTTAGGATTAAATAAAGATATAGAATCAAAGAAAAAGGAAAATGTATATAAAATAGTAATAGCAGTTATGGAGCTTGCTAAGTCTAAAACAGGGGCTTTAATCATTTTTGAAAGAGATGTTAAAATTCAAGATATTATATCAACTGGTATTCCTATTGATGCAGAAATTTCTCCACAATTATTATGTAATATATTTATACCAAATACACCTCTTCATGATGGTGCAGTAATCATTAGCGATAATAAAATTGCAGCAGCTTCTTGTATGTTACCATTAGCAGATGATCAAGATATAGCAAGAGAATTAGGAACAAGACATAGAGCAGCAATTGGTGTTTCTAAGGAATCAGACTGTATTGCAGTAGTAGTATCAGAAGAAACTGGTAAAGTGTCTATTGCCAAAGATGGAACTTTAATAGCAGATTTGAGAGAAGATGTTTTAAAGAAAATATTGCTTAAAAATCTAATAAACGAAGGTAGAGTTAAGCAAGAAAAAAATGCAAATAGTGATTTAAAAAAATCAGAACAAAATAAAGGGTAGATTTTAATCTACCCTTTTAGTTTTGCTTAAACTATAAATTTATTTATTGCTTCTGCAAAGGCTCCATCTGTTACATTCTTTTGTGTAACATATTGAGCAGCATCTTTTAGTTCGGAATAAGCATCTCCAACAGCAATTCCAATTCCAGAATGTTTTACCATTTCTAAATCGTTTACATTATCGCCAATTGCAAGCATTTCAGATTGAGGAATTTGCAAATAGTTAGAAAGAAATGATAAAGCATGATTTTTGTTTATGTTGTTTGGAGCAATATTTATATATTCATATTCTTTATTTATAATATTATCTTTATAAACGCCTTTTTTACTTATTAAACTTGTACTTACAGTTAAATGTTTGTTTATATCTTTTTCTAAATCTGACAAATTATTATCACTACTTATAATAAAACTGAAAATGTCAGGTTGGTGTTCTTCAATATATTTTTCAATATCTGGAACAATAATAAATTTTAGTTCAGTGGAATTTAAGTCTTTTAAAATATAATTTCTTAAATCCATATATTGTAAATTTTCTGTAACTATTGAATCTTCTGTGTAAAAATGTATGTGAAGATTATTTTTTCTTGCAAGTTTTATGCAATAATTAATTTGTTTTTGTTTTAGAGTTTTTCTGTTTAATTCTTCGCCAGTTTGTAAGTCAATAATTTGAGCGCCATTACCAAAAATACCATATTTAGCTTGAAAATTTTGACAAATTGATTTTGAAACTGAATAAGATTTTCCAGTACAAACGACAAAATCAATATTTTTAGAATGTAGTCTATCTATGGCTTTAAAGTTTTCGTTTGCTATGAAATTATTACGATCAATTATTGTTCCATCCAAATCACTGGCAACAAGTTTTATACTCATTTACAATACTCCCAATACAATCGTTTAATACATTTGTAACTTACTTCGTTTGTTTTTATTGCTCCAATGTATAATATATCTGTAACTCACTTCGTTCGAACAGCTGAATTAATGATTACATTTCCGCTAATCATAAAAACTCACCTTGTTCGTTTTTATTGCTCCAATGTATAATATATCTGTAACTCACTTCGTTCGAACAGCTATATTATACCACAAAATGACAAAAATTACAAGTTTTGGACGATTATTCATGTGTTATAAACATTTACATATTACAAATTAATTGTTATAATAAAAAGACATTAAGTTTAAAGGAGTAAAATTTTGAGAAATATAAAATTACTAATAGAATATGATGGAACTAAATTCAACGGTTGGCAAAAACAACCTAATAAATTAAATATTCAAGGGGAGATAGAACGAGCAATAGGAGAAATAACAGGAGAAAAAATAGATTTAATTGCATCTGGTAGAACAGATGCGGGAGTAAATGCGCTTCGGACAAGTTGCTAATTTTAAAACAGAAAGTAATATTCCGATTGATAAATTTGCTATTGCAATAAATTCCAAATTAAAGAAGAGCATTGTAATAAAAGGTGCGGAAGAAGTAGATGAAAGATTTCATAGTAGATATTCAGTAAAAGAAAAAACATATAGATATACAATTAATAATTCAAAATATGGAACAGCTTTATATAGAGAGATGGAATATCATTTTCCTATAAAATTAAATGTTCAAAAAATGATTGAAGGAGCAAAATTTTTTGAAGGAGAGCATGATTTTTCTGCATTTAAAGCAAGTGGAACGAGTTCTAAAAGTAGTGTAAGAAAAATCTATAAAGCAGAGGTTTGGGAAGATAATGAAAGAGTATATATAGAACTTACAGGAAATGGATTTTTATATAATATGGTTAGAATAATAGCTGGAACTTTACTTGATGTCGGATTAGAGAAGATTAAACCAGAAGAAATAAAAGATATAATTGAAAGTAAAGATAGAAGCAAAGCTGGAAAAACTTTGCCACCATCTGGACTTTGCTTAATTAAAGTAAATTATATGTAATCACGAAAAAGAAAATTAGTGAATAAAATATATTAAACAAGGAGGTTTAATATATGAACAATTTGCTAATTTTTTTCGCTCTTCCAATAGCTACAATCATATTGGCTGGAATTTTTCAAACAATTATAAAATGTCCATATAAAATTGCAGGAATTACTTTTGCTATATATTTAATTGTTGCATTTGCTTTGGGTGGAACAGCTGAATTAATTATTGCTGCAATAATATATACAATATTGGCTTTTTTGACAGCATTGCTTGTTATGTTTTTTGAGAATAATTCAAATACAAATTCATGCTCTAATACAGCTAACAATTCATGTTCTAATACAAGTATAAATTCTTGCATAAATACAAGAACAAATTCGTCTTGTGGTTGCAGTTGTAGAAATAGATAAAATTTCATAAAAAAGATATACAAAAAAATTTTTTAATGATATAATCACATAGAATGGAAGAATTATATTTTTAAGAAAGAGGAAAAACGATGGGAAAAATCGTACTTTTAGATGACCTAACGATAAACCAAATAGCAGCAGGAGAAGTTATTGAAAGACCATCTTCTGTTGTAAAAGAAATGGTAGAAAATTCAATTGATGCTGGTGCAAAAAACATAACTATTGAAATTGAAAAAGGTGGAATATCGTTAATTAGAATTACAGATGATGGTTCAGGTATTGTAGCTGATGATATGGAAATTGCTTTTGAAAGACATGCAACAAGTAAAATAAGAAAGGCAGAAGATTTAGAACTTGTTAAAACAATGGGATTTAGAGGTGAAGCTTTGGCTAGTGTTGCAGCAATTTCAAAAGTAGAAATGGTTTCGAGAACAGAAGGTGAACAACTTGGACATAAGATAGTAATTGAAGGTGGAAAAACCTTGGAAACAGGCGAAGTAGCTACTCAAAAAGGTACAAGAATAACAGTTCAGAATTTGTTTTATAACACACCTGTTAGATATAAATTTTTGAAAAAAGATTACACAGAGGCTGGTTATGTAGAAACTGTTGTTACTAGAATTGCTTTAATAAATAGAGATGTAGCTATAAAGTTAATAAGCAATGGTAAAGTCTTACTTCAAACAAATGGAAGTGGCGATTTTAAAAATATTATATATAGTATTTATGGTAAAGATGTTGCAAATGGAATTATAGATGTTGATTATACTTATGAAGATATGAAAGTTACTGGTGTTATTGGTACACCAGATATTGCAAGATCAAATAAATCAAATCAAATGTTTTTTGTTAATAATAGATATATAAAAGATTTTAAATTATCAACTGCTGCTGAACAAGCATATAGAGAAGTATTACCATCTGGTAAATATGCTTTTCTTATTCTTAATGTAAAATTAGATTCAAAGAAAGTAGATGTTAATGTTCATCCAGCAAAATTAGAAGTAAGATTTGAGGAAGAAGCAGAAGTTTTTAGAGCGGTCTATAATGCAATAAAAGCAAGTTTGGCAACAATAGCTATAAAAAATAAAACACAAATTGAATTTGAGAAACCAGAAATAATTTTAGATGAAAAAAATATAACGCCAGTAGAAAAAGTGAAAACAGCTGTTGCAACAGAAGTGGAAGCTGTTTCTACTAATCCAGTAAGTACAAGCATTAGTGAAGAGATAAAAAGTGAACCAATAGAAGAAATATCTAAACATGCTGAAAATACAGAAGCACCAAAATCTAAGATTGCAGAAATTTTAAGTAAATTTAAAAAAGATGTTGAAGATAAAAAACAAGAAGAAGTTGAAAATGTAGAATTATCAACACCAGAAAAAGAAATAGAATCTAATGAACCAGCAGTATATCCTAAAATAGAAGAGCAACTTAAAGAAAATAAAGTTGAACATTCATTAGTAACTCCAATGGTTACTAATGAAGATATAATTGAAAAAGAAGTTGAATTAGGAAATACAAAAATAAGTAGTAATACGAGAGAATTGGATTTTGATATAACATCAGCTTTAAAAGAAGCAACACAAACATTAGATACTACTAAAAAAATTGAAATTCAAGATACGCAAATAATTCCAACTACCAAAGAAACTGTATCACAAGAAACTCAAACAGTAGATTTAAGTAAAGAATTAAAACAAGAAGAAAAAGAAGATAATAAATTTGATACAGCTGAGGTTAATATAGAAGAAGCAACTTCCAAAAAAGAAGATGACACAATTGAAGATACTGTGCCATCTATTGAAGCTGTTGAAAATATTACTTCAAAAATACTTGAATTAAAAATGAATAATATGGATAATACGCAAATGATAGATACATCTAGGGTTAGAGAAGCAATGAATGATACAAGTGAAATTACACCAGAATTTGCAAATATGTACAAAAAGACTTTTGGAGTAGATGCTAATATTATTCGTAAAGAACGCGAAATAGAAGAAAAAGAAAGAGAAAAAATTAATGTTTCAAAAGATTTTATAAATGCTGAAAATGATAATCTTTTTGAAAATGAAGAAGTAATTCCTGCAAGAGTAAATTATAATCTTATAGGTACTGCTTTTGATACAAATATTATTATAGAACTTAATAATGAAATGTATATCATAGATCAAAATGCAGCATTTGAAAGACTTACTTATGAAGTAATAAAAGACAATTATTTTAATCCAGAAAGAAGAGATAGTCAAAATTTGTTGTTGCCTGACATTGTTACTGTTACATATAGAGAAATGTCAATTGCACGAGAAAATATAGAACTATTTAATAATGCAGGTTTTATGTTTGAAGAATTTGGCGAGAATACATTAAAATTAACAGCAGTGCCAAGTCTTTGTGAAGACTTAAATACAAAGCAATTATTTATAAATGTATTGAATGAAATAGATAGAGTTGCATTAGATGAGAAAAAAGAAAAAGAAGAAAAATTTATTGTGGCTGTTGCAAAAAATGCAACAACTAGAATAAATAGAGCACTCGATGAGAGAGAAATTGATGAATTATTACAAAGATTATTAGTTTTAGAAAATCCATTTGATACTGAACATGGCTCAATAACTGCAATAAAAATGAGTAGAGCAGATATCGAAAAGAAATTTTCTAGAAGAAAGTAGGAAAAAATGAAACCAAAAATAATTGTAATTGTTGGTCCTACTGCATCACGGAAAAACTGCGATTTCAATAGAACTTGCTAAGCAAATAAATGGCGAGATTATTTCTTGTGATTCAATGCAAATTTACAAAGATATGGATATAGGAACAGCAAAAGTTACAGAAGGGGAAAAAGAAGGGATAGAACATTATTTAGTAGATTTTGTTTTGCCAAGTGAAAGATATACTGTTTCAGATTTTAAAAATGATTGTGAACAAGCAATAGAAAAAATTTTAGCAAAGGGAAAAACACCAATTATTGTTGGTGGTACTGGTTTATATGCTAATTCTGTAATTTATGGCATTGAATATCCTGAATTGGAATTTGATGAAGAATACAGAAATTCACTTATGAAAGAAGCTGAGACAGAAGAGGGACTTAAAAAACTTTATGATGAGGCTGTTAAGATAGACGAAAAAGCAATGGAAATTATTAGTCCAAATGATAAAAAAAGAATTATTCGTGTTCTTGAAATTTTTCATGCAACTGGAAAAACAAAGACAGAACAAGAAATTTTATCAAGAGCAAAAGGTGTAAAATATAATTATAAAGTTTTTGGTATTACAATGGATAGAGATTTGCTTTATGAAAGAATAAACAAAAGAGTAGATATTATGATTGAGCAAGGTCTTATAGAAGAAGTTAAAAATTTACTAGAAAAATATTCTACTTTTCCAACAGCTATGCAAGGTTTAGGATATAAAGAGGTTGTGGAATATTTAGATGGAAAATTGACAAAAGATGAAATGATAGAAAAGATAAAACAAGAAACAAGGCATTATGCTAAACGACAACTTACTTGGTTTAGAAAAAATAAAGAAATAACATGGTTAGACGCAACTAACAATATGCAAAGTAATATAGATATTATTTTGAAGGGATGAAATAAATTTGAATAATTCAAGAATGGCAAAATTCAAATTCCTGATTTCGATTGTTATTATTATAAGTGCAGTTTTCTTTATAATAAACAGTACAAAACTTTTGAAAAAACCAACTGATACATTTGTTGTAGAAAAAGGTTCAATATCTTATGAAGAAACTGGAACTGGTTATATTATTAGGGACGAATACCTATTAGAGGGTGAAAATTTTAAAAATGGTATGGTACAAATAAAATATGAAAATGAAAAAGTTTCAAAAGGTGATACTGTTTTTAGATATTATTCCAATAATGAAGATACATTAGTAAAGAAAATTGCAGAATTAGATGAACAAATAAATAAGGCTATTGAAGAAAATCAAAGTATGCAAAAACCAAGTGATATGCTTAGTATAGAAGGACAGATTGAAGATACTTTGGATATTATGTATAATACAAATGAAATCAGAAAATTAGATGAGTACAAGAAAAAAATAGATAGTTACATAGCTAAAAAGGCTCAGATTGCAGGGGAACATAGTCCAACTGGTTCGCTAGTAAAAAATCTTGTTGAAGAGAGAAGAAATCTAGAAGCAGAATTGAACTCTAATGCTGAAACAATTACAGCTCCTGAATCTGGTATAGTTTCATATAGAGTTGATGGCTTAGAAGGAATTTTAAAATGTAATGATTTTAGCTATTTGAACAAGTCGACATTAGATAGTTATGATGTAAAAACAGGAGCAACTGTTCCACAAAGCAATGAAAAAGGAAAAGTTGTTAATAATTTTGTTTGTTATTTAGCATCTTGCATGAAAACAGAAAAAGCAGATAGTGCTAAGATAGGAGATAAAGTTACTATAAGACTTTCAAATACAAAAAAAATTCCAGCTGAAATTGTATATATCGGACAAGAAGAGGATGGAAGTAAAATTTTGGTTTTTAAGTTTAAAGATCAAATAGAAGAACTTATAGAATATAGAAAAATATCTTTTGACATTATTTGGTGGGAATATTCTGGATTTAAAATTAGTAATACAGCAATTACTACCGATGAAAATGACTTGTCATATATCAATAAGCAAAGTGTAGAATTTTCAGAGAAAATATTAATTAAAGTATTAAGACAAAATGAAACTTTTTCGATTGTAACTAATTATTCTGATGAAGAATTAAAAGAATTAGGCTTTACAGATGAAGAAATTTCAGATATGGTTGACTTGAAATTACATGATGAAATTATATTACATTAAAATTACAGAATTGTTTATTTTTAATAACATCTTTAAAAAGTATTGACATTGAATAAAAATAGTTAGATACTAAATGCATAAGATTATGCTACGAAAGAAGAATAAAATTAGGAGGTCTATTGAAGAAATATGGTATCAGCAGTTAGAAAAATTTTTAATAACTTTTTAGGAGAAAGTGATATTCAAGAAGGTTATGATGATGAATTAGATACAGAAGTAGATTATGAAAATGAATATGAGGAAGATAGTGAAAACGATGCTTTTAGCATGTTCAAAAGAAAAAATAAAGTTGTAGCTATGCCACAACCACAACAAATTAAAATGAAAATTTCAAAGCCAACTAATTTTGATCAAGTTGAAGAAATAATCAGCGAATTAAAGAGCAAAAATTCAGTTGTAATAAATTTAGAGTATGTTAGCAAAGATATTGCTAGAAGAATAATGGATGCTGTTAGTGGTGCTGCTATGGCACTAGATGGTCATGTTGAAAAAGTATCTAACTCTATATTTGTTGTTGCACCATTTAACTATGATATAGTAAATGAATTTACAAAAGAAAAAATTGAGAGTAAATTTGCAGCTCCATCATGGATAAAATAATAGGGCAATAGGAGGAATAAATATGCTAACACCTTTGGACATTGAGAATAAAAGATTTTCAAAGAAAATAAATGGGTATAGTGTAGAAGAAGTAGATGATTTTCTAGATCAAGTTACTTTGGAATATGAAAGATTGTATAAAGAAAATGCAGAATATAAAGTAAAAATTGAACAAGGTGAGAAAGATTTAGAACATTATAGAAATGTTGAACAAACACTACAAAATACTTTGGTAATGGCTCAAACAACAGCAGAAGATGTAAAAAAAGCTGCTCAACAACAAGCAGACCAAATAATTAGAGATGCTCAAAGTGAGGCAAGACGTTCAGTTGATGATTTGAATAGACAACAATTTGAAATTACTAAAAAAACAGAAGAGCTAAAAAAGCAATTTGAAGTTTATAAAGCAAAAATGCAAGCTTTACTTATCTCACAATTAGAAATTTTAGAAGATGAAAATAAAAATTCAGAAGAAGTTTAGAGAATATATTAAAGGGATTAACAATTAATAGTTAATCCTTTTTTGTTTTTTCATTAATTGCTAAAATTTAACAAAAAAATTAAGTATGTATTACAATTGCGTTAATATTATTGACTTATTGAATATTTGGAATAAAATAGATATATATAATAGTAGGAGTATAATTATGAGGATTATAGCAGGTAGAATGAAAGGTACGAAATTATTTACTCTTGATGGAATAAATACTAGACCTACTTTGGATAGAGTGAAAGAACCACTTTTTAGTATAATAAATTTCAACTTAGAAGATAGTGTTGTATTAGATTTATTTTCTGGTAGTGGTGCATTAGGTTTAGAGGCAATAAGTCGAGGTGCTAAAACAGCTTACTTATGTGATAATTCTTATGAGGCTGTTCGTATAATAAAACAAAACGTAGAAAAAACAAAAACTGCTGATGAAGCTATTGTTGTTTTTGAAAAGTTTGAAAAAGCTTTAAATGAGTTTAGTTTAAAAAATATAAAATTTGATATTATTTTTTTAGATCCACCATACAAGACGGATTATGCAGAAATAGCTACTAAAATTATAATAGAAAAGAAATTGTTAAAAGATAATGGAATAATCATTATTGAAACAGATTCAAAAGAGAAAATTGTGGAAAAAATACAAAACATAGATGTAACTATGTATGATGAACGAAAGTATGGTAGAGTAATTCTCCTATTTTTGCGAAAGGAGTAAAAGATGGAAATCTTTACATTATTAGAAACGTTAGAAGATATAATAGAAAATGCAAAAGCTGTACCATTTACTGAAAAAGTAATAGTAGATAAAAATGATATATTAGATTTAATCAAAGAAATAAGATTGAAACTTCCAGATGAATTAAAACAAGCAAAATGGATTAAAGAGGAAAGAGAAAGAATTATGGCAGAAGCTCATAAAGATGCTGATGACATAGTTAAGGAAGCTGAAAATAGAATTATTTCAATGATTGATGAACATGAAATTACTAGAAAAGCTTATGATAAAAAAGAAGAAATTGTAGCACAGGCTAATGAAATGCATAGAACAATTGTTAGAGATACGAATGTGTATGCAGATGAACTTTTGGCAAATGTTGAAGGCGCAGTAAAGATGTTAGAAGAAACTTTGGCAAATGTTGAAGTTACTATAAAACAAACAGTTGAAACAATTGAGAATAACAGAAAAGAGCTTAAATAAATTATAAAAATAAGACCACAATCTGAAATTTTCGATTATGGTCTGTTTTTTAGGAGGACAAGTTGGGAAGAAAGCGTAAAAGTACAAGAACTACATCAAAAAGTAGTAAAAGTAAAAAACAAAGTAAATTTAGCCTAGATTTAGCAGTAATATCACTACTTGTAATTAGTGTATTATTGTTTGTTTTGATATATGGAGAAACAGGTGCAATAGGTGAGGTATTAAGTCCAACACTTGGGGGAATAATAGGTTTTATAAAATATTTAATTCCAATTGGAATGCTTGCTGTTGCTGTTTCTGTTGCAAGAGACGATAGAGATTATGTCCTTTCAAAACTTGTACAATATGTAATATTTTTAGCTTGTATTGCTGCTATGCTTACGATATTTCAAATATCAAAAGGAACAATTAATGTAGAACTAGAATTTAAAGAAATTTTACAAGTTGCATACGATTTAGGAGAAAAGAATATTGGCGGTGGTACTGTTGGTGCAGTAATTAGTTACCCACTTATAAGGTTATTTGGAATGTTTGGAGCTGCAATTGCAGCAGTCGGAACAGCACTTATATTATTAGTGTTTACTTTTGGAATTGAACCTTCCAAAATTATTGCAGCATTTCTTGATAAGATTGATGAAGAGAGAAGTTATAGTAGAGAGGAAATGGATGCTGCTTATGAAAGAAGAAGAAAAGCTAGAAAATCTACTTTTGTAGAATTTGATGATGAGGTAGAACCAAAACCAACTGCTAGAAGAAAAACAAAACAAGAAATGAAAAAAGTTTCTGAACCAATGGAAGAAGATCAAATAACAATAAATGTTGCAACTGGTGAAATTATAGATGAACCTCAAACAGAAGAAAAATCACAAAAAGTTAAATTTAATTTATTTAATAGAAATCAAGATGAAAAAGTTGAAGAAGAACCTGTATATGAAGAACCAGCTAAAAATAATCCAGATGAAATTGAGGCTAATTTATTCAAGGTTCAAGAAAAAACTAAGGAAGTTCAAACACAAGCTGTGCTTCAACTTGCACATAATGAAGTTTCAATTGATGACGAAAACTATGAATTTCCTCCGATTGAACTTATGAAAGCAGGAGAAACAAAAAGTAATAAAGGAAGCAAAAAGGCTTTAACAGATACAGCTACAAGATTACAAAAAACTTTATATAGTTTTGGAGTTTCTGCCAAAGTAGAAAATGTTTCAGTTGGACCTGCAATTACAAGATATGAATTAAAACCAGCAGAAGGTGTTAGAGTTAGTAAAATTGCAAAATTGTCAGATGATATTGCTTTGAATTTGGCAGCAGAAAGCATAAGAATTGAAGCTCCAATTCCTGGAAAACAAGCTGTTGGTATAGAAATACCAAATAAAGAAAAAGAAGTTGTACATTTAAGAGAAATTATAGAATCTGTTAAATTTCAAGATGCAGAATCAAATTTATCAATGGCACTTGGAAAAGATATTGCAGGTGATCCAGTAATTGCTGATATTGCAAAAATGCCACACGTACTTATTGCTGGTTCAACAGGTGCTGGTAAATCAGTATGTATAAACACTTTAATAGCAAGTATATTATATAAAGCTAAACCAAGTGATGTAAAGTTGCTAATGGTTGATCCAAAAGTAGTTGAACTTTCAGTTTATAATGGAATACCACATTTATTAATTCCAGTTGTTACAGATTCTAAAAAAGCTGCTGGTGCACTTGCTTGGGCTGTTCAAGAAATGGAAAACAGATACCAATTATTCGCACAAAAAAATGTTAGAGATTTAAAAGGTTATAATGTAGCGATTGAAAAAGATAAAGAAACAATGAGTGAAGAAGAAGCAGAACTTGAAGAAAAATATGATCAAGGTAAGCTTCCACAAATTGTTATTATAATAGATGAGCTTGCAGATTTAATGATGGTAGCTGCAAAAGATGTTGAAGATGCAATTTGTAGATTAGCTCAGAAGGCGAGAGCTGCTGGAATGCACTTAGTTATAGCAACACAAAGACCATCTGTTGATGTAATCACAGGTATAATTAAAGCTAATGTGCCATCAAGAATCGCATTTGCTGTATCTTCACAAATAGATTCTAGAACTATTTTAGATATGGCAGGAGCAGAAAAACTACTTGGAAAAGGTGATATGCTTTTCTATCCAATAGGTTCAAACAAACCAGTTAGAGTCCAAGGTTCATTTGTTGATGATAAAGAAGTTGAAAAAATTGTATCATTTATCAAGAAAGATGGAGAACAAAGTGAATATAGTAAGAAAATTCTTGAACAAATTGAAAATTCGACAAAATCAGATAAAGAACGTGATGAAGATATGATGCATGATGATGAAGATGAAACAGATCCATTACTTACAGAAGCAATAGAGTATGCATTAGAAGTAGGTCAAGCATCAGTATCAATGTTCCAAAGAAAATTTAAGATTGGATATTCAAGAGCTGGAAGACTTATAGATAGTATGCATGAGCGAGGAATTATATCAGGTTTTGAAGGAAGTAAGCCAAGAAAACTTTTAATGACAAAAGAGCGTTGGGCAGAACTTAATATGATGCAACCACCAGCAGGAAGTGAAAATTCTACTGATGAAGAATAATATTTGAATGGTGGAAGGAGGTTTTTTATAAAGATGAATATATTTTCTAAGTTAAAAGATTATAACTCAGAATTAGAGGAAATTTTAGATAGAAAATATTTCTCTTCTAGTATAAAAAATCTCCTTCTTAGTATGATTTATAAAATAGAGAATTCATATAATGATTATGCTACAATAAAAAGAGTTGTTAGAACAAAGCAAGAATTTTTGACAGAACTTGTTGAAACAATTAATAAGTTTTGTGATAATGTTAAAACAGTAGAACCAGACAGTAAAGGTTCAGATATATTGGAAAAAAACAAAGTTTTAGCTTTAACTAACGAAAAGGAGAGAAGTATATTAGCATATCCTACTGAAAACTCATTATTATATGCAATATCAGATATCGCTCCAAAATATTTTTATATAAAAAATGAAGTAATATTTAAAAAAGTAATACAAGATATGCTTGTAGAAGGATATAATACAAACAATTTAGAAATTTTGGTAAATTTTAATGGATGGTCTTGGGATACAAAATCTAAGTCTAATGGAAAGTATATAAATAATTTAATTTATCAGAATTTCTTGTTTTTGCTAGGAGAAAATTTTTTAAAAGAATGGAGAACAACTAGTTCTAATAAAATAGATTATTTTTCTGAAATTGAAAATAGAATAAATACAATTGATAAAGATAATAAATTTTTATTATATGTCTGTAAAATTTTATATGCAAAAGTAACACCGAAAGAGAAAGAACAAATTGATTTAAAGATTAAAGAAAAATGTAAAGAACTTTCTAAAATGAAAGATAAAGATAAATTTTTAGAAAGCATGAGAAATAAAAAAATTAAACTTACAAAAGTGCTTCAAAAGATTGATTTAAGTTTAAGTGATGAAAAAGTTTTAGCAAAGGAATTTAAAAAAAGAAATAATAAATTAGATGATGATAAAAAAATAGGAAGCATAAAAATTTTCTTAAATATGTTATCAAGAGAAAGAGAAAAAATATTAGAAGAATTTAAAGAAGCATCAGATTTATCTCTTCCAGTAAATTATTTAAAACATAAGGCACATCTTGAAAGATATGAGGCTATTTATAGAAATAAAGAACCAATAGAAAAAGATATAATTGAAATGGAAAAATGTTTCTTAAAATTGATGGAGAAAAAGACAGTTAGTGCAACAACGAATAATGAAATTGTTGATATGATATACATTTTAAGATATTTAAAAAATATAAATATGAGTAAAGAGTATCAAGTAAAAGATATTCCTATATTAAACAAAAACATAGATAAAATATTAAAAATAGCAATTACAAGAGCATGCAAATCTGGAATAATTAAAATTGTAAGTATGGATATAAATACAAATTACGAAATTATAAAATTTGCAATAGACAGTACAATTATAGAATTAAATGAAATAAAAATATATCTAGAATGTGACAAAGATGAATTAAATGTAAAAGTTTACGATAAAGAAATTTATGAAAAAGAAGAAAAGCAAAAATTTAGTGGAAATAAGAAAGATATAGAGATTAAACAAAAGAAAATGACAAAGTTATTCAATTAAGATATTGAAAATACTTTGTACAAGGAGGAAATTATGAAAATTACTTTTTTAGGAGCTGCAAAAACTGTAACAGGTTCTAATTTTTTAGTTGAGGCAGCTGGAAAAAAATTTTTGGTAGATTGTGGAATGTACCAAGGAAAAGTTACACACGATTTGGAAAATTCAGATCCGTTTTTGTATAATGTTTCAGATATTGATTTTATGCTTTTAACTCATGCACATATAGATCATTCGGGAAGAATTCCAAAATTGTATAATGAAGGTTTTAGAGGAAAAATATATGCTACTAAGGCAACTTGTGATTTATGCGAAATAATGCTTCCAGATAGTGGACATATTCAAGAAATTGAAGTTGAATGGAAAAATAGAAAAAGAAAAAGAGAAGGAAAGCAAGCTTTACCTCCATTATATACAGCAGAAGATGCTTTGAAATCTATGGAAATATTTGAATCAGTAGATTATGATGATATTGTTGAAATTGATGATAACATAAGTGTAAGATTTAATGATGCAGGTCATATGTTAGGTTCTGCAATTATTGAAATTTGGGCTGTTGAAAACGGAAAAACAGTAAAAACAGTATTTACAGGAGATTTAGGAAATAATGATTTACCTTTATTAGATTCTCCTACAATGATAAGCAATGCAGACTATGTTGTAATGGAATCAACTTATGGAAATAGACTTCACATGAAAAACTTAGAAAAAGCAAATATGTTTTTAGATGTTGTTTCAGAAACTTTGGATAATGGTGGAACTGTTGTAATACCATCATTTGCAGTAGGTAGAACACAAGAAATTTTATATGAAATTGATAAATTAAAAGATGATAAAGGACAGGATGAAGAATTTGCTAAAAAATATCAAACTTTAATGAGAGCACCTGTGTATGTAGATAGTCCATTAGCAATTTCTGCAACAGAAGTATTTAATAAAAATACAGAATTATTTGAAGATGAAATACAAGAAAAAATGAAATCAGGAGATCATCCATTAGAATTTCCTGGATTAAAGTTTACTGTTACAGCAGATGAATCAAAAGCTTTAAATGAAAGTGATGAATCTTCAATAATAATTTCAGCAAGTGGTATGTGTGAAGTAGGTAGAATAAAACATCATTTGAAACACAATCTATGGAATCCAAACAGCACAATATTATTTGTTGGATATCAAGCGCCAGGAACTCTTGGCAGAAGCATAGTTGATGGTGCTAAAAAAGTAAAAATATTTGGAGAAGAAATTGCTGTAAATGCTAGAATTGAATATATTGAAGGATATTCAGGACATGCAGATCAAGAATGGTTATTGAATTTTGTTTATTCATTTATAAATAAACCTAAACATATCTTTTTAGTTCATGGCGAAGAAGAAGGACAAGAGGTATTAAAGTCAAAAATAGAAGAAGAAACAGAAATTCCAGTTACAATACCAGATTTTGGTGAAACTTATGAAATTACATCAGAAACTTTTGAGAAACTTGATGAAAGTGAAGAAGTTAAGAAATTTAATAAAGAATTTGTTAAATTTGATGTATTGGATAGAATTGAAAAGATGAAAGATGATATTGAGAATCTTGAAAATATTGTGCGTGATGAAAATTTCGAAGCTCAAAATGATGAAATAAGATCATTAAGTGATAGAATTAAAGAAATAGAAAAACAAATAGCAAATATGATAGTGAAATAGGAGATATAAATGGTAACAAAATATTTTAATGATGCAGTAATTGGAAACAGAACTGTTACTGCAAGCTTTTCAAAAACAGGTGAACTTTTAAGATTATATAGTCCAACAGTAGATTATAAACAATTTATAGAAAGATTTAATGTTGGTGTAAAAATAAATGATTCAGCAATGATTTATTTTCATAATGATATTAATAATGCATATATGCAAGAATATGCAGAAAACACAAATGTTTTAGAAACAGAAATCTTAAACACATATTTCAATTTAAGAGTTTTACAAACAGATTGTGTACCAATTAAAGAAAATGTTTTAATTAAAAGTTATAAATTAATGAATGAAAGTAATATAGATTTTGATTTGAATTTTTTAGTATATTCAGAGGTATTTTCTAACTTGAATAACGATACTTGTGGTTATTTTAAAAATGATACTTTAATTCAATATAATCATGATTATTCTGTATGTACTTTTGCAAAAGAAATTCCAAATTCTGTACAAATTAATGGTGTACAAAATAATATTATGGAAGGAACAATAGGCGGAAAGGATTATATTGGAATGTCATCAAATTCTGCAATAAGTTATAATTTTAAAATTCCAGCTGGTAAAAGTGCAAGTATTGCAATATATATTTATATAAATGATAATAATTCAAAATGTTTACTTAATGAACTTGATAATGAAATCGAAAGATTTAGAAAATTAGATATAAAAAAAGAAATAGAAGATACTAAAAAATATTGGAAAAAATTTGTTAAAGATCATGATAAACTAGGAATTAATAAATTAAATATTGATGATAGAATTAAACAAGTTTATAACAGAAGTATATTATTATTCCCACTTGTTACTAACCCTATAACAGGAGGAATTTCAGCTGGAATAGAAGTAGATGAAAATAAAACTAAATGTGGTCGATATTCATTCTGTTGGCCAAGAGATGCAGTATTTATTACTGAGGCTCTTGATGCTGTTGGTATGTCAGAAGATGCTGAAAAATTTTATAGCAAATTCTGTAAAATGACACAAAGCAAGAATGGTATGTGGGAGCAAAGATTTTATACAGATGGAAAATTAGCACCAGCTTGGGGATACCAAATAGATGAAACTGCTTCTGTTATATTTGGTGCATATATGCACTATGAATCATGCAGAGATAAAAACTTTTTAAAGAATAATTTAAAAATGTTAGAAAATGGAACGATATACTTAGAAAAATATATAGATGACTTACTTAATAAAAAAGGAAAATTTGCTTTAAGTTATGACCTTTGGGAAGAATTTGAAGGTGTATCTTTATATTCAATATCAGCAATATTTGCAGCATTTAATAGTATGCTAAAAATATATGATATAGTAAAAGACATGTTTGAAAATAATAGATTAAAAATTGAGGCAATTAATAAACAAATTAAAAAATTAGAAGTTTTAGTGTTGGATATAAAAGAATATTGTTTAAGAGAATTTTATGATGATAATAAAAAATCTTATGTTAGAAATACAGTTGATAGAAAAATAGATATTAGTATGCTTGGTATTGTTACACCATTCAACATGTTTACACCAAAAGAGAAAAACATTCAAAATACAATAGAAAGAATAAATATGACTATTCGTACATATACAGGTGGTTATATAAGATATGAAGGAGATTGTTATATGGGTGGATATAATCCATGGCCAATAGCAAACTTATGGATGGCATGTTATAATTTAGAAGCAGGAGAAAATAAAAAGGCATTAGAGAATTTTTCTTTTGTTACAACTTCTGCATCTGAATATGGTTTGCTAGGTGAACAAGTAAATAATGATGCAAGAAAACCAGCTTGGGTAATAGGACTTACTTGGAGTCATGCAATGTATATTATTGTACTTAATAGATTAAAAAAATTAGGATTAATATAAATCTTGAAAAAATTATAAAAATGTAATAATATTAGATTACAATAATAAAATACAGGAGCAATTATGGCAAAGAAAGTATCAACAGTTTTTGTTTGTAATGAATGTGGTTATGAAAGTAGTAAATGGCTTGGAAAGTGTCCTGCTTGCCAAGCCTGGAATACTTTTGTTGAGGAAAAAGCAATTCAAACTACAACAGCAAAAGATAGAAAAAAAACACAAGGAGAAGTGGTAAAATTAAACAGTGTTGTAAAAAAAGAAACTACTAGGGTTAAAACTGGTGTTGAAGAACTAGACAGAGTTTTAGGTGGTGGTTTTGTTAATGGTTCGCTTACATTATTGGGAGGAGAACCAGGAATTGGAAAATCAACTTTAATCTTGCAAATTTGCAATAGCTTAGCTTTAAATGGAAAGGTACTATATATTTCTGGTGAAGAATCAGCAGAGCAAATAAAGCTTAGAGCCGATAGGCTTGGAATAGATAATGATAATATATCTTTTTTATCAGAAACAGATATTGATAATGTCGAAGTGAGTTTAGATAAAGAATTACCTAAATTTGTTATTATAGATTCAATTCAAACAATGTATTCAGAAGAGATAACCTCTGCACCAGGAAGTGTTAGCCAAGTTAGAGAAATTACTGCAAGAATAATGAAAATGTGCAAACAAAAAGAAATTACAACAATTATAATTGGACATGTTACAAAAGATGGAAATATAGCAGGACCTAGGGTATTAGAACATATGGTAGATACAGTTTTGTATTTAGAGGGCGAAAGATATTTTACTTATAGAATTTTAAGAGGCGTAAAAAATAGATTTGGTTCAACTAATGAAATTGGTATGTTTGAAATGGAAGAGAAAGGGTTAATAGAAATTAAAAATCCATCTTCTATATTAATTTCAGAAAGAGATGGAAATCCAGCAGGTTCTATCATTGCAGTTAGTTTAGAAGGGACAAGACCATTATTAATAGAGCTTCAAGCATTAACTACATTTAGTGTTTTTGGCATTCCTAGAAGAAATGCGAATGGAATTGATTATAATAGATTAACTTTGCTTATGGCAGTACTTGAAAAAAGAGCAAATATGCAACTTGGAAATCAAGATGTGTATTTAAACATTGTTGGTGGAATTCGAGTTAATGAACCAGCTTTGGATTTAGCGTCAGTGTTAGCAGTTGCATCAAGCTTTAAAAATATAAGTATAAAAGAAGATGTAGTTGCAATTGGTGAAGTAGGACTTACTGGTGAAGTTAGAAGTGTTAATATGATTGAAAAAAGAATAAAAGAAGCAGAAAAATTAGGATATAAAACTTGTATAATTCCAGAAAGTAATAAAAAACTATTGAAAGAAAAATATAAATTAGATATAATAGGCGCAAAGAACATAATAGATGCTATGAAGTATTTAGGTTTAAAATAGAAAGGCGGAAGTTTAAATGAAGAATAAAACAAAATTAATGATTTGGATAATTATTGCAATTTTAGCAATTGCACTTTGTGGGTGTTTAACAGTTAATATTGCACTTGCAAAAACACAAGAAGTAAAAAATCCAATAGCTACATTTGAAGTTGAAAATTATGGAAATATAAAAATAGAATTATATCCTGAGTATGCTCCAAATACAGTATTAAATTTTATTAATTTAATTGAGACAGGATTTTATACAGGAAAAACTTTTTACGGAAAAGATGTTAATGCGATCTATGCAACAAGAAATGCAGATGGAACAGAAGCTGAACCAACAATGAGTGGTGAAGCAGAAGGTGGCAAATATCAAATTAATGGTGAATTCGTTGCAAACGGATTTGATAAAAATACATTGAAACATGAAAAAGGTGTTGTTTCAATGCTTAGAGAAGAATATTCAGCATATTTTGGTTTAACAGAACAAGGAAATAATTCAGCATCAGCTCATTTCCAAATTATGTTAGATACAAATAGAAACTTAAATGGTTCTTATGCAGCTTTTGGAAAAGTTATAGAAGGACTAGATGTTGTTGAGAAAATTTTTTCAATTGAAGCAAAACCAGAAGAAACAGCAGAAGGTGAAGAAGCTACTGTTTCAACACCAGATACTATTACAGAATTTGCAACACCAGCAGTTATAAAAAATGCAAGTGTTGAAACTTTTGGTGTAAAATACGGAATACCAGAAGTTCATGAAGCTTTTGATTATGATGCTTTCTTACAAAATTATTTTAATCAATATTATAACAATTCAGGAGCAAGTGCAGAATAAAATTCAAAAGAAAAAAGGAGGAATCCTTAAATAATATGAAAAACGAAAGAGGTATTACACTAATATCACTAGTTACAGCCGTAATCTTAATGATGATTCTGGCTACGATAACAACATATACAGCAATTGAATCGTATAGTAGTATGAGAGAGCAAGCTTTTGTTTCGAAGATGATAGCGTTACAAGAGAAAGTAGATGTTTTTTGTGATCAACATACTGTAAATGATATAAACACAATGGGGATAGGATATGCAGATGCAGGCACTAGTGAAAAAGCAGTGTTAGATGAAGTTATAGCATCAAGTGCTAATTTAAAAAGTTGGTTTGATATAGACAATATCGTTGGTAATTATAGATTTTTTACTACAACAGCTATTGCAGAAAAAATAGGATTAGAAAATTTTGATGTAGGAATTTGGCTAAATCCTTCAACTAGAAACGTTATAGCCGTTGAAGGTGTAAAAGTAGATAAAGTTATGTATTATAGACAGTATGATTTAACTGGTGGACAATCTTTACAAGCTCCTGTTATTAATAATAATACAATGCTTGAATGTTCTGTTCAAACATATGATAATAAAGCAGATATAAAATTAGAAAAAAAATATACAAAAATAACTTGTAATTTAAAAAATGATACAACAGTAATTAGTAGTAAAGTTTTTACACATACTGATACAATTACTGTTACAGAATCAGGAAAATATCAAATAGTTGCAATAGATAATGATAGAAATACTGAGTTAGAAAAAAGAAGTGTAGATTTCACAGTTACAATTGTAAATAAACCATTGTTAGTTGAAGGTATGACACCAATAGATGAAAGTGGAAATTCTTTAACAACTGAGGAAGATAAAAAGAATTGGTATAATTATGATGAAAGTGTACAAAAATGGGCAAATGTAAAATTAAAAGATGGTAGTGTATATGTATGGATACCACGATTTGCTTATAAAATTAATACTAATAAAACAATTGATGTAAAATTTTTATCGGATTTTTCTAATATTACAACAGAAGGAAAAGCATTAGAAACTGGATATAAAGTATCACCAGCTTTCCAAAATGGTGTTGCAAGTGGTTTTGCAAATGGAGAGTGGGATAATGAAATTTTAGGTTTTTGGATAGCAAAGTATGAACCAACAGGAAATGCTGAAAATGGAGTTAATGCATTAACAGATTTTCCAAAATCAATTAAAGTAGCTAAAAAAAGTTGGGGAAGTATTACTCCAAAAAATGCTTTTGATTTATGTAGAAAAATGGAAAGTGATTATCGAGATAGATATTTTGGAACAACAGTTGCAAAATCAAGTGGAACTTTAATTGATGGAGTTTTTGGTAGTGATACAAACAATATAGATACACATCTTATGAAAAATTCAGAATGGGGAGCAGTATCATATTTAACTTGTAGCAAATATGGTAGAAGTGGAAGCCCAACAAAAAAATCAAGTTATTATGCTAATGCTGATTTGAGCAAGGAATATTGCTCAACAGGTAAAAATACAACAGGTGTATTTGGATTAGTAGGTGGAAAGTGCGAATTAGTTTCAGCTGGACCTAATATCAATGGATATTTTAATTCTACAAATGTTTCAACTAAATATGCAACTGTATATACAAATAGTATAAGTGCAAGTACTATTATAGGAGATGGTATGAAAGAAACTTTAAGTTGGGGACATAAACAGGAAGCACCTACACAGTTAATTTGTAGAGGTGTAGATTATACTCAAACTTCTGGCATTGGATTATTTGCATATCAAAATAAAAATTATGATGCAAGTGAAAATACAACTTTCAGACCAATAATAATAGTAGAATATTAAAAAATAATTATAAAAATCTTAGTACAAAATGTACTAAGATTTTTTTGCAAAAATATTAAAAAAATGTTGCAAATTTATTGCTAAAAAATTACAGTAATGATAAAATTATATTCAGAAAAATATGGGGTGATACAGATGATAGAATTTGAATTTACTGATGAAGAAATTGAAGTTTTAAAAGAATATAGAGAAACTAACCAATTAATGATAAATCAATTGTTAGTTAGTAATGGAGAAGCAGACATTGCTTTGCTTAGCAAGAGATCAGAAGATATGCAACCATTTTCTTATGACAGAGAAAGTGTGCGTATAAATTTAGATGCAATGATAAGAATATATGAGATAATGTTAAAATCATATTATTCAAAAGAAAATAATGCATGGTCTTTTGTATATGGTACAACACTTGCAGAAATTGAAAAATTAAAAAATGAAATTTATATAGATTATTTTTTACATGCAACAGAAAATAAAGAAATAGATATGCCAACTATTATAAATTTTATTGGTGACAATGACGTTCCATATATAAATATAGATGAAACATTAAAAATAGAGACAGATACCCCCGAAATATTAATTGCTCCTTTTACAAAGATAAAAGAATTTAAAGAAGCACAAGAAATACAACTTGAAGAAGATAGAAAACTGCCTATATATAGTGTTACTCTTGAAAAACAAGATTTACAAGAATTAACATTTGAAGAAAAAGAAGCTGTATATAATTATATTTTAACATCAGCAGATGTTGTAAATCAGAAATTACAAGAAAGTATAAACTATGATGAAGATACTTTAAATAATAATGAAAACATAAGAAAATTAGAACAACTATTATCTAAATATGAACTTGAAATCAAAAAGAAAATAGATTTTAAAGACTATCCAGAATCAGAGCAATTAGCTGACAAAGCAGACATTGAAAGAATAAAATCTGAATTATCAGATTTACAAGATAGTAATTCTAATATTTTTGAAGAAAAGAAAATGGCAGTAGATTTTATAACAAAATGGAAGAAAAATATTGCTGTATATGTAATGGCTGAATTTAAAGAGCTTGAAATGAAGTATGAAGCAGAAAGAAAAGTTTTAAAAGAAAATTATTCAGAAAAAATGAAAAAATATGAAGAAGAAGCCAAAGAAAAACATGAAAAGTTAAAAGAAGGAAGCTTAGAAGAAATAGCAAAAGCAGTTGATAAAGAATGCGATGAAAATATTATTCTAGCAAAGAGATTAATAGAAGATATTAAAAAACTTATAATTAAACAGCAAAATCATGCAAAAATAGCGGGAAATATTGGAGCAACATATAGTGCACTTAATAATGCTTTTGATATGAAAAAAGTTGCAGAAACATTATTAGACAAAATTACAGCTATAAGAGGAAAAGCAAAAGAACTTTGTGAAGAAGAAGATAGAGAAAATTTATCAGAAAAACTTTTAAAAATTTCAGAAGTTAATTTACAAGTAGGAACTTTAATTAATTATTTGAATAATCCAAAGAGTTCAGTAGGACAATCTAAAATTAATAGATTTGAAGAAATGACTATAATTGAAGAAAACGAATTAAAAAGAGGTATTGCAGAAACAATTTTAAATGTTAGAGGAGAAGCTGAACTAAAAAAATTAAAAGAAGATTTAGAAATACTTGAAGAAAAAGGAGCTTTTAAAAGATTTATAGGATTTTTTACAGGTTCTAATAAATTAGATGAAGTAAAAGAGGAGCAAATTGAAATAAGACAAAAAGCTATTAGAAAAACATTATCTCAAAAAATGAGTTTAGTATATAATTATAGTATTCATGAATTAGTGGCTGAAATTCAAATGTTTTTAGAAGATAATGAAGATGACGAACTTGTTGAAGAAGATATGTACATTCTTCAAAATATGGAAAATGAATTAAGGCGTAATTTTATAATATCAGATAGTAAAGTTAGAGACATAATTGAGCAAAGAGAAAATAAGAATCTTCCAGTTGAAGTAAAAAGAATAACTAAAAGAGAATTAATTGAAATTGAGACATATCGTTTTTTAAACAAATATGGATATGACAGAAGAAACGATGAGGAAGAAAATAATCAATATAAAGATACAATGCAAAATGAAATTGCTAGAATTGTTGACTATATAAGTAGTTCTAAAATTTTAGAGATATAATTGAGTTTATAAAAAGAAGCAAAGGACTTATAATTCTTTGCTTCTTTTTGTGTTAAATCAGTAAATAAAACATCTCTTAAAAGAAATTAATTACATCTAAAAATGCTAGAAAAAAATTAATATTTAGAGATGTATTTTTAATATTTGAAAATTTTTTAAAAAAATTCAAAAAATGTGTTGACTTTAAAAAATAAAAGTGCTATACTAAATAAGCTGTCGGAAAGATAGCTGGAAAGTACATTGAAAAATAAACAATAAAATATCCTTTAAGAGAAACCAAGCGGTAGGAAGTAGAAATACTTAAACTACCACAAAAAAATTCACGGATTAACAAATTCTAAAAATCAAAGATTTTAATAATTTGTAACATTCGCATTACTTATCTTCTAAAAAAATATGTCAAAAACTTTGCCATATTTTTAAAGAATATAAGCATTAAAGAGCTTATGCTCAAACTTAACTTAGATATATATTAAAACATATATATACCATAAACAAGAGAGTTTGATCCTGGCTCAGGATAAACGCTGGCGGCGCACATAAGACATGCAAGTCGAACGA
>ERZ777011.621-NODE-621-length-51654-cov-15.821566_pt1 | contig 51654 bp, 37 predicted proteins | sample MGYA00374964_ERZ777011 | MGnify/ENA primary metagenome ERZ777011 (study PRJEB29310, sample SAMD00008975) | mouse gut metagenome | study: EMG produced TPA metagenomics assembly of the Metagenome analysis of fecal microbiota from mouse which was promoted...
TTATTGATTTATATAATACATTATATTTGAGGAAGTCAAATGATTCCGATAAGGAAACAGATAAAAAACAATAAGCAAAAGCGTGCAGCTCTGGTGAGTTGCACGCTTTTGCGTTTATGGGGAGTCTGGTTGCTATGTGTTTTCTATGGGCTTTTTTATCTCTTATTTGCGACAAAACAAAAAGAGCCCCAAAAGTTAGGAATCAAACTTTCGGGGCATTTTATGATGTCTACAATTCATTCTTTTCTGCGATGGCTTGCATTATCAATGATTCAAGTTCCTCGCATAATTCCGGATTGTCTTTGAGAAGAGCCTTGGTGGCATCTCTGCCTTGTCCTAGCTTGGAGCTATTGTATGAGAACCAGCTTCCACTTTTTTGTATGATTCCGTATTCCACTCCGAGGTCGAGAATCTCGCCGATTTTCGATATGCCTTCTCCGAAGGTTATCTCAAACTCTGCTTTGCGGAATGGCGGAGCCACTTTGTTTTTCACGACCTTTACTCTTACCTGGTTCCCTATGATGTTGTCACCGTCTTTAATGCTCGTGACGCGTCGGATGTCAAGGCGTACGCTTGAATAGAATTTAAGAGCGTTACCGCCGGTTGTTGTTTCCGGATTACCGAACATCACTCCGATTTTTTCACGCAATTGGTTGATGAATATGCAAGTGGTGTTTGTTTTGCTGATGGTGCTTGTCAGTTTACGCAGGGCCTGGCTCATTAGTCTGGCTTGCAGGCCGACAACGTTATCGCCCATATCTCCCTCAATTTCTTTTTTGGGAGTCAATGCGGCAACCGAGTCGACGACCAGAATGTCTATTGCTGAAGATCGGATCAGTTGATCCGCTATTTCGAGTGCCTGTTCGCCGTTGTCAGGTTGTGATATCCACAAATTTTCCACATCCACTCCGAGCTTGGCGGCGTAAAAGCGGTCGAAAGCATGTTCGGCGTCTATGAATGCCGCGATGCCTCCCGCTTTCTGTGCCTCGGCTATGGCGTGTATCGCCAGTGTCGTCTTTCCGGACGATTCCGGGCCATATATCTCTATTATCCTTCCTCTCGGATAGCCGCCCACACCGAGGGCCACATTAAGGCCGATACTTCCCGAGGGTATGACTTCCACGTTCTCGATTTGCTCATCGCCCATGCGCATTATGCTTCCTTTGCCGAAGTCTTTTTCTATTTTTGACATGGCAGCCTGCAATGCTTTCAGTTTTTCTTCGTTGCCGGTCATTGCCGCTCCTGTATCTTCTTTTTTTGCCATTGAAATATTAATTGTTAGTTATAGAATCGTGAATAATCAGAGTTCGAGGTCGCCTCCGAACTCCTCATGCCATGGAAGGCCTTGTTTGTTGAGTTGTTCCATGAACGGATCCGGATCAAATTCCTCCACGTTCCATACGCCCGGCTTGCGCCACAGGCCTTTGAAGAACATCATTGCGCCAATCATTGCCGGAACACCCGTAGTGTAGCTTACACCCTGCATGCCTGTTTCTTTGTATGCTTCTTGATGTTTGCAGTTGTTGTATACGTAATATGTCAACTCTTTTCCGTCTTTTATTCCGCGTATGCGGCAGCCGATGCTTGTCTCTCCGTCATAGTTCTCTCCCAGGTCTTGCGGGTTTGGCAATACGGTTTTGAGGAATTGCAAGGGTACGATTTTCACCTTTGCGGTCTTTCCCGAGCCGTCAGCGAGTGGAGCTTCATATTCCATTTCGTCGATGCGGCTCATGCCGATATTCTGTATTACGTCAAGATATGTGAGATATTGCTGGCCGAATGTCATCCAGAACCGGGCCTGTTTTATTGTCGGATAGTTCTTTACCAGGCTTTCAAGCTCCTCATGGTGCATCAGATAGCTCTCTCTCGGGCCAATGTTCGGGTATGTGAGTGCCTTGTGGATTTCAAGCGGTTCGGTCTCAATCCATTCTCCGTCCTTGTAGTAGAGACCTTTCTGTGTGATCTCGCGGATGTTTATTTCCGGGTTGAAGTTTGTGGCAAATGCCTTGTGGTGGTTGCCTGCGTTGCAGTCTACGATGTCAAGATTGTGTATCTCGTCAAAGTGATGTTTTGCCGCATAGGCCGTATATATTCCGCTGACACCGGGATCAAATCCACAGCCGAGTATCGCCGTTAGTCCTGCCTGCTCGAATTTCTCTTTGTATGCCCATTGCCATGAGTACTCGAAATGAGCCTCGTCTTTCGGCTCGTAATTAGCCGTGTCGAGATAATGGCATCCGCATGCCAGACAGGCATCCATTATCGTGAGATCCTGATAGGGGAGGGCGAGATTGATTACCAGTTCCGGTCTATAGTCGTTGAATAGCGTTTTGAGCTGTTCCACATCATCGGCATCCACTTGTGCCGTCTTTATGTCCATTGTCAGTCCGGCCTTACGGATGGCCTCTGCGATAGCGTCACACTTTTCCTTGCGTCTGCTTGCTATCATGAAATCTGTGAATACATCAGCATTCTGAGCTATTTTGAATGCCGCTACGGTAGCAACGCCACCCGCACCAATCATTAATACTTTTCCCATTTACTTATTGTTGTTTGTTTATGATTCTTTTTTGTTGTTACTTGCCTTTTCAAGCGTATCCGGTGCCTTGCTTTCGTGGCAGTATCGCCGTTACGGATTATTCGGCGTGGAGTTCGCTTGATTTTATTCCGAGTGCCTGCATGAGTGAATATCCGAGTATCTCCTGCCTGAAGTTTCCGCCCTGCATGGGCTGCATGGCAAACACCGTGGCTCGCTTCTTCTCGTCGTCAAGATATAGGCGCAGTGTCTCGCGCACCTTGCCGTATATTTTCTCCGCGTCCGGTATCACCATTATCCTTTTCACATTCTTGTTGTTGCATATCACTTCGAGCGCCTCGATGAACATGTCTTCCGCCGTTGTGACATCGTTTTCTATCGGCAACGAGCTGATGAGAAATTCCCCCAGGTTGTCTGAGAACGCTTTGCCGTCAAGTTCGTCGGCATATACTCCCGGTACGAAGTTCTCCATTGCACCGCGCGACTTGTCATGAATGATGATCACTTGTGTCTTGTTGTCTCCCTCGCGCAGTCCGCCGTCGAGCGCCACGCAGTCTATCCATCGTGCCGTGTCGGCTTTCGGTATACGCCGGCCTATCATCCGTTCGAAATTCACTGTGAGGTCAAACGCAACCTTGTCAACATAATCACCGTCTGCCAGTATCACGTTTTCGCTCAAATCTTCGTTGTGAAATTTATTGTTCATAGTTGCAAAAATACAATATTTCCACCGACTGACAAAATAAATATGCTTGTTTGTTAAATCCGTCCCTTATATATTAATGTGAAGAGGCGTTGCCACGTTGTCATTTTTTAAGGTGTTTTATGGCTATTGATTTAAATCAAAATAATATCATTTATTTGGGATGATAAGTCAAATAAAGTCACTGCATGCTGATATTAAAGTATACCTTTGCACGCAACTTTAATACAGCACAGTAATTTATGAGAAGTATATTGGAAGGACGCCCGGCTTTGAAGGCTGAGGTCGAGAAGATTGCGGAAGTGGCCGGCTATCTTTGGCTGAATGGTTGGGCCGAGCGCAACGGTGGTAATATTACGGTAAATGTGACGGAGCATGTGGATGACGAGATTCGCAATATGCCGGCAATCAGCGATGTGAAGCAGATTGGTGTCACCTTGCCGCAGCTTAAAGGATGTTATTTCTACTGTAAAGGCACCGGTAAGCGCATGCGAGATTTGGCTCGCCGGCCTATGGATAACGGTTCTGTAATCCGTATTCTCGACGATTGTGCGAGCTATGTCATCATAGCCGATAATGCCGTGATGCCCACAAGCGAGTTGCCTTCTCATCTCACGGTGCATGCTCATCTTATCGAGAGCGGTTCGGCTTATAAGGCAACAGTGCATACCCATCCGATAGAACTTGTCGCAATGAGTCATAATCCTAAGTTCTTGGGCAAGGATGTGCTTACCAGAATCCTTTGGAGCATGATACCGGAGACTAAGGCTTTCTGTCCGTTAGGTCTCGGAATTGTTCCTTATACACTTCCCGGCTCAAACGAGCTTGCCGACGCTACGCTGAAAGAGCTGGAAGACTATGATGTCGTTATGTGGGAGAAGCATGGCGTATTTGCCAAAGGTCTCGACGTTATGGATGCTTTCGACCAGATAGATGTGCTCTCCAAGAGTGCCAAGATATACATAAACTCGCGTTGTATGGGCTTTGAGCCGGAAGGCATGAGCGATGAGCAGATGTCTGAGATGACAAAGGCTTTCAACCTGCCTAAATAATGGCTGGCGGCCGATAGGAATGTCATTGAGGTTTAATGGATTTATTTCATGCCTCATCAAATATTGGAAAAAACAACTACTGACTACATATTATAATCATTATTACTTACTATTTTTAGTAAAATAAAAGTCCCCGATGCTGTGAAGTATCGGGGATTTTGTATTCCCTGTGAACAACATGGCGTTTCCAATATATTGTTATGATAGGCGTGAATTGATGAAAAAAGGCTTGCTCTAACTTGAAAGCAAGCCTTTTTTGTATTGTGTCCTTTCCGTTTTCTCAGATTAATTGCGGCAGGAAAGAAGATATTATCAGCACGATGATGCCGGTGACGAGCACGGCGATGGTCTTCTGCGAGCATCCTTTCCACTCTTTGAGAATTATTCCCCATACGTTTGAGAACACCACGTTGAGAGCCATCAGTATGCAGAACGACAGTGTGAGCAGGGTGGGAGACTCGGTGAGGAAGCCCTTTCCGAGCGACAGCCCGAAGAACTGGCTGTACCACAGCGCACCGGCCAGGGCGCAGAATATTACGTTGTTGGCCCATACCTTGCCGTTCCTGTAGTCGCCCCAAGTGCCGTTCTTGCTGTTCTGGTAGAAGCAGTATACGGCGTTGGTGATAAATCCGCCAAGCGTGACGAGGAATGTCGCGGGCAGAGTCTTGTACATGTCGGGTGTGAGATCGCCGAAGTTGATGCCTTTTCCAAATTCAAGACCTACGTTGAAACATCCGCTCATGAAGCCTGCGAGCAACGCTATGGCCAGTCCTTTTGGGAAGTTGAAGTCCTTTACGGCCGCTTTCTTCTCTTCCTCCGATAGCGAGGCTGCTTTCATCGAGCCGGCCACACCTATGATGGCGATACCGAGCAGTGTCACCACCACGCCGAGAATAACGGCAAAGGTAAGTGATTCGAGCGCGTTCAACTCAGGGAAGAATATGTTAAGGAGCACCGGTCCCATGATGGTTCCCAGCCCGGCGCATGTGCCGAGGGCGATAGACTGGCCGAGAGCCACGCCCAGATAGCGCATCGAGAGGCCGAAAGTGAGACCGCCCACGCCCCATAGCACGCCGAAGAGAACGGTCATCCATATATTGAACGTGCTGCCGGTGCTGAACAGTTCGAAGAAACTGTGTCCATCTGGTACGGCAAGCAGGGCGCCGAGCAGCGGCAGAATAAGCCATGCGAACACTCCTTGTACGATCCAGTAGCTCTCCCAGCTCCAATCTTTTATCTTGTTTATTGGCACATAGCAGCTCGACTGGCAGAATGCGCCTATCGCTATGATAAGCAAACCTATAATTATTTCCATGATGTCTGTTTTATTTTACGGGTTAATAGGCTATGGGATTTATTACGGTCAAAGCCCGCCCGGAAGTTAAAGACAAATGCGCCGTCATTCATTTAGACATAATGTGACACATGATAAATATTTGCCTTTGACTTCCTGACGGGCTTTGACGCGGTTATCGCATAGCCTCCTTTATTCCGGGAGTTTCAATATTATGCGCGTTTTGAAGTGACGTCAGCCTCATATTTCTCTACAGCGCCGATGAACTCTTCGCCTACCGGAACGTTGTTGCGCACGCAGAACTCGTCGTATACGGCGTTCCACGGCAGGTTCTTGCACTCTTCGAGCAGTGCGAGGCGCTGGAACTTCTTGTCGTCAAGTTCATACTTACGCAGTGTGGCGATAGGTTCGAGCAGTGCGCGGAGCATGCACTTCTGTGCCGCGCGGCTGCCGATCACGTAAGCGCCGATGCGGTTGAGTGTGCCGTCGAAGTAGTCGAGACCGTAATGTACACGGTCGAGCGCGCCGGCACGGACGATTTCGCTGAACAGATCCTGTGTCGGGTCGTCCATGATGGTGACATGGTCTGAGTCCCAGCGAACCGGGCGAGACACGTGCAGCATCAACTCAGGAACGAACAGCAACATGGCGGAAACCTTGTCGGCAACGCTCTCTGTCGGGTGGAAGTGACCGGTGTCGAGGGTTATCATCATGTTGTTCTTTGCAGCGTATGATGTATAGAAGTCGTTGGAGCCTACCGTGTAGCTTTCCAGGCCGATACCGAATACTTTCGACTCCACGCAGTCTTTCATGTTGTCGTATTTCTGTGCGAATATCTGGTCGAGCGAGTCTTTCAGCAGTTCGCGGTACATCAGGCGGTTGACGGTCAGGTCCTTGCTTCCGTCGTGTACCCACGTGTTCATGATACAGGGGTCGCCCTGGGCCTTACCGATGGCCTCGGAGATGGCGCGGCAACGTTTTGAGTGCTCGATCCAGAAGTCGCGTATGCCTTTGTCGGGGCTGGCGAGGCTGAGGTCGCCGCTCTTCGGGTGCGAGAACGATGTGGAGTTGAAGTCAAGCAGTGTGTTGTTCGCCTTGCCCCAGTCTATCCAGCTCTGGAAGTGTGTCACGTCGCACTGGTCGCGGTCAACGTATTTTCCTCCGAAGTCGCCGTAAATCTCGTGCAGGTTCAGGCGGTGTGTACCGGGGATGAGTGACTTCGCGTAGAGGATGTCGGCACGCAGCTCATCGATGTTGCGGGCTTTTCCGGGGTAGTTGCCGTTCACCTGTATACCGCCGGTGAGCGAGCCGCCCTGGTTTTCAAATCCTGCGACATCGTCGGCCTGCCAGCAGTGCATGCTCAGGTGGAAGTTCTGCATCTGTTCCAATACTTTCTCGGTATCTACTCCGATGGCCGCGTAGCGTTCTTTGGCTACTTCATAAGCCTTTTTAACCAATTCTTCTTTCATTTTGTTTTAGGTTTTATTTGTCGTTAAAACTATTTGTTTTTATCAGTTTTTTGTGATTTCTAGAAACTTCTCGTAAGCCTTGTCCCATATCTGCCTGTCTTTCGGCTCGAAACGCTTCAGCTCTATGCTGTTGGCTATTATGCGGCGCATGTCCCAGATGTCGCTTACGTCTCCCGAGGCTTTCGCCTGGAGCATGATGTTGCCTATGGCCGTGCCTTCCTGCGGGCCGGCGAGCACCTCCACTCCGAGCGAGTCGGCGGTAAACTGGTTCAGGTAGTTGTTCAGGCTGCCGCCGCCGATTATGTGGAGCACCTCTATCGGGAATGAGGCCATCTCTTGCAGGTAGCCGAACACCTGGCGGTAGCGCAGGGCGAGCGAGTCGAAGATGCAACGGCATATCTCGGCATATCCCTCAGGCACGTGCTGGCCTGTCTTGCGGCAGTATTCCTGTATGGCGTCTACCATCGACGCCGGGTTGGCGAACATGGTGTCATCGGGGTTGATGATGCTTTGGAAAGCCGGTTGCTTCATGGCTTCGGCCTGCAACTCGGTGTGCGATTTCGGGGCGTCTGTCCATTCCTTGCGGCAACGTTCGTAGAGCCACATTCCGCAGATGTTCTTCAAGAACCGTGTGGTGCCTTCTATGCCGCCCTCGTTGGTGAAGTTGCGCTCGTAGCTCAGCCCGTTTATGATGGCGTCTTTGGTCTCTATGCCCATGAGGCTCCATGTTCCGCTGCTCAGGTAAGCGAACTTCTCGTCTTTTGCCGGCACGGCTGCCACCGCGCTTCCTGTGTCGTGGCCTGCCACGGCTATTACCGGCAATGCTCCGAGGCCTGTCATCTTCTGCACTTCTTCCGTGAGAGAGCCGATCTCGACGGCCGGATTTATCATCTCGCCGAAGTGCTCCTGTGTCAGTCCCACGCTTTCGAGCAGTTTCGGGTCGAGCGTTTTTGTCTTGGGGTCGAGCATCTGGCTTGTCGATGCTATGGTATACTCGCATACCGTCTTGCCGGTCAGCATGTAGCTCAACGCGTCGGGCACGAAGAGTATTTTCTCCGCTCCGGCCAGTGCCGAGTCGCCGTTCTTGCGCATCGCGTGCAACTGGAATAGCGAGTTGAAGTTCATGAACTGTATGCCCGTGATGTCGTATACCGTCTTTTTGTCCACTTTCGCGTCGAAGTAGTCTTCCATCATGCCGAAAGTGTGCGGGTCGCGGTATGCCAGCGGGTTGCGCAGCAACGCTCCGTCTTTGCCCACGCACACGAAGTCTACGCCCCATGTGTCGATACCTATTGAGCATATAGGTATCTGTCGCTGGGCGGCGAGTTTAAGACCCTTTATTATTTCGTTATATAATGCGTATATGTCCCAGTAGAAGTGTCCTCCCGTTTCTATCAGGTTGTTGTCGAACCGTGTGAGTTCTTCGAGAACAATGCGTTCGTCGCCAAGTGTTCCGATTATGGTTCTTCCGCTGGTCGCGCCCAGATCGACGGCGAAAAAATATTTTTTATTATTCTCCATAAATGTTTGTTAGCAGTAGTTTTTAGTTATACTTACATTTTCAAAGACAGTGCAGGCCCGACGCTGCGAAACCGGTTCGGGGTTGTTCAGGCACTGCCTATCTTTTGCAAAGATAAAAAGAATTATTGAAATTCTGAAATTTATGAGGATGTATTTCCGTGGTTTTGGTGTTAAGGACATCTGTTTTAAAACAATAGTCACCGTGATGCGGTGTGTTTTGATTGTGATTATAATTATAATGTAAACTAAAAGTCACGGATTTAGCGCTTTGCTTTTTGTCGAAATAGAAAAACGAGTGCGCTACTCATTGCGATATACAATGCGATAGCGCCTTTATCGAAAAACGGAAATCCGCCTGCTTTCCCGCAACGGGCGGCTGAATGGAAGCCGTTCGGCTGCCGATTGCTTTCCGTTTAGCGGCCAAACGGAAAGCAACGGGATACTAAACGCGACGCAATCAGTATGCTAAACGCAAATATAGACTTCCCAAAGGTGGAATGCCCGGAGTGTGAATAATGAATATTTTCTGTATGGTGCTGATATACAGTGTGTTGTGTAAAACACTGAACTGCGGCGATATTTGCGGCCTCCGCATTTTAGTTTCAAAATAATCGAAATATGGAACGTGCTTTGTAAAAATAATTCCGAATTCCGTAAACTTTGTTTTGTTGGATGCGGATGCATTATACTGTACTTGGCAATCACTGTCTTGTGGTCATGGGATGTCTCTGCTTCCGGCGCTTCTGCATTCGCCGGCAAGTCGGCTCTTTGCGTATTGCCGTCGGGTAATGATGCCGCTATGTCGTGCTTGCTTGCCGTATATGGATATACGGGAAGGTCTTTAAAAAGCTTCGCGGTATTTTTTTTCGTCCTTGTCGTCGAGCATGCTGAGATAAGATTGGTATCGGCTTTCAGATATGTAGTGCTCTTCCACGGCGCGGAGCACGGCACACCCTGGCTCATGGCGGTGGGTGCAGTCGCTGAAACGGCAGTCGTGCGAGAAGTGGAATATCTCCTTGAAATAGCTTGTCAGTTCTTCCGGCTCGATGTCGAATGTTCCGAACCCCTTTATTCCCGGCGTGTCAACGATATATCCGCCGCCCGGCAGTTCGAGCATCTCGCTGAAAGTGGTGGTGTGCATGCCGGTGTTGTGTGCGTCGCTGATTTCAGATGTGCGCAGGTTCACGCCGGGCAGTATGCTGTTTATCAATGTCGACTTGCCTACGCCGCTGTTGCCGCTCAGCACGGTGATCCTGTCTTTGAGCAGATTGCGCAGGCCGTCGATACCGCTGCCTGTGGCCGCCGATACGGCCCGGCACTCGTATCCTATGTTGTCGTAGAGCGTCATCATCAGCTCCTGATACCGCAGTTCGTCGTCGGTCAGTATGTCGCTTTTGTTGAACACCAGCACCACCGGTATGCGGTATGCCTCGGCCGAGGCGAGAAAGCGGTCAATGAAAGTGGTGGAGGTCTGCGGCTTGTTCACCGTGACCACGAGAAATGCCATGTCCACGTTGGCTGCGATGATGTGGCTTTGCTTCGACAGGTTTGGCGATTTGCGTATGATGTAGTTCCGGCGGTCGTCTATCGTCGTGATAAAGGCCGTGCCTTCCGGATTTGTCACTATGTCAACCCTGTCGCCCACGGCCACCGGGTTGGTGCTGCGGATGCCTTTCAGTCTGAAGTTTCCTTTTATCTTGCTGTCTATCAGCCGTCCGTCGTCTGTCTTTACTGTGTACCAACTGCCTGTGTTCTTGACTACTAAACCTTTCATTGGCGTTAATGATGAATAATAAATTATGGATTATCGGCCGTTGCCGGTTGGCATCGTCACCGATAATCCATAGTATGCAATCACGGAATTACACTGTCATTATTTCTTTGTTCTTCTCGGCGAGCAGATCGTCGACTTTCTTTATGTACTTGTCGTGAACCTTTTGCAGCTCTGCTTCGGCGTCTTTTTCGAGGTCTTCGGACAAGCCGTCCTTGATGGCCTTCTTCAACTTGTCTTTCACGTCGGCACGTATGTTGCGCACTTGTACTTTCGTGCCTTCGCCGATTTTGCTGCATTGTTTCATCAGTTCCTTGCGGCGTTCCTCGGTGGGCTGTGGTATTCCAAGACGGATCATCTCTCCGTTGTTCTCGGGTGTGATGCCCACGTCGCTGTCCATGATAGCTTTCTCGATGTTCTTTATCATCTTTCTGTCCCACGGTTTGACGGCTATCGAGCGCGCGTCGGGAGTTGACACAGTGGCAACCTGGTTGAGGGGCACCATTGAGCCGTATGACTCCACTCTCACTCCGTCGAGTATCGCCACGTTGGCACGGCCGGCACGTATGCGCGACAGTTGCTCGTCGAGATACATCACGGCCATCTCCATTTTCTCTTCGGCCGAAGTCAATGTTTCTTTTACGTCTATCATAAATATTGTTTTAATTATATTCTAAGTTACAAATGTAGTTAATAAAATTCATATTCACAAGATTTTTGTATTTTTTATGCGATGTATCCCTGTGTCGCTCGATATTTTGTCATATCTTTGTGTCTGCGGGCCGTGTGGAGCCTGTATATTATAATAATGTGGACAAAATGATGAAAGGAGCAAATGACATGGTAAGGAAAATGAGAGTGGCAAAGCGTCTTACGGAGCTTGTCGGTAATACGCCGTTGATGGAAATGGGCGGTTTTTCCGGAAAGCGGGGACTGGCCAAGGCTGTGATAGCGAAGATTGAGTATTTCAATCCCGGCGGAAGCGTCAAGGATCGCATCGCGTTGGCGATGATAGAGGATGCGGAGAAGAGCGGGGTGCTGCGTCCCGGAGCCACTATAATAGAGCCTACGAGCGGAAACACGGGTGTGGGGCTTGCCATGGTGGCCGCCGTGAAGTGCTATCGGCTGATACTCACAATGCCGGAGACCATGAGCGTGGAGCGCCGCAGCCTTGTGAAGGCATACGGAGCGGAAGTGGTGCTGACACCCGGAGCACAGGGGATGGCCGGAGCCATAAGGGAGGCGGAGCGTCTGCGCGACGGCATGGACGGAGCGGTGATACTGCAACAGTTTGAAAACAAGGCCAATCCCTTAAGGCACTATCATACCACGGCTGAGGAGATATGGAACGACACTGACGGCAGAATAGATATATTCGTGGCGGGAGTGGGCACCGGCGGCACGGTCTCGGGCATAGGGAAAAGGCTGAAAGAGTTTAATCCGGAGATTAGGATAATTGCCGTCGAACCGCGCTCGTCGGCCGTTCTCAACGGGGGTATGCCTGGCCCGCACAAGATTCAGGGTATCGGAGCGGGGTTTGTGCCTCCGATATATGATGCGGGTGTGGTGGATGAGGTGTTCGATGTGGATGATGACGACGCCATACGTACCGGCAGGGAGCTTGCCTCCACGGAAGGGCTTCTCGTCGGCATATCGTCTGGTGCGGCCGCTTTTGCCGCTGCCGGGATTGCCGCAAGGCCGGAAAACAGAGATAAGACGGTGGTTGTCCTGCTGCCGGATACGGGCGAGAGATATCTGTCGACAGTGCTATACGACTTTGAAGGCTGTCCGCTTTAGACCTGTCGTAGATATGCGTGAATTGTCACGGATTAAAATAAATGGCGTTTCTTTTGGCATTTTAATCATTTTTTAGTAGCTTTGTTGCCAATAAACAAGAATAACTAACAGATTTTGATGTATAAGAGCATTCTTCTGCCATGTATGATATTTTTCATTTCTCTGTTGCCGGCAAAGGCGACAGGGCAGGGACAGCAGGGGCGGCAGGAAGCTAAGTATACGATAAAATCCCCTTTGGTATATGAAGACATTTGGGACTTGCCGCCATATACGTTCCTCAATAAGGACGGTGAGCCGATGGGTTACAACATCGACCTTATCAAGATAATACTTAAGCGTCTTGACATACCTTATATCATAAAGCTCAGGAGCACGAGCGAGGCTTATAACGACCTGAAGGAGGGGAAGTCTGACCTTATGCTCGGCATGCGTACGAAATATCACTCGCAATTCGGAAAATACGGAAACTCGGTGGTGACGCTTTTCACGCATGGCGTGGCGCACCCCAAGAAAGAGACCGTTGATATCAACAGCCTTGAAGACCTCAAAGGGCACAAGGTGATAATGCAGAACAACAGCGTGAGCCATCGCATGGTGATGGAAGCCGGATTGGAGGATTGCGCCGTTCCGCATCACGATATAGAGAACGCCATAATAAAAGCGGCGGCGAAAGACAGCGGACAGGTACTGTGGAACTCGTTGTCGTTGAAGTTCACCCTCAGGCGCAACAATCTCGATAACTTCACGATCACGCCGATAGTGATGCCCAACGGAGAGTATCATTTCATGTCAAACGACGAGGATTTGCTGAGGCGTGTGGACAGCGTCTACGAGGCGATGGTGTATGACGAGGAGTTGCAGCCCATAAGAAACAAGTGGTTTTATCCCGAGGTACAGTCGACCGGCATACCGTCTTTCGTATGGTATATAGCGTGGGCGCTTGGCATAGTGGCGGTGTTATTGCTGGTATATAACCGCATATATCATTACCGTATGGGCAAGATCAAGCGGATAAGCAATATACAGAGCAAGAGATTGGCGCTGTATCTTCATTCCGGAAAGATACAGATATGGACTTATGATGTGGATCGTGACGTGTTTGCCACCTTCACTAACGACGGAGACAAGGATGAGGAATACAACCGTCTATCCTTTTCCGTCTTTTTCAATGAGGAGGATTACAATAAGATATATGCGGCGATTGAGGATATAAAGACCGGCAATGAGGATGTGAAACCTGTCCTCGTGAGATGCCATAAGCCTGGTACGCCGGACAATGAGCATTATTTTTATGTCAAGATATCAGTATTCCAAAGGGAAGGCAATTCGCCGTCGTTGCTGCTCGGCACGCAACAGAATGTCAACGCGGAGCAGGAGAGGCATATAAATATGCAAAACCTGTTGTTGAGAAACGACGTGGTGTTCAACTCTCTGAAAATGGATATGGCGTATTTCGACAGCAACGGCATACTGACGGACATCAACGACAGTACTTGCGAGACGTTTAAGATCACCGACAAGCAGATGTTTCTCGATCGTAAGATACCTCTTACGTTTATTCCGGCATACGCTGAGATCGATATATACAATATGTCAAGTTTCCATGCCTCGTTGATTGTGAAGGGAAACAGAGGCATGGCAGACGCCGACAACGTGTTCGGCATAATACCTGAAAAAGTGGAATATTACGAGCACATGCTGACACCGATATTCAACAGCGAGCACGGTCTGACGGGAATACTGTTTATTGGGCGAGACATCACATCTCAAGTGCGAAGCATACGTAACGAGCAGAAGAACGAAAAGTACATCATCGATCAGACGAAGAGGCGGAACGAATATATCAAGAACATCAACAATGCGCTTGAAGTGAGCCGTATATGGCTGATAAGCTATTATCCGAAGACCAAGATAATGGAGGTGATGTACAATCTCGACGAGCCGCCGATGAGACTTTCGCAAATCAAATGCGCCATGTTGACGGATGAATGCGACAAGCATCGTGTGGCAAGCCTGATAAACAAGATGGACAAGTGCATGACCGACAGGTTTGATATAAAGTTGAAAACAGTGTTCCATGATAAAGAAGGAAAAGATATTTATCTGCAATTCAACGGAATATCCATTCAGGATGAGAACGGAAATGTGGATCATTACTTCGGCTTGGGACGTGACGTTAGCATGATAGAAGAGACTGACAGGCTACTGAAACAGGAGATGGACAAGGCACGTGAAGCCGAGACGGTGAAGACGGCATTCATGAAAAACATCAGTTACGAGGTGCGTACACCGCTCAACTCTGTCGTGGGATTTGCCGAAATGTTCAACATTGAGCATTCAAAGGAAGACGAAGAGGTCTTCATGAGTGAGATAAGAAACAATTCGTCAGCGCTTCTAAAGCTTATCAACGACATATTGTTTCTGTCGAAACTCGATGCCAATATGGTGGAAATAACCAAGTCTCCCACGGATTTCGCATGTGAGTTCATGGCATATTGCATCACCGGATGGAGCCATGAGCTGAAAGACGGGGTGGAGATGATTGTTGACAGTCCCTATGAGCAGCTTGTGGTGGATATCGATTCGAACCATGTCGGGCAGGTGATTGAGATGCTGGCTACAAACAGTGCGCACTTCACGAGCAGCGGAATGCTGAGGGGAAGATACGGGTATTACCATGGTAATCTCGAAATCTGCCTTGAGGATACAGGGGCGGGCATAGAGAAGAAGAACCTTGATACGATGTTCAACAATATGAATGTGGCGGAGAATATGGACCAGAGCGCCATCAGGCTGAGGATGCAGATATGCAAAAAACTTGTCGAGAAGATGGGGGGGAGCATGGATGTGGACTCCGAACAAGGCAAAGGTGTGACTGTATGGATAAGGATTCCGTGCGAAGCGACAGTCGTAAAAAAGAAAGACATACGTATATAAATAAGCGTTTATGGCAGGATTATCTTTAAACAGGATTGTAACTTTCATTACCGCAATGGTCGCGTTAATGACCATTGGTTCCGTACATGCTGCCAGGACGGGATATGCCGGTGATATGCCATATACGGCCGAGCGGCCGTTGAGAGTCGTTATAGACTGGGATTTCGCGCCGTTTGAATATATAGATGACGACGGTGAGCCGGCAGGATATAACATAGATGTGTTCAATAGGGTGCTCAAAGACTTGAAAATCCCGTATTTTTTCGTAATGCGGGAGCGTGAACAGGCTGTTGAGATGTTTGAGAAAGGCGAGGTGGATCTCATCATAGAGCCTTTGAATAACAGGAGCAAGCATTCCGCCGCTGTATATTACAGCCGTAAGACAATATATCCTTATAAGATAAAGATAGCCTACAAGCGCGGCACTCCGCCGTTGAGGAATATCAGACAGCTTGGCAAAGGCAGTCTGCTCGCAGTGAAAAGATATGACTATGCGGCTTTCAGGGTGTTGCGGCACAAGGATATAGACAAGAAGCAACTGCGCATAAACTCTCCGAGAACATGTCTGGCAAATATAGACAACGGTCTTTATCAGTACTTCATTTACAGTGAAGCGTCGATAAAGAACATGTTGAAAAAACTGAATATCGACAATATAGAGGTTACCGATATTGACATACCGACAGGTGATATGCGCTTTGTCGCCCATGACCAGCAGTTGATAAACATGCTTGACGACCAGTTCGCGCGTTTTGAGCAGTCGGGCATGAAGAAGCAATTGGTAAACAAATGGTTTCATCCTGAGAATGAAACGAGAAACGTTCCTAAAATAGTTCTTCTGGTGATAGTCATGGTCCTGGTGCTTCTGTCTGCCGTAATTATGGCAAACAGGTTGATAGCCAATCAGATTAAATATGCCGTGCGACGTATATCTGAGAAGAACAAGCTGATGGAAGAGGCTCTGAAAATGAGCGGCAACAGCGTTGTTCAGTTGAGTATTACAGGTGAGAGGGTGGATAATCTGTATGGAAATCATCTGCCACCGGAGGGAATGACGGCTCAGCAGTATTATGATTTGATACATCCTGACAGCCAGAAAGCCATGGCAGACTATACGGACCGTATAATAGCCGGTGACAGAGATACGGAGAAAGGACAAATATATACATGGAATGCGGGTACTCCCGACAATCCGCAATGGATACAGCTATATAATCAATCCATAATAGAGAAGTGGAAAGACGGTAAGTCGCTGAACATAATCAGTACGCTGACAGACATAACCGATGAGCGTAAGAAAGACAAGCAGCATCAGATATTGGCAGATAAATATGCAAGTATATTCGACCTCTCGGTATTGGGATTGCTGCTATATGACAGTAAAGGCAGATTGGTAAACACCAATAAACGGGTTCGTCAGATACTTAAATTCCGCTCTCAGGAAGATGACTTTTATTATAAAAGAAACATTTTGAACGCGCTTCTGGACGGAATGCACCTTTCAGGAGAAGGGATAGACAACATGGTGGTATGCTCAAAGATTTCCGTTCCGGAACGCGGTGTGTCAGAGTATGCCGAGATAAGGGTTTGCCCGATCAGGAATGCCGAAGGCTCTTTACGCCATATTCTTGTCGTTCTGCAACTGGTGACTAAAGAGCGCGAGATGTATTTGCAGCGAAAAGTCATCAATGACAATATACGTCGTGTAAATATGGAAACGGCCAGATACGAGCGAGACCTCCGTTACCTACTCACAGAGAGTAAGACTATGAACTGGCGCATGTCGTTGGCAACTTCTCACATCACATATTTTAGAAATCAGCATACCGTAGACATCGAGATGAGCAGGGAGGAGTTCATAGGCAGGGTGGTGGGAGACACCAATAAGAAGACGGCCGCAGAGTTCCTTAATACCGCTGATGGGACTGTTTTGCCGAAGACAATAGTATTGCCGACCGTAGATCTCATTCACAAAGACGGCAAAGTGCGCTGGTATTCCATAAACAGGCTGCCCGATTATGACGATAATAGTAATGTAATCGGACTTTTCGGACTTATCCGTGACATAACAGAACAGGAGGAAGCGCAGGAGAGACTGCGTTCGGAGATAATACGGGCAAATGACAGTGAGTTGCAGAAAAGCACCTTCCTGGCCAACATGAGCCATGAGATACGCACGCCGTTGAATGCCATTGTAGGTTTCTGCGACCTGTTGCCGTCGATGGACGGTCCGGAAGAGAAAGCCGAGTTGGTAAGGATAATACGTAAGAACTGCGATCTTCTCATACATCTGATAGATGATATCCTGATGATATCGACAATGGATGCGGACGGTCCGAAGATAGAACCGAGAAAGATCGATTTCGCACTGGTATTCGAAGATATCTGTACCACACTCGAACTGCATGCCTCCGAGTCTTCCGCCCGGTTTATAAAAGACAATCCGTACCTGTCGTTCGTCACAGAACTGGATATCGAACGCATACAGCAGATTATCATCAACTTCACGACAAACGCCGTGAAGTTCACCGCCTGCGGACATATCAAGGTGGGCTACCGGAAGGAAGGTGAAGGGATATATATATATTGTGAAGATACCGGTAAGGGCATTCCAAAAGAAAAATGTAAGGATGTGTTCCGCCGGTTTGTGAAATTGAATGATTTTGTACAGGGTACCGGACTTGGTCTCAGCATCTGCAAGGCCATTGCCGATGTGTGCGGAGGAGATATAGGTGTAGAGTCTGAACTTGATAAAGGCTCCACATTCTGGGTATGGATACCTTGTGTCGCGGAGAGTATAGTGCCGAGAGAGGCGGGAGAGTGTTAATATCCTATGGACAAAAAAACAATACAAATAAATTATTATGCAGAAGAGTAAATATGTGTTAGCCAATGATAGAGACAAGCAGTGGGGACTGACGGTCAGCACTGTGGGATATGAAGAAATTCCTCCCGGTGCGGCTTATCCTACTCGCGGACATGCCGACGGATATTACTTCAAGGTAGAGGAGGGACGAAGGCTGAATGAGTATCAGTTGCTGTATATCGTTGAGGGCAGCGGAACTTTCCGGAGTGACCATATCGGCGAGACCGAACTGAAAGAGGGAGACATGTTTTTGCTTTTCCCCGGAGAGTGGCATACTTACCATCCGAGAGAAGACCGCGGATGGAAGAGCTACTGGATCGGATTTATGGGCAGAAACGTGGACGACAGGGTTACGGCCGGCTTCCTCAGTTCCGAAAAACCGATATATCATGTAGGTTTCTCGGCTGAGATAGTGCAGCTGTACAAGTCCGCTTTCAATATCGCAGACAAAGAGCCGGCCAATTCACAGCAGATACTTGCCGGCATTGTCAATCACCTTATCGGAATGATGTACTCTCTCGAACGTAATATTGAACTTAACAGGACACCAAAGCGCATAGACATGATTAACCGCGGACGGCTGCGTATACGAGAGTCTCTCGAAACACCGTTGTCTATTCATCAGATTGCCGATGAGTTGGGGATGAGTTATTCCAATTTCAGAAAACTGTTCAAGGAATATACCGGTATCAGTCCGGCAAGCTATCAGCAGAGCCTCAAATTGCAGCGCGCAAAGGAGCTGCTCACCACCACCGACATGAGCATAAAGGAAATAGCCTATCGTCTCAGTTTCGATTCGCCTGATTATTTCTCGTCCAAGTTCAGGATGAAGACAGGGCGAAAACCAAGCGAGTTCAGGGAGAATTTATAATAAAAAACATCGGTGCGGTTTCCAATTGGAAACCGCACCGATGTTTTTTATGGAGTAGAGAAAGGCTCATTGGGGATTTAAGAAGGTTTATTGAGGGAATTAAGAAAGCTTATTGAGGAATTAAGGAGGGATATTGGGAGAGTTAATGAGTTAAGCCAATACTCTCAGGATTTGATTATTTCCTGTTTACCGTTTGTCTTGACTGCATTTGGCTTAACTCCTTAATTTCTTAACTCCTAAATGTTCTTCCTTGACTCCTCAATGTTATCTTAGAATAAAAACATCTTTTCCACCCAATAGACGATTATTCCCGCAAGGTATCCTATGAAAGCTATCCAGGTGATTTTCTTCATATACCATCCGAAGGTGATTTTTTCCAGTCCCATCACCACTACGCCGGCAGCCGAACCGATAATCAGCATCGAACCGCCGACACCGGCACAGTAAGCGAGAAGTTGCCAGAAAACACCGTCGACAGCCATGTCACCGGTAGCTTCCACCGGATACATGCCCATGCAACCGGCCACGAGAGGCACATTATCCACGATGCTTGACAGCACGCCGATGATACCGGTCACCAGATAGTGATTGCCGTTGAACGCCACGTTGAGGCCTTCGCCAAGGCTTTCGAGCACGCCGATTGTTTCAAGACAGGCCACTGCCATAAGTATGCCGAGGAAAAAGAGAATCGTACCCATGTCTATCCGGGCGAGCATTTTTGTGATGCGCTTCTGCATGCCGTTGCCGTTTTCATCCTCGTTGTCGTGCGGCAGGCTGCTGTAGAAAATCTCGGTCACCGTCCATAGCACACCGAGCACGAGTAGTATGCCCATAAACGGGGGAAGGTGGGTTATCGACTTGAATATCGGCACGAAGATGAGTCCGCCCACGCCGAGGAAGAATATAGCCTTTCTCTGTCCTGCCGAGAGTATGTCATCTGATGTGTCGTCAGCCTCTTCCTCCACTTCGGCGAGGTCTCCTTTCAGCGACAGCGACAGTATATAAGCCGGAATCACCATTGATACGACAGACGGTATTATAATTTCCGTGATTACTCCCATTGCCGTTATCACGCCCTTGTTCCACAGCATGATGGTTGTCACGTCGCCGATAGGCGAGAATGCGCCTCCCGAGTTTGCCGCTATTATCACGAGTGCGGCATAGATCATCCTGTCTTTCTTGTCGGCCACGAGCTTGCGCAGTATCATAATCATCACGATACTCGTAGTCAGGTTGTCGAGAATGGCCGAGAGTACGAATGTCATCACGGCTATTCGCCATAGCAACGCTTTTTTTGTACGGGTTTTGAGCATGTCGCGCACGAAGTTGAATCCTCCGTTCTGGTCGACCAGTTCCACAATAGTCATCGCTCCCATGAGGAAGAACAGCGTGGTGGCCGTGCTTCCCAGATGCTTCTCTATCACCTCGCTTACCGCCAGCGGAATGGAGTCTCCAACCGCGCCTGCGATATAACTGCCCGGATCAAGCATGAACAGGGTCCAGCAAAATACGAACATCAGCAGGGCAATGGCAGCCTTGTTGATTTTTGTCAGGCTCTCTACGGCTATGCACAAATATCCGATGACGAAGACCGTGACAATCGAAAGGGTTAATGTTGTCATTTAATTTGATTTTGTTTTTAAGTTTGTTTTTAAGTTTGTTTTTCCATTGCAAAGGTAATAATAAAATCGGTACGCAAGAGCCGGCGGGTGTAAAATATTTACGTAATCGTTTTCTTTAATATTATTGGCGGACAGTTTCTGTCCTGTGTTCCGTTCCGCTTTTACTGCTTGTTCACGTTTGGCGGATATTCGGAATAATATTTACAAAAGGTCATTCATGTTTCGGTTATTTGAAAATTAAGATGCGGAGGCCGCAAATATCGCCGTATTTTAGTGTTTCGTGCAACGTGCTGTATATCAATATTATACGAGGGATGTTTGTTGTTTACGCTCCGGGCATTCCACTTTTTGAAAGTCCAGGTTTGCGTTTAGTATACTGATTGCGTCGCGTTTAGTATCCCGTTGCTTTCCGTTTGGCCGCTAAACGGAAAGCAATCGGCAGCCGAACGGCTTCCATTTAGATGCCCGTTGCGGGAAATAGGGCGGATTTCCGTTTTTCGATAAAGGCGCTATCGCATTGTATATCGCAATGCGTAGCGCCTTGATTTTCTATTTCGACAAAAAATAAAGTGTTAAATCCGTGACTTTATTATTGCATTTTTTTATCAGCCGAACAGTTCCCGCAGAGCCTCCTCCACCTTTCTTACCGGATGAAGTTCTATGCCGAACTTTTTGTGTTTCAGTCCGGACATGTTGTATTTGGGGATGATGATATGTCCGAAACCGAGTTTCTCAGCCTCGGCGATGCGCTGTTCTATGCGGTTGACGGGTCGCACCTCTCCGCTCAGTCCCACTTCGCCCGCCATGCACCATCCTGTCTCTATCGCCGTATCCACATTACTCGACAGCACGGCGGCAATAACGCTGAGGTCCATTGCGAGGTCGGTCACTCTCAGGCCTCCGGCGATATTGATGAACACGTCTTTCTGCATAAGTTTGAAGCCGACCCGCTTTTCAAGCACTGCGAGCAGCATGTTCAGCCGTCTCTGGTCGAATCCGGTGGCGCTGCGCTGCGGGGTGCCGTATGCCGCGCTCGACACCAGCGCCTGGGTTTCCACGAGAAACGGGCGTACACCCTCTATGGCAGAGCTTATCGCTATGCCGCTCAGTCCTTCGTGGTCTTGTGTGAGCAGTAGTTCCGAGGGGTTGCTCACCTGCCGCAGTCCACCGTGTCCCATCTCGTATATTCCGAGTTCCGACGTGCTGCCGAATCGGTTTTTGATGCTTCGCAATATCCGGTACATGTAGTGCTGGTCGCCTTCGAACTGTATCACCGTGTCTACTATGTGTTCAAGGATTTTCGGTCCGGCCAGTGTCCCTTCCTTGTTGATGTGTCCTATCAGTATCACCGGGATACCGCTTGTCTTGGAGAAGCGCAGAAGCGCCGACGCACATTCGCGCACCTGGGTCACGCTGCCCGGACTTGTATCGGCCTCTTCGGTCGATATGGTCTGGATGGAGTCTATTATCACAATTTCAGGCTTCACCTCTTTGATGTGCGCGAAGATGTTTTCGAGCGATGTCTCGCACAGTATCCTCATGTTCGCGTTGTCGGGATGTGCGATGCGCTCGGCGCGCATTTTCAGCTGGTGGGCACTCTCCTCACCGCTAACATACAGGATGTTACGTTCGGGCAGCCGCAGTATCGTTTGCAGGGTGAGCGTGCTTTTGCCTATTCCCGGCTCTCCGCCGAGCAGCACTATCGAGCCTGGCACGAGTCCGCCTCCGAGCACCCTGTTCAGTTCCTCGTCGCGGGTGTCTATTCTCGGTTCGTCTTTTGAGCTTATTTCATTAAGAAACAGCGGACGGTTCTTGCCGCCGCCGACCGTACCACGTACTGATACCGCCGCCGACCGGGCAGCCATTGAGCCGGTATCGGCGGATATTTTTATTTCCTTAAACGTGTTCCAACGGCCGCAACTCGGGCATTTGCCTATCCATTTGGCCGATTCCTGCCCGCAGTGGTCGCACACGTATGCTGTCTTGTCTTTTGCCATAATGTCGCAAAAATACAAAATATTTTTGTCTAACATGCATTTTGCGGTATTTTATTGCGCGCTTGTCTTTGTTTTGTAGATTTGTTTCAGGCTTCCCGCTTTTGCTTTCACAATCACGCGGCCGTCTGCCGTTTTGCTGCGCATTATGGCCTGCATGCGTCCTTGGAGCATAGGCTTTGTGTTCACGTCGAGGAACAGGTCGTCGGTGTAATGGTCGCCGTTGTCGATGGCAAGCAGGGTGGCCGCCCCTTCCGTTTCTATTGTCAGCGGCTCGTTGAAGCCGGGGACAGTGCGTCCTTTCCTGTCTACGGCCGTGATGTTGAGATATAGCAAGTCCATGCCGTCGGCTTTCCATGTGTCGGACTCAGGTTCTATCCGCAGTGCCACGGCTTCTCCGGCGGTCTCCATCTTATGGCGTGCTACGGTCTTTCCTGCCTCATCCCGTGCCACGGCTTCAATCGTTCCACCCTCTCCGTAGCTCACGTCTTGCCACAGGATGGAGTTGCGCTGGTCTTTTCGTGTCCCGTTGTTGGTTTTTGTCCCGATGCTTTTCCCGTTGACAATCAGTTCCACAGTGTGTGCGTTGGTATATGTGACTACGTTCTGCGTGCTGCCATTTTCAAAGTTCCAGTGATCGAGGATAGACGGGCGTCCTACGATGACATCGTTCCAGCTTACGCTCTCTCCGCCTTTGCTGTCTATCACTCCGATGCGTACCAACGGCTCGTCGGGCATGAAAGCCGAGCGTATGAGGTAGGCTTGCGGATACGGGCGCATGGTGTGCCCGAAGAAAGAGTAGTTCCATCCCTTTTTCGGCCATCCGTTGGATTCTCCCCAGTATTCGGCAGCCCCCCAGTAACATATTCCGACGTTACGTTCATGATTCATGTTGTAGTAGGGCTCAAGCATTTTTGAAGTCTCGGCCTCGCTTTGGAAGATTATCATGTCGGGCTTGTATTTGAGATAATCGGCGTATTTGTCAGACTGGTAGTTGAACGACGCTATCTCGGTGACGCAGCTCAGTTCCGGCGGCACGAGATAGTCGTTGAAGTCTTTGTCTTTTCTCGTTATCGCTCCGGCGCGGGCGGGAAACATGCCTACGGTGGTCGGTCGGGTGTTGTCGAACCTCTTCACCATTTGGTCGAATATGCGGTATGTGGTCACTCCCCAGTCGTTCATGCCTGCAAAGCCCGCCCATCCCTCGCGTATTTGAAGTTCGTTTCCGAGACTCCACAGTATCACGCTCGGCCTGTTGCGGTCCCGCTTCACCCACTCGGGTATCAGTTTGTGCCATATATCTGTGAACGGTTGCCGTCCGCCCCAGTAGTCGCGGTCGCTCCATTTGTCTATCAGCTCGTCGACAATGATGAGTCCTACACGGTCGGCTATCCGCACGAAATTCTCGCTGTATGGGTTGTGGGAGCAACGGATGGTGTTGTATCCGAATTCTTTAAGCCTCATCATCATCCGCTCGATGGCCTTGTCGTGGCTCGCCGCTCCGAGCGCTCCGAGATCGTGGTGACCGGAATTTCCTTTAAGGAAAAATTTTTCTCCGTTGAGTTTGAAACCGAATTCCGGTGAAAAATCAAGCTTGCGTATGCCGAATGACTCGTGAACGCTGTCAACGGCGATGCCGTTTGAGTAGACGATGATTTCGGCATCGTATAAATAAGGCGTGTCGGGAGACCATAGTTTGGGGGCGGGCAGTTCCACGATGGGCATTTTCACTTCCGTGCACGACTGGTGGGTATGCTCAGGCATGCCGCTTTCCACGGTGCCGAGCGTGCGCCCGTCATTGTCTTTCACCCTCGCGAGTATTCTCACATTGTGTTTCTGCCATCCGTCAACCTCTACCTGTATGCCGACGGTGGCATGCTCGCGGCTCACTTCCGGTGTGGTGATGAACACCCCGTGGCGGGCTATGTGTGTCGGGTTGGATACTTTGAGGAACACATCACGGAAAAGACCTCCACCCGTATACCACCGTGAGCCTTTTTTCGGGCCTGTCGATGCGTAAACGGCAATCACGTTGTCGCTGTCGAAACGTAAGTGGGGAGTGAGGTCGGCTTCAAGTCCTACATATCCGTAATCGGTCGATGCAATCTTATGTCCGTTCAGATATACGTCTCCCAGATATATTATTCCGCCGATGTCGAGTGTCACTCTCATGCCTTTCCATGAAGCGTCGGCACGGAAAGTCTTGCGGTACCATCCGTCGCACATAGGCTTGAAGCCACGCGCTCCGCCGGCATCTTTGCTCCACGGCTGCTCGAACTGAAAGTCGTGCGGCAGGTCGAGCGTGCGCCATGAGCTGTCGTCAAGTGCCGGCGAGGCGAAGTTCGTATTTTTGTTCTCTGCCGTGACGAGCATGAATTTCCAATCGAAATCCAACAGTGTTTTCCGGTGTTCCGCAAACTCGGATAACGGCCTGTTTGTCTCGGCTTTCTTTGCTTTCACATCTTGGTACTGAGCCTGTGCCGTAAGGCTGCTTGTGAGCGATAAGGCAGTGAGGAAAGTAGTTAGAATTCTTTTCATTGCTTTTGGGTGATTTGTTATTTACGGGTGGAAGGTATTTATTTCATCAGGACGAGCCCCCTGGTTCGTTTCATTGACAATCGGTATATCCGATCAAATATTGTGGTATCTGAAATCTATATATTATGATGTTTTCATTTACGGGCATTGCGGCCATGCATGATGCGGAGATGCACGACGCTGTTTTTTGCCAAACATACGTTTCATAGGCACATGGATATTGTTTAGTGCAAAAATAGCTGAAAGCGGGGATTTGCATGATGGATATTTGTACGGAAAATAGTATAATAGTACGAAAATATGTTTTAAAGATTTATCCCTGTATATTTATGTTTGGGGCTTTATATCGGTTCTCGGGCTATATGCGTATTCGTGATATCGTTTTACTGTCATGTTTTTTTATATTATTATGAGGATGTTTCAAAAATAAATTAATACCTTTGCATCCGCTTTTGCCGCTTCATTCCGTATCGGATGAGAGTACAGGGTAAGGCAATGGTAGAAGTGCTACATTATAGAAAAGTGTTTGCTGACGCTGTGTTTTGGAACTATTGAACGTAGGAAACTCAATAACACAAATAAAAGACATTGCAGAGGCGGATACTACGGGTAGGTATATCATACCACTCCGTTGGTGTGCCGGTGGCTAATCATAGTCATCATGCACACCATTAGGGGCGTATTATATATACCAATGGCGTGGGTATCGGTTCTGTTTGTTTCATTTGTGAGGTTTCCTACGGCCTAATAGTTCGGACAAGCAGAGGTAGGATACCCCGCTTTTTTTATGTGGCTGCGATATCAATACTTATTACGTCCTGTTCGGGTATTCTAAGGGCGACATATTGAATGCAGAATGAACGTATGCTTTTTAATTCTTTTGATTTTATAGTATTTTTGCCGATAGTTTTTTATCTCTATTGGTTTGTGGCCAAAGAGCGGCGCTGGCAGAATATGCTTGTCGTCATTGCAAGTTATGTCTTTTATGGCTGGTGGAACTGGAAGCTGGTGTTTTTGATTGCATTTACTTCCGTTTGCAGTTATGTCAGCGGCCTGTTGATTGAGCGTTACGAGGGTCGGCGACAGTGGCAGCGGACGGTGAATGCGGCCAATATGGTGCTTAATGTCGGAGTGCTTGTAGTGTTTAAGTACTACAATTTCTTCATGGAAAACATCGAAGAGCTGTCGGATGCGTTGGGTTGGCATTTTGATTGGGTCACGATAAATGTCATTTTGCCTGTAGGTATCAGTTTCTATACGTTTCAGGCACTTAGTTATTCAATAGACGTATATAGGAAGAAAATGCCTGCCACGCATGATCCGGTGGAGTTTTTTGCCTATATAAGTTTCTTCCCGCAGTTGGTGGCAGGCCCGATAGAAAGGGCGACCAATCTGTTGCCACAATTCCAACGGCCGCGCATGTTTGAATATGACAAGGCGGTAGACGGGTGCAGGCAGATGCTTTGGGGCTTTTTGAAAAAGCTTGTCATAGCCGATAACTGTGCGGCTGAGGTTAATGCTTGTTGGGGCCAGTATGCCGAATTGCCTGGATTGACACTTTTTATACTTGGCGTGTTGTTCACGTTGCAGATTTACTGTGATTTCTCGGGATATTCGGATATAGCCATAGGTTGTGCAAGATTGTTCGGATTTAATCTGACACGCAATTTCGATTTTCCGTATTTCTCACGTAGTATCCCTGAGTTTTGGCGGCGCTGGCATATATCGCTTACCACATGGTTTCGCGATTACATATATTTTCCGTTAGGCGGGAGTAGATGTGAAAAGTGGAGAATAGTTCGTAATATATTTATTGTCTGGGTCATAAGCGGATTATGGCACGGAGCTGATTGGACATTCGTTTGTTGGGGATTATACCATGCCGTGTTGCTTGTTGTTTATAATCTGCCTGGTGTCAATACGAAGTATGACAGCGCCATCGCTTGCGGCCGTTTTATTTCCGGAGCCAAAGTGGCTTTGCAAATGTTATTGACGTTTTTTCTGGTTGTTATCGGATGGGTTCTTTTCCGTGCGGAAACCATTGGACAGGCAGTGGGATATTTGTCGGCGATGTTTACAAATCAGTTCTTCGACTCGTCAATGCTTTGCGGTATGAAGTTTTTACGTTTTGGCCTCATTATCATTCTTGTCGAATGGTTTCAGCGTGATAAGCGTCATGTTTTACAGTTTTCCAATATGCGTCCTTTCAATTATCGTTTTGTGCGTTGGACGGTATATTATATTTGTATATATGTGATAGCCAAATATGCTGGGGTGAGCCAAACATTTATCTATTTTCAATTTTAAGTCATTATGAAGAAGTTTCTGAAATATTGTGCGTTATTTGTCTTGTTAATTGTTGTTATGGCAATTTCGGTGGAATTCATTTTGCGTCAAGTACCGAATACATATAAGTATAAATATGAGTGGATGCAGGATAACGCGGAAGACGTTGAGGTACTGGTACTGGGTCCAAGTCATACGTACAATGGCATACGTCCGGAGTTTTTAGAAGGCAATGCTTTTTCTCTTGCCAATGTAGCCCAAGACTTTAAGCAGGATTTGGCCTTGTTGAAATATTGGGCAGACAGGTACAAAAGATTGAAAACTGTTATAGTTCCTGTTTCGTATATGTCGTGGTTTATTAACGGAATGGAATATGGTGCGGAGAAATACCGCTGCCGATATTACAAGATTTATATGGATTGCAGTCTTTATCCTGACTGGTCTTTGTATAATTTGGAAGTGTCGGACATTAGAAGTGCGAGTAAAAAGTTAGTAAGGTATTTCCGGAAAGAAGATGGTGTAAGTTGTGATAAATACGGTTTTGGGACACATTTTGGTTCGCATGGTAAAAACATGGAAGCGTGGAATAAGGGTACGGATGCCGTATCTGCCGTGAAAAGGCACACGGCAGACAGCTTTGAATTTATAGAAGCGAATTATGAGCGAATGAAGGAGATGGCAGAATTTTGTAAGAATCGTAATGTAAGGATGATATTGATAACCACTCCCTGTTGGAGCACGTACTATGATAATCTCGATGAAAAGCAGTTGGCAAAGATGTACGAATTAATCCATAGGTTACAAAAGGAATATAATCTGCCATACTTTGATTATCTGAAAGATTCACGTTTCGTGGCCGATGATTTTCATGATTGTGATCATTTGTCAGACATTGGTGCAGAGAAGTTTACGAAAATATTGAATAAGGATATTCAATCACGATAAATGGTTTGTTGGGAACATTGATATATTTGTGTTCATGATTTTAGATTTGCGTGACGCTGATGAATATCGAAAGATATTATATGGCTTATGTTCGTGAATTCGGTTGTTTTCTGTTGTAATGTCTTTATTGACATGTTTATTTGCATTAATATTCTAAAAACAGGTTGGTTATTCATCTTTATTTTGTAATTTTGCATCGTGATAAAGGCTAATATCGCACATTAAACACTCGAAAGGGCGGCTCGTGTTTGTTTTAAATACGTTGACGCCCTTTTAAATTAGAATAGGATGATGATGAAAAATATAGTCTGTTCTGTTATTTCGCTGTTGCTCATTATTGCCTGCGGACAGTCTTATGAGGAGCAAAAACGTATGTCAAGGGCTGAGCGTATACGTCTGGCACGCGAGGACTCGGCTGCGCTGAAAGTGGCAGTCATGCCTACGCTTGATTGCCTTCCTATGTATGTGGCACGGCAATACGGGCTGTATGAGCAGCTTGGTGTTGATGTGCGATTGAAGTATTATACGGCACAGATGGATTGTGACACCGCCATAGTAAACCGGAGAGTGGAAGGAACGGTGACCGATGTGGTGCGGGCACAACGTATTGCGGCAGCGGCAATGCCTTTGACTTATGTCGCCGCAACCGGGGCATACTGGCAGTTGATAAGCAACAAGAACGCACGTATAAAGAATCTGAAGCAGTTTGATGATAAAATGATAGCCATGTCGCGCCTATCGGCAACCGATCTGTTGAGCGATTATGTTGCGGACAGTGTCGGGCTGAGCGATGAGCGTGTTTTCAAGGTGCAGATAAACGATGTCAATATACGCCTTAAGATGCTTGAGAACAACATGATGGATGCTTTATGGCTCGCGGAACCGCAGGCAACGGCCGCACGAATGGCGAAGCATAGGGTTGTGCTCGACTCGCGCAAACTCGATATGTGGCTCGGGGTTATTGCTTTCAGAAAAGAACTATTGGCAGATACGGCACGTAAAAAGCAGGTGGATGTGTTTGTTAAAGCATACAATATGGCATGTGATTCGATAAACAAGCATGGAATAAGGAAATATGATAAGCTTATATCGAAGTATTGCGGAGTATCCGGCGACGTGGTATTATCGATACCGGAAAATATAAAATACAATCACGCTGCCGCGCCACGTAGCCGTGATACGGAGATAGCGGATAAGTGGTTGAAAACGAAGGAGGAACACAATGGAAAGGAATAAGGAATTAGATGATATATTGGAATTGCTTGCCGGCCAAAGGCTTGGTTTGGCGATAGAGTATTTGGAGTCTTTCTTTTGCAAATATCCCGAACTCGGTTTTGCCGATGTGTTTGACGGAATAAAGAACGATTACCGTTTGATGGCCGATTATTGGGCGGGAGGTTATCGCGATCCTCAACTGGATGGGATATATCGCAGGCTTACACGGTATATGTACAGTCTTACGTCTAATGTGATGTTGCGACATATTATTGCACATGTTCCGTTTTTCTCGTCCGCTCATCGTGCGGTTGCGGCAAGTAGGCGCGACTGGACGGTCGCGGCGATACAGAGGGATTTGGAAGAGTTTGTGTCTGAGGTGGCAATGCTTCAATTTGAACCGGAGCATATAAAGAGGGAGAAAAAGGCTCGGATTTATGCCGGACATCAGTCTCTTATGTCGGAGCTGTTCAATAGAATATGGCTTTCGGAGCAGTGGACAGAGGAACAGTCGCACGCTTATGAGGAGCTGATGCTCTCGCCCACGGTGGATGTTAACGACAGGGCGTTGATGGTTTCAGCCGTGATGTTGTCGGCAATGAATGTCTTCGATGTCAATAAGCTCGGTCTCCTTATTAATGTATATCGCCGTAGCATGGATGATAAGGTCAGCCAGCGTGCCCTTGTCGGGTGGGTGTTTTCATTGGGAAAAGGAAAGGAACGTCTGTTTCCGGAAGAGAGGCAGATGGTGGAAGAGTTGTTGAAATCAGAGAAAGTATGTGAGGAACTGACCGAATTGCAGATACAACTATTGTATTGCGTGAGTGCGGAAAGTGATAATAATACCATTCAGAAGGAGATAATTCCCGACTTGTTGAAAAACAATAATTTTCATATTACCCGCAATGGGATAGAGGAGCGGGACGAAGACCCGATGCAAGATATATTCCATCCGGAGGAATCGGAGAGTAATATGGAGAAGGTGGAGCAGAGTTTCCGGCGTATGGTGGATATGCAGAAAGCAGGTTCCGACATTTATTTCGGTGGTTTCTCTCAAATGAAGCGTTTCCCGTTTTTCGATAATATCAGCAATTGGTTTGTACCGTTCTATAAGGAGCATCCTGCGGTTGCGCCTGTTTGCGACAGTGGCAACAATGGGAAGCTTGTGCAGAAGATAATCGGTAGCGGTCCGTTCTGTGACAGCGATAAGTATTCTTTCGTACTTGCTTTCACTCAGGTGATAGACCGCATACCGCAGAGTATGCGCGAAATGATTGGCAATGGCGAAGTGGCGGGTGTCGCGCGGATCATGGATCTCGATAATCGGAGTACGGCTTATATAAGAAGAATATACCTTCAGGATATTTATCGCTTCTTCCGTCTTTATCCTTCACGGACCCATTTCTACAATCCTTTCGATTATCGTAAGGGTGAAAAGTGGCATGCCGATTATATATTTTTTGCCCACAGTATATTCAAGGGTACCGCCTTGTCTAAGAAAAACAGTGAGATCGTAACATTTTTGATGAAGCGGCGTATGTACGGTGAGGCGGCGGAAGTGTTGGATTGCTATGCCGATAAGGATAAAGACTATCAGTACTATATGTTATGCGGCAATGTATTGCTGCATAAAAAGAATGTTATTCTGCATGATTCTTTGTCGGGATATACGGCTTCGGAGTGTTTTCGTAAGGCAATGGAATGTCGTCCGGATGACAAGCGGGCTTTAATGGGATATGCAAGGGCATGCTTTTATGAAGGGAATTATGTCGAGGCATGTGATGCTTATGGAGAGTTGATGGAGAAAGAGCCTGATAAAAAGAGCTATCTGGTAGGTTACGGTGTGTGTCTTACCAATCTGGAGCGGTATGACGAGGCGTTAAAGGTGCTTTACAGGTTGGACTATGAGTATCCGGAAGATTATACGGTAAGGAGAGTTTTGGCGCGCGCTTTGGTCGGAGACGGAAAGTATGAGCAGGCCAAAAATATATATTTGAAGTTAAGCGGCGGTGACAATGACGATGCCGAAGATATTGTTAATTTCGGATTTTGCGAGTGGTTTGCCGGTAATAACCGTGAGGCCGCACGTCTTTTTGCACGCTATTTGAAAACGATATATCCCAACTCAACCACCGATTATTACCGTGAACGGGCTGAGGCGGAAATAATAAGAAGTGAGCTTGGCTTTATTGAAAACCACGGTGTCGGTATGGTTGATATTCAGCTAATGCTTGATTTGATAAGCGTGGAAATCCTGCGATAGGCCCATGTCCATGCCAATGGGATGCCTACGCCTGCCATTGAATATAGAATCCAGAAGTGATCCATATCCGAGTACTCGTGTATTACCATGTGGCAACCTATCTGTAAGTAATCCAAACCATAGTACCATATCTTTATCAGGCTCACAACCTTGTATGCCGCGATGTGGAACACGAATATGCACATTGTGTTATTGCCGCAGAAGACGAGGAAGTCTTTGACTCGGCCGTCATGTCTTGCAAACCAATCACTTATGTTGTATGTCATGAGGAAACCGCAAATGGCGGGCAAGGGTAGGGCGATGAAACCGTTGAAATCCATTCTCCATCCCATGCTTGACGGGGCAAAGCGTGAAAACAGGTAGACAACCGTTGCCGATACAATGGTCGCCTGCCACGTGACGCGGTATTTGTCTCTCAGTTGTCTGAATATAAATCCGCATCCGAAGAAGAATATTCCCATTATCTCGCGGTTGCCGCCTTGTATAAGGTTTATGATTTTCAGGCCTTCAAGGGTTTTCCATGATTGAACTACAAGAACTGTAACGCATATTATTACCGGTATTACAAGCGTGCGATAGACCTTTGGTTGTTCGTTTTCGATTATATGGCCGGTGTTTTCATAATCTTTATTCCGTTTCTCTTTTGTCATGTATAGCCTGCCGATGAGGCTGCCTGTGATCTTGAACAGTACGAGATATGCTATACTTGCAACGAATAATCCACGGAAAAACCAGAACGCACCGTTAAGAAACTGGTCGTATCCGCCCATCGCACAGACCATTGTCCACAGGTTCTGTTGTATCTGGTGCCATGAGTAGGGGTGTGTCACTCCACCGGCGGCATTGCCGTATTGCTCGTTGAGTATTCCCGTTTTGAACATCAGGTTGTGTATGGCAAGAAAAAGGACAGACCATTTCAGAAACGGGATATACAGCCCTTTGACGCGCTTCTTCACAAATGTTGCCTCATCGTCAAGATATTTCAGGGAGAAGAAATATCCTGCCGCGATGAAGAACAGCGGCATGTGGAATTCATACAGAAAACTGCTCAGCGAACCGGGACAGTTGGCATGGCCGATAACCATCAGTATGATGCCGAATGCTTTGCAAATGGATATGGTCTCGTCTCTTTTCATTCGGATATTGATTGCTGTGTTTTAATTATGATTATAGGAAAGGAGTAAGCAGATGCGCGAACCATCCTACAAACTTTTTCCACGGTGTCCTGAACTCGTTCCATGTCTTTTCCGTCAGGTAGACACTTCTCTTTTTCTCGTTGTCAAACAGGTTGTCAAGTTCTTTTGTGGTGTTCCTGTCAATGATGACAGCATTCTCCTCGTAGTCCCAACTGAGGCTTCGGGCGTTCAGATTGGCGCTGCCAACGGTGCAGAAACGCCCGTCTACCATTATTACCTTGGTATGATGAAATCCCGGTTGGAACAGCCATACATCCACTCCTTTCTTCATCAGTTTATGGACATTATAGAACACGCAGTCCGGAGTTAGCGGAATATCGCTTTTTGCCGATACGAGTATCTCTACTTTCACGCCCCGTTTCACAGCGTTTTTCAGTGCTTTTTTCAGTTTTCGGTTTAGTGTTAGGTAGGGGTTGATAAGTTTTATGGAATCTTTGGCACAGTCGATGGCGTTCACGTAGAAAGTCCTGATTATTTCGTTCGATGTTCTCGGCTCCCTGTTTATTATTCCAACCGTCTTCTTTCCGGCTGTGGCGGTAGTGTCGGCGGCCAGCCCTTTGAATGTGATTGGTGCGTAAGTATTGAAATATTTTTGGTCCCAGATGTCCTGTCCGGTGACTTTTCGCCACATTTTCATGAATATCAGTTGCAACTGGCTTACAGCGCCGCCTTCTATCCGGCAGTGCATGTCGTGCCATTCGCCTACCTGTTCGGTGCCGTTTATGTAGTAATCGGCAACGTTCATTCCGCCCGTGTATGCTATATTACCGTCTATTACCACTATTTTACGGTGGTCTCTGTGAAAAACATGGTTTATCCACGGGAAGCGTATGGGGTCGAACTCATATATCTCGATACCGTCTTCCCTTAAATTCTGTATGTGTTCCTTGAGTAACGGTTTGTTGTTAGAGTCATTGCCAAAGCCATCAAACAGTGCCCTGACCTCTACGCCTTCCTTTACTTTTTGTCTTAATATGTCGAAAAGCTCCGACGCGATTGAGTCGTTTCGGAAGTTGAAGTATTCAAGATGCACGCTGCTTTTGGCCTGTCTGATGGCTTTGAACATGTCGTTAAACTTGTCCTTGCCCGTTGTCAGAAGCGTTATGCTGTTGTCGTGTGTGAATGTTATCCCCTTTTTTTCCAATATATCAACTATCATCGAGTCGCTTGTTTGTGCGTTTGTCATGTTGCAACAGGCGAGCAACCAGATGATAAACATATAGTATCTCATGCTTGTTCTCTGTGTTTTATTCTGTATTCAAGCGGCGACATGCCGTATTTTTCCTTAAATATGTAAGTAAAATTCTCTGGAGTCATAAATCCGAGGGTCGATGCCAGCTCTCCGACGTTTATATTGGTGCGTTCGAGCAATGTGCATGCGTGTTTCAGTCGCAACTCCCTTACCAGTTCTGCAGGTGTCTTTGATGTGATGCTTCTTATTTTATGGAAAAACGGTACCCGTCCCATTCCCATGGCCACGGCCATTTCTTCAAGGTTTATATGTCCTCTGCTCATGTTGTGAAGAACGTATTGTTCCACGTTTGCCATCAGTCGCCTGTCCATTAAACTGTTCATGGAGTAGTCGCCGATGGTCTCTCCATTCTTGTATAAGGGCATATTGTTTGCCTTCTCGCCATTATCCTTGTTACGCTCTTGCGTATTTCCTGTATTGCCGGCATCATTATGATTTGCGGCGGATAATATTCTTTCCACGTCTTCATCCGATGTGATGCTCATCCCGTTGTCAGACATCATGACCGTGTTCATGCTTTCCAGCATAGGTATATCGTTACTGTTGCCGGTGATGTCCATTCCTTCTGCCGGTGCGAGTCCAAGCAACCGGTTAAACCTCATCGCCGCCTCCTGCATGTTGAACGGTTTCGCCAGATAGTCGTCGGCCGCCAACGTGATGTTCATGCTTTGCATGTCGGCCGGTGTCAGTACTCCGTCCGTCATGAGAACGAACTTTGTCTTTTCCGTCCTTGGATTTGTCTTTATTCTGTTGCACAGCTCGCTTCCTGTCATTTCCTTCATGCCGTGCTTGCATACGATTATGTCTGCGGCGATGGCATTCATGTCTGCGGCGGCCGTTTCCATGCTGTTATATGCCCTGATGTTGTACACATTGCGGAAGTGTGCCATGAAAAATCTCAAGAAATCATCGTTATCGTCTATTATGGTAATTGTGTATTGCATCGTAATGAGGTCTGTTCTCTTTGGTTTTATCTCGGCGGTCAGTATATCATCATTGCCATATTGTACCGACGCTATTTCTCCTTTGCTGTTAAATTGCAGTCTGTTGTCGGCGTTTTCAATGGCGCGTGCCTCTGGATTTTCGAGCGAGGTCTGCATTTCCGATATTCTCGTTATCACCTGCAATACTTGGAAATGAAGCGCGTTTATTTGCTCTTTTTCTTCCACAGTGCCTTCTTTCTCGGCCATATTGCCTATTATTGTGGTCATTCTCGACAGCGGCACGCGCAGTTCGTCGCTTGCGGCCTTTATCTCTTCCCGCTGAATCATCAGTTCCCTTATCACGGCTTTCTTTTTTGTCCATATATATGATATCTGTTTGGTGCCTATCATCCATATATATATAATGACGATAAGTGAAACGGCATATAGCAGAATCATCCACCACGACATCCACCACGGGCGCATTATCTTTATTTCGAGAGTGCGTTCCCGGTCGCTCACGGTTCCGTCGGCACTTATTGCCTTGACGTGCAGTGTGTATGTACCGCTGGCAAGATCGGTGAACGTCACTCCATGCGTCAGCGGATCCCCGTTTTTCCAGTTGTCGTCCTTCCCTTCCATCCAGTACATGAAGAGTAGCCGTTCGCTCTGGTTGTAGTTTCCGGCCGCGAATTTGATGGTGAACGTATTCTGGTTGTCAGCCAGTTCTATCCTGCTGCTTTCGTTGAGTGCTTGCGGCAGCGGAACATGCCCGCCATATTCATGTCCGGTAATTATCTCGGTGTCTCCGACAAAGAGTTGTGTAAGCATGACGCGTGGCAGTGACGCCCTGTCATTCTTGACATTTTGTCTTATGCTGCTCACTCCATACAGACCGCCGAGCAATACGTTTCCGTCTTTCTTTGTATATATGGCCCCGATGTTGAACTCGTTGCTTTGCAGTCCGTCCGATGTGTCATAGTTGTACAGTCCGTAGTTGAAAGAAGCCTCCTCGTGGTTTCTCTGCACCACTACACGTGTCACTCCGTTGCTTGTCGTTATCCAGATGTTGTGGTTTTTGTCTTCCGTCAGTCCGCATACACAGTTGTTGGCAAGACCGTCTTTTTCCGTCAGATAGTCCAGCCTGTCGTTTTCCATGTCGAGTATGTTTACGCCCTCACGTGTTCCTATCCATACCAGTCCTCGCGAGTCTTCGATTACCTGTGTTATGTAGTTGTTGGTGAATTTTTGCATTCCGGTCTTTGTTCCGGTGAGTGCGCAGCGTTCGTTCGTAGACAGGTTTTGTATTATCAGACCCTCGTTTGTTCCGATGAACATGTTATTCCCGTTTCCATAGAACAGGGCGGTGATGGTGTTTGTGCTCAGTTTCCCGTTCTCGCGGGTATATGTCGCGAATGTCTGCATCCTGGTGTTGAACACCTGCAATCCTCCTCTTGTCGCAATCCATAGGTTGCCCGACTTGTCGGTGCACAAGCCGTTGATGCGGTCGTCTATTAGCGTGTGCATGCTGTCTCTCGCCGCCGAGTATATCTTTGTGTCGCCGTCTTTGACGCGTGTCAGTCCGTTTCGTTTCGAGCCTATCCATAAACTGCCGTCCGGAGTTACCGCCATTGCCGACACTTTTCGGCTGGCCAGCAGTCCGTCGTAGCCCACCACACCGTTGTCGCTCGTTCCATACCACACTTTTCCATCGGCATCTTGAGTGATAGCGGTGATGTCTCCATACAGTTCCGACTTGAATTTGTATATATTGTTTCCATAGAAAGCCAGTCCGGCCTTTTCCGTTCCCACCCACAGCAGGTCCGTATCGTCCACATACACGCTTTGTATGGCTGTTGTCTCGTTATAGTTGTCATGCTTGTTGGCGCTTTTCGGATTTACGAACTCCATCTCATGGTTGTTTACGTTCATCCGTATCAGTCCGGCGGCATCGGTTCCTATCCATATATTGCCTTTCCTGTCGCCGGTTATCCCGTTCACAGCTCTGTCCACCTCAACCCCAGTCAGACCTATGTTGTCGCCGATGGCGGTGTTCCATTTCTTTGTGTTTTTGTGGTATACCATCAGTGTCCCCTGTCCGTATAGCCATATATTGTCCATCTGGTCGGCAAAGGCTTTTAGTGTCGAGGAACTCCGCAGGCGGGCATCGGCCACCGTGCTTGTCTTCCATACGGTGCGTTGCTGCCGGGATATGTTGCAACATGCCAGTTTGCCGTCTTTGTATACGATTACCGCACCGTCGCGGCATTCGTTTATCGAGCATATTTCCCCTTCCGGTATGCCGTGCGCGTCGTCAGAGTAGCCAAACTCGTAGAGCAGTTGTTGCTGCATGTTGTATGCCAGCACTCCCTTTTTGGGAACAGACATCCACAGGTTTTTATGACTGTCTATATACACTATTTCCGGCATTTCGCTTATCCCCATCTTCACATATACTTGCCGCATGTCACGTTCGAAACTGTCCGACTGAGGGTGATATACGCACATGCCGGCCGGGGTCTGTATCCATAGGCATCCGTCGAGCGACTCCTGAATGCTCTTAATGTAACTGTCGGGCAGTGACGAACCGTCTTGCGAGTCAGACTGGTAGCTCTTGAACGTATAGCCGTCATATCGGTAGAGACCGGCCGGGGTGCCGAGCCATACAAACCCGCGCGAGTCTTTCAATATACAGTTTATCTGGCTGCTGTTCAGGCCGTTTCTTGCGTCGAGCGTCTTGAACATGTATATTCCGGCTGCATATAGCGGGAGAAATGCCATTATGATGATCAGAACTTTCTTTAACGTCTTCATGCCTTTTGTCTTGTGTTTCCGGATGCTTTGTAAAGCGTTTTTATATCATGCATGAGTAGTGGTCTACCACTCCGAGAAGTCTTGAGTTTTCATCTGTCACGAGCACTGAGTGAACCTTGTATTTGTTCATGATACTCTGTATATCTGTGATTTTTGTTTGTGGAGAAACCGTTTTCGGTGTTGTCGTCATTATATCGGCCACTGTGCGGTCGAAGAACTCGGCTTGCCATTTCTCCATTGCCCTTCTGATGTCGCCGTCGGTGATCAGTCCGCATACAGCCCCGTCTTTTTCCGCCACTCCGAGTCCGAGTTTGCCTTTGCTGACGAGGATGATGGCCTCGCCGAGATGCATCTCCGGTGTGATTACAGGCATGTTGTCTTTGTGCATCACGTCTTGTGCCGTTGTCAGCAGTCTCTTGCCCAACTCGCCGCCGGGGTGGAACTGTGCGAAGTCGTTCGGCTGGAAGTGCCGTTTCCGCATCAGGGCCACGGCCAGAGCGTCGCCCATTGCCAACATGGCTGTGGTGCTGCTTGTCGGCGCGAGGTTGAGTGGGCACGCCTCTTTCTTGACGCTTACGTTGAGATGGCAGTTGGAGTATTTGGCGAGCAGCGATTTGGGATTGCCGCTCATGCCCACAATCGGTATCTGCATGTGCAGCACCATGGGAATGAAGCGCAGCAGCTCGTCAGTATGTCCGGAGTTTGATATGGCCAATACCACATCGTCTTTCGTCATCACACCGAGATCTCCGTGGAACACGTCGAGCGGATTGATGAAAAACGAGGGAGTGCCGGTGCTCGAAAGGGTGGCCGCTATTTTAGCTCCGATGTGTCCGCTTTTGCCCACACCGGTGATTATCACTTTTCCCCGGCAGTTGTACATCAGCTCAACGGCCATGTCGAGGTTCTCGTCCATCTTGGGTATTAGGTCGAGCAGAGCCTCGGCCTCGTCTTTTATGCACTGTATGGCGTGTTCTCTTGTAGTCATTTTTTTGAATTTGTTTTTGTTTGCTGTTTTGTCCGTTGCCTGTGTGTCCGTGCTCACTCGGCCAGTCTCCTTACGAGATTTTCGAGCTTCGACAGCTCGAGCATGTTGGCTGCGTCGCTCAGTCCCTTGTCGGGGTCGGGGTGTACTTCAAAGAAATATCCCGTCGCTCCGAAGGCTTTGGCTGCCATTGCCATTTGCGGTACGAACCGTCTGTCGCCGCCGGTCTTGCCGTCGGCGCCGCCCGGACGCTGCACGCTGTGGGTGCAGTCCATTATCACTGTGGGCACTATGCCGAGCATGTCGTCAATGTTTCTGAAATCCACCACGAGGTTATTGTACCCGAACGTGTTGCCCCTTTCGGTAAGCCATACGTCTTTCGCCCCTGCGTCGCGCGCCTTTTCCACAGGATACCGCATGTCGTTGCCGCTTAGGAACTGTGCTTTCTTTATGTTGACCGTTCGCCCGGTGTGTGCAGCCGCAACGAGCAGGTCGGTCTGTCGGCACAGAAAAGCTGGTATCTGCAATACATCGGCTACTTCTCCCGCAGCCTCGGCCTGGCAGCTTTCATGTATGTCCGTCAGTATTCTCAGCCCGTATCTGCTTTTTATGTCTGCCAGCATCTGCAAGCCTTTCTCGAGTCCCGGACCTCTGAATGAATGTATGGATGTTCGGTTGGCTTTGTCAAACGAAGCCTTGAAGATGATGTCAGTGCCAAGTGTATCGTTTATTCTCACAAGTTCTTGCGCCACTGTATTTAGAAGCTCGGCCGATTCTATTACACATGGGCCGGCGATTATCGTATTTCTCATAATTGTAAAAAGCGTTTTTATCAGAATGCAAAGTTAATTAAAATTAATGTAACCCGTAAATAAAAACGCTGTAAATTTTGATGTTTTGCGGCAATATGTCCTTGTTAAAATGTTGTTTTGTCTTGTGGAAAGTATCGCTAAGTATATCGTGCTTATTGTTGTATCCGGTGATGTTTTTTGCTAAATTTGTATGGAATAAACCATCAAAAACAATAAAAGGCTATGATAAATATTTACAAAACAACTATTGCGGCGTTATCGGTTATATGCCGGAAATGTATATTTATGCACGGAGTCGTGCCTTTGATATTTGATAAAAGTGTGATTGTGCGCATCTCTACATGAATAATTAGGATTATTGATGGCGTCAACATGTCGCACGGATATGTGTGTTGTGATATGCACATGTATGTGAAAAAGGCTTCCGAAACTTGTATCGGAAGCCTTTTTTGTGTTGCAACGGGGTGCTTGTTGCGTTGTAACGGGATACTTGTCGCGTTGCGTTTAGACGCTAAATGCAAGCTAACCGGTATCCCGATGGAACGCAACCGGTATCCGGATGCGGAAAGCGTGGCGGTTTATGCTGTTGCAAGTTGTGGATTATCAAAAAACAAGGTGGTTTTCTTCGGTTTATGATGTGTCCCTGTATAAATATTCAAAAAAGTGGCGAGTGTATGCTTGTGATATTTATTTTACGTTTGGTGTATTCGGGAATAATCTCGGGCGGTGGCGTTGACAGGCTGTCCGCATATTATGAATGTTCTTTGTTGATTATCAAGTGGCATGTTTTTTTTGAGGGAATAAGAATATTTTTGTACTTTTGCGGAAAAGTAAATATTATGATACTCATTGCGGATAGCGGAAGCACCAAGACGGACTGGGTGCTTGCAGACGGTAGGCATGTGGTAAGGCAGGTGCTCACGCAAGGCATAAATCCGTTTCATCAGGATAGGCTCACGGTGGAGAATATCGTTGCCGGTGAACTTCTGCCGAAGTTAGGCGCGGCAGACGTAAAGGCCGTGTATTACTATGGCAGCGGTTGTCGCGAGGAGTTTATTCCTATGATGGCCGATATTTTTACTGCAGCTTTTTCCGGAGCGGAACATGTGGAGGTAAATGGCGACCTGCTCGGAGCGTCAAGAGCCGTGTGCGGTCGTGATGAGGGCATAGCATGTATTCTCGGCACGGGAGCCAACTCCGGTCTGTACGATGGTGTCCGCATCACCGGAAACACCCCTCCGCTGGGTTATATTCTCGGCGATGAGGGTAGTGGGGCTGTGCTGGGTAGGATGTTTGTCAACGCTATTTTCAAAGGTGGGTTGCCCGAATCCCTGCGCGACGAGTATCTTTCGATCACAGGGCAGACCATGGCAGACATTATACGGCGTGTGTATCGTGAACCGCTGGCAAACCGTTATCTGGCCTCAATGTCTTGCTTCATTGCCGGCAGGCTTGACGTGCCGTCGCTGCGTAGTATGGTGATAGAGAATTTCAGGTCGTTTTTCAGTCGCAACGTGGTGCAATATTGCCGTCCGGACCTGCCGGTCGGTGCCGTTGGCAGTATAGCGTATTATTTCAGAGCCGAGCTTGAAGAGGCGGCGGGGGTCGAAGGCTTCACTGTCGGGAAAGTGATGCGCAGTCCGTTGGAAGGTCTGGTGGCGTTTCACGGCGGGAAGTGACTTGCCGGTTTGATAAATGTGCCGTCTTGTGCGATATACGGTTTGTCGGCTCTTCTGTTTTGACTGTCGGAAAGAAAATATAGAGGTTGCCGATTTGTTAATATAATTGATGTTTGTTTTATAGTTGTCCTTAGATAAGTTTTATATTTATATATAGGTACAATTTTGTTGTTAATATTACACGATTTAAGATTTTTTTATTATCTTTGCACCCGCTTATTTCAAGCGTACAAATTTGTAATATTATAATATTTTATGTATTTTATTTTGTTACTTACCGTTTTGATAACGGCTATCGTACTGGTAGCGGCGGCTTATGTCATTGCCAAGCTGATCGGTCCGCGCTCGTATAACAAGGTAAAAGGAGAACCGTTTGAGTGTGGTATCCCCACGCACGGTTCGTCATGGATACCTATGCATGTGGGCTACTACCTGTTCGCTATCTTGTTTCTCATGTTCGACGTGGAGACGGTGTTTCTCTATCCGTGGGCAGTGGTTGTTAAGGAGTTTGGTGCAATGGCGTTGCTGAGCATCGGATTTTTCCTTTTGGTACTTGTATTTGGCCTGGCTTACGCTTGGCGGAAAGGAGCGTTGGAATGGAAGTGAGAAAGCCGCGCATCAAGAGTATTCCTTACGAGGAATTTAAGGACAATGAATCTCTCGAAAAGATAATCAACGAGCTTCACGAGGGAGGTGTGGATGTGTTTGTCGGTTCGCTCGATCAGGCCATCAACTGGGGGCGTAGCAACTCGTTGTGGTCGCTGACCTTCGCCACGAGTTGTTGCGGTATCGAGTTCATGGCCGTGGGTTGCGCACGTTATGACTTTGCCCGTTTCGGTTTCGAGGTTACTCGTAACTCTCCGCGACAGGCCGACCTCATCATGTGCGCCGGTACCATCACTCACAAGATGGCTCCGGTCATGAAGCGCCTTTACGACGAGATGGCCGAGCCTAAGTATGTCGTGGCTGTGGGCGGTTGCGCCATATCCGGCGGTCCGTTCAAGAGCAGCTATCATGTGGTTAAGGGTATAGAGGAAATAGTTCCGGTAGACGTGTTCGTGCCCGGCTGTCCGCCACGCCCCGAGGCCATACTTTACGGAATGATGCAGTTGCAGCGTAAGGTGAAGATAGAGAAATTCTTCGGTGGGCGCAATCATAAGGAAAAGAAGCCTATAGTGGTGACTGACGTGCCTGACAATAGCAATAACGACTAAGAAAGGGAGACGAAGATGAAATTAGAAAACAGACAATTCGAATTGAACGCTTTTGCCTCCGAGATGGCAAAATTGAGGAATGATAAGCATTTCGACTTCCTTGTCACCATTGTCGGAGAAGACTTCGGCGAGGAAGGACTCGGGTGCGTTTATATATTGGAGAACACGAAGACTCACGAGCGCACGAGCGTTAAGGCAGTGAATGCCGACCGTAACGAGCCGTATATACCTACGGTGAGCCACCTGTGGAAAGGTGCCGAGATATTGGAGCGTGAGGTTTACGACTTTTTCGGCATCAAGTTTCTTGGCAACAAGGATATGCGCCGCATATACCTGCGCTCGGATTTCAAGGGCTATCCTTTCCGTAAGGACTACGACATGAGTCCTGAGAACAACACGTATGTGCTTACGGATGACCCCGAAACGGAATGTACGTTCGAATACAGCCTTGATAAAGACGGAAAACTGGTGGCTGTGAAGCATCCGCTTTTCACCGATGACGACTATGTTATCAATATCGGTCCCCAGCATCCGGCAACCCACGGAGTGCTCCGCTTGCAGACGATACTCGACGGCGAGACAATCCGCAAGATATATCCGCACTGCGGATACATACACCGCGGAGTGGAAAAGATGTGCGAGAGCTATACATATCCGCAGACACTGGCACTCACAGACCGTCTGGATTATCTCAGTGCGATGATGAACCGCCATGCCCTCTGCTCTGTAGTAGAGGAGGCTATGGGAGTGGAGCTTACCGACCGCATCAAGTATATCCGTACAATCATGGACGAGCTTCAGCGTATTGACAGCCATTTGCTGTTTTACAGCTGTTGCGCCCAAGACCTCGGTGCGCTTACCGCATTTATATATGGTATGCGCGAGCGTGAGCAAGTGCTCAACGTAATGGAGGAGACCACCGGAGGCCGGCTTATCCAGAACTATTACAGGATAGGCGGATGTCAGGCCGATATCGATCCCAATTTCGTGCAGAACGTCAAGAAACTCTGTGAGTATCTTAAGCCGATGTTCAAGGAGTATCACGATATTTTCACAGGAAACATCATCTTGCAGAACCGTTTCAGGGGCGTAGGCAAGCTCACTCTGGAAGATGCCATAAGCTACGGATGTACCGGAGGTACGGGACGTGCGGCAGGATGGCAAAACGATGTGCGCAAGCATCACCCCTATGCTATGTATGACAAGGTCGAGTTTGACGAGATAACATATAATGCAGGCGACTGCTTCGACCGCTATATGGTACGTATGGACGAGATGGAGCAGAGCATACGCATAATAGAACAGCTCATCGACAACATTCCCGCCGGCGACTACTATGTGAAGCAGAAGCCGATAATACGTGTTCCGGAGGGACAGTGGTACACATCATGCGAGGGCAGCCGTGGAGAAATCGGCGTATATCTCGATTCAAGGGGAGACAAGAGCCCTTATCGTCTGAAATTCCGTCCGATGGGATTGCCTCTCGTATCGGCGATGGATACCATGCTGCGCGGTGAGAAAATAGCCGACCTCATCTCTGTGGGCGCTACATTAGATTACGTAATTCCTGATATAGACAGATAAAGATTATGTTTGATTTTAGTATAGTAACAACTTGGTTCGACGGTTTGTTGCGCAACACTTTGGGGTTGGGTGATTTCTTGTCGATACTTATCGAATGCGTGCTCGTAGGTGTGCTGATACTTGCGGCTTACGCCATGCTTGCCATCGTGCTGATATTCATGGAGCGCAAGGTCTGCGCTTACTTCCAGTGCCGTCTCGGTCCGATGCGTGTCGGTCCGTGGGGTGTGTTCCAGGTGTTTGCCGACGTGTTGAAGATGCTTCAAAAAGAGATTTTCTTCGTGGATAAAGCTGATAAGCTGCTTTATCTTGTCGCGCCGTTCCTTGTGCTCATCGCATCGGTGGGAACATTCTCGTTCATGCCTTGGAACAAGGGAGCCGGAATACTCGATTTCAACGTGGGGATATTCCTTCTCACGGCAATATCTGGCATCGGGGTCGTCGGTATCTTCCTTGCCGGATGGGGTTCTAACAATAAGTATAGCGTGGTATCGGCCATGCGCGGTGCCGTTCAGATGATATCTTATGAGATGTCGCTATGCTTGTGCCTTATCGCAGCTGTGGTCCTTACCGGTACAATGCAGATAAGCGGAATTGTGGAGGCGCAGAAAGGTGCTTTCGGTTGGCTTGTGTTCCAGGGACATATTCCTGCAATCATAGCTTTCATAGTATTTCTTATCGCCGGAAACGCCGAGGCGAACCGCGGTCCTTTCGACCTCGCTGAGGCCGAGAGCGAGCTTACCGCAGGCTATCATACCGAGTATTCGGGTATGGGATTCGGCTTCTTCTATCTTGCCGAGTACCTGAACATGTTTGTTATCGCGGGAGTTGCGGCGACAGTGTTCCTCGGCGGATGGATGCCTATACACATAGGTGTGTCCGGATTTGATGCGGTGATGGATTATATTCCCGGTATTGTGTGGTTCCTTGGTAAGACTTTTGCCCTTGTTTGGGTGCTTCTTTGGATTCGTTGGTCGTTCCCGCGTCTGCGTATAGACCAGATTCTTAAGCTTGAATGGAAGTATCTTATGCCGCTGTCTCTGTTGAACCTTGTTCTGATGACGGTAATAGTAGCCTTGGGATGGTATGTTAAGTAGTCTTAGGATGGTATATTAAGAATTGAAAATGGAAAATAACAAATCATATTTCGGAGAAGCAGTGCATGGCGTGAAGTCGCTGCTTACCGGTTTCCGCGTCACAATGAAGGAGTACTTCACTCCGAAAGTGACGGAACAATATCCGGAAAACCGCAAGACAACATTGCATGTGGCGGTCCGTCATCGCGGCCGTTTGGTCATGCCTCATGATGCCGAAGGAAATCATAAGTGTATCGCTTGTACGTTGTGCGAGAAAGCATGTCCCAACGGTACTATTACGATTAAGTCGGAGATGAAGGAGACGGAGGACGGCAAGAAGAAGCGTGTGCTCGTGGATTATCAATATGATATGGGTGAGTGCATGTTCTGCCAGCTCTGTGTCAATGTGTGTCCGCAAGACGCGATAGAGTTCACCAATGATTTCGAGAACTCTACTTTCGACAGAGGAGCGCTTGTTCTTCATCTTGACAAAGAAGTGAAATACGAGTCTTCTCTGCCAAATATTCTTGATGGCGGCGCGCCGCAGGAAGTGGGTAAGTGGAATACAAAAAAGTAATAGGAGAATGATAAATGGCTAATTTAATAATGTTTATAATTCTTGCCGCAGTCATCCTCGGCTCAGCCGTGATGTGTGTGGTGACTACACGGATAATGAGAGCGGCCACATTCATGCTGTTCGTTCTCTTTGGAGTGGCGGGACTTTATTTCCTGCTTGACTATACGTATCTCGGTGCGGCCCAAATAAGTGTTTATGCAGGCGGCGTTACGATGATTTACATATTCGCCATCCAGCTCGTCAGCAAGCGTACGCTTCAAGGCCTCGTTGAGAGAATGAAAGGAAGCCGTGTCGTTTTCGGTGCGGTTATGTCGTTGGTAGGTTTTGCTTTGGTGTCTTTGGTGATGTTGAAGAATGAGCTTATCACGGTGGCTTGCGATGCGTCGGCAGGTGAGGTTCCGATGAGTACTATCGGACAGGCGTTGCTCGGCAGCGAGAAATATCAGTATGTGCTCCCGTTTGAGTTCATATCAGTATTTCTCCTTGCATGTATTATCGGTGGAATTGTTGTTTCAAGAAAAGAAGAGGAGAAGTAATATATGGTACAGGTAGAATATTATTTTGTGCTCAGTGCACTGTTGTTCTTTATCGGCGTGTTCGGCTTTGTCACCCGTCGCAATCTGATTGCCATGCTCATCTCTATCGAACTTGTGCTCAATGCCGTAGATATTAACTTTGCGGCGTTTAACCGCCTGCTCTTCCCCGGGCAGTTCGAAGGTTTCTTTATGACTCTGTTCTCAATCGGAGTAAGTGCCGCGGAAAGTGCGGTGGCTATCGCGATTATTATTAATGTTTACCGAAACTTCAACAGCGATCAGGTGAACAGTATTGAAAACATGAAATTTTAACGTGACTTATGGATTATAGTTATGTATTTTTAATACTCCTTCTGCCGCTTCTCTCGTTCCTTGCGCTGGGACTTGCTGGCATGAAGTTGTCACATAAGGCGGCCGGACTTATCGGTACCACATCGTTGGGTATCGTCACGGTGCTTTCCTATTACACGGCGATATGCTACTTTACGGCCGATCGAGGTTCTGACGGTGCTTTCGCTACATTGGTGCCTTATAACTTCACATGGTTGCCGTTGGGTGACCTGAACTTTGATCTCGGTATCCTGCTCGATCCGATTTCGGTGGTGATGCTTATCGTAATATCGACTGTCAGTCTGATGGTTCACATCTATTCTTTCGGTTATATGCACGGAGAGAAAGGTTTCCAGCGTTATTACGCATACCTCAGTCTCTTCACGATGTCAATGCTCGGATTGGTTGTTGCCACCAATATATTCCAGATGTATTTGTTCTGGGAGCTTGTCGGAGTAAGCTCTTACCTGCTCATTGGTTTTTACTATCCTTTGCAGGCAGCGGTGTCAGCGTCAAAGAAAGCGTTTATCGTAACTCGCTTTGCCGATATGTTCTTCTTGATAGGTATCTTGATATTCGGTTATTACACAGGCTCTTTCAGCTTCTCTTTTGCCGGAGATGTTGTGATGGGTAGCGGTACGACTCCTTTTATTCCTGTCGATGTGGTTAAGGCGGTTGCCGCCGGCGGTTTCATTTTGCCCACGGCTCTTGTGCTGATGTTCATTGGCGGTGCGGGTAAGAGTGCCATGTTCCCATTGCATATCTGGTTGCCGGATGCCATGGAAGGCCCTACGCCTGTCAGTGCGCTTATCCATGCCGCTACTATGGTGGTTGCGGGCGTATTCCAGATCGCACGTCTTTTCCCATTGTGGATAGAGTATGCTCCGGGACAGATGAGCATTATAGTGTGGGTCGGTGTGTTCACAGCGTTCTATGCGGCGGCCGTCGCTTGTGCGCAGAGCGATATCAAGCGTGTGCTTGCGTTCTCCACGATCTCCCAGATAGCGTTTATGATGGTTTCGCTCGGTGTGTGTCTGCCCGGTCATGAGGCCGTGCTCGACAATCACACACAACTCGGTTATATGGCATCCATGTTCCATCTGTTCACTCATGCCATGTTCAAGGCATGCTTGTTCCTTGGTGCCGGATGTATCATTCATGCCGTTCATTCCAACGAGATGTCAACAATGGGCGGTCTGCGCAAGTATATGCCGGTTACGCATGTCACATTCCTAATTTCCTGTCTTGCCATTTCCGGTATTCCTCCTTTCTCCGGATTTTTCTCAAAGGACGAGATTATCACCGCATGCTTCGCATATAGTCCCGTAGTGGGTTGGATAATGACAGGTATAGCGGCCATGACAGCTTTCTATATGTTCCGTCTTTATTACGGGATATTCTGGGGTACGGAGAATAAGGAACTCCATGAGCATCACACTCCTCATGAGGCTCCGCTCACAATGACAGTTCCATTGATTATCCTTACCGTGATAACCGTTACTTGCGGTTGGGCACTCAACTTCGGCTCATTTATCAGCGCAAGCGGTCAGGACTATCAGATCCATCTTGACACACAGGTGGCAATAACATCATGTGTTATAGCGGTTATCAGCATCGCTCTTGCCACATATATATATAAAGGCGAGAAACAACCGATTGCCGATATGCTTTATAAGCGCTTCCCGGCACTTCACCGTGCGGCATACAAGCGTTTCTATATGGATGAGATATGGATGTTCATCACCCATAAGATAATCTTCCGTTGTGTGAGCACGCCTATCGCATGGTTCGACCGTCATGTTGTCGACGGAACGTTTGACTTCATGGCTTGGGGTGCGAATGAGGCCGGAGAGACCATCCGTCCGTGGCAGAGTGGCGACGTGCGGCGTTATGCCGTATGGTTCCTTACCGGCACTGTGGCATTAACATTAGTATTACTTTGCATATAATTTAGAAAGATGAGTATATTAAGTCTATTCGTTGTAATTCCCGTGCTTATGTTGCTCGGTCTTTGGATCGCCCGCAATCTCAATCAAGTACGAGGCGTGATGGTGGCAGGCTCAACATGTTTGCTTGCCCTGTCCGTATGGCTGACAATCGCTTTCATTCAGGCACGTCAGGGAGGAAATACCGATACGATGCTGTTTACTTACAGTACACCGTGGTTTGAGCCTCTCAATATAGCATACTCTGTCGGGGTCGACGGAATATCTGTTGTGATGTTGCTTCTTTCCAGCATCATCGTTTTCACGGGGACATTTGCCTCATGGCAGTTGAAGCCCATGACAAAAGAATATTTCCTGTGGTTCACCTTGCTTTCGACAGGTGTTTACGGTTTCTTTATCTGTACCGACATGTTCACCATGTTCATGTTCTATGAAGTAGCCCTTATACCTATGTATCTTTTGATAGGTGTGTGGGGTAGCGGCAACAAGGAATATGCGGCCATGAAACTGACACTGATGCTCATGGGAGGTTCTGCTCTGCTCATCCTCGGTATCCTTGGAATATACTATTACAGCGGCGCTACGACAATGGATGTGAATGAGATTGCCGCAATGCACAATATTCCTGTTGAGATACAGAAGATTTTCTTCCCGTTCATATTCATCGGTTTCGGTGTGCTCGGCGCACTTTTCCCGTTCCACACCTGGTCTCCCGACGGTCACGCTTCGGCGCCAACCGCTGTATCCATGCTCCATGCCGGAGTATTGATGAAGCTTGGAGGTTACGGCTGTTTCCGTGTGGCAATGTACCTGTTGCCAGATGCCGCCCAGGAGTTGGCGTGGATATTCCTTGTGCTTACTACCATCTCTGTTGTATATGGAGCGCTATCGGCTTGTGTGCAGACAGACTTGAAGTATATCAACGCATATTCTTCCGTTTCTCACTGCGGTCTTGTTCTTTTCGCTCTTCTTATGATGACGAAGACAGCATGCACAGGTGCTATCTTGCAGATGCTTTCTCATGGTTTGATGACGGCGCTTTTCTTTGCGCTCATCGGTATGATTTACGGTCGTACACATACACGTGATATACGTAAACTCGGTGGCTTGATGAAGATAATGCCGTTCCTCAGTGTTGGTTATGTTATTGCCGGACTTGCCAATCTCGGTCTCCCGGGTTTCTCCGGTTTTGCTGCCGAGATGACAATTTTTGTCGGATCTTTCGAGAATGCTGACATATTCCATCGTACGGCAACGATCATTGCCTGTATGTCAATCGTCGTGACGGCGGTATACATTCTTCGCACAGTCGGCAAGATTTTGTTCGGCAAAGTGGCCGATCCACATTATCTTGAACTGACAGATGCGACATGGGATGAACGTTTCTCCGTTTGCTGTCTGATATTCTGTGTTGCCGGTCTCGGCTCTATGCCGTTGTGGGTGAGCAATGTCATCAGTGATGGTGTGGCTCCGATTTTAAGTGTAATTAACTTCTAAAATATTGGTACAAATGGATTACAGTCAATTTCTAAATATGTTTCCGGAAGCCACTTTGATGGCAATTCTGGTAATAGTATTCCTTACCGATTTCGCTTTTAACAACAGTGCGAAGAAGCATAACATGCTGTATGCCGTGACCGGTTTGCTCATGGCGGCCCAGATTGCCGCATGCGCTGTTGCCGAACCGGCCGAGGCTTTCGGCGGACTTTATGTCACGAGCAATGCCGTCAACGTGATGAAGATAATTCTAACAGCCGGTACGCTTATCGTAATAATAATGGCCCAGCCTTGGCTTCAACGTGCGGATGTCTCCAACAAGGAGGGAGAGTTTTACGAATTGGTCATATCAACCCTTCTCGGTATGTACATGATGATGTCTTCCGGACATTTTCTCATGTTCTTCCTCGGACTTGAAATGGCTTCCGTGCCCATGGCATGCCTTGTGGCTTTCGACAAGTTGCGTAAAAACTCGGCTGAAGGTGCGGCCAAGTTCATCCTCACAGCCACATTTTCAAGTGGTGTGATGCTATACGGAATATCGTTTATCTACGGTGCTGTCGGCACTCTTTATTTCGAAGATGTAGCCTCGCTGTTGTATATCTCGCCGATGACAATAATGGGACTTGTGTTCTTTTTCAGCGGTCTCGGTTTTAAGATATCGCTTGTTCCGTTCCACTTTTGGACCGCCGACACATATCAGGGCGCTCCGACAGCCGTTACCGGTTATCTCAGCGTTATATCGAAAGGTGCGGCTTCTTTTACCTTGATGACGATCTTGATGAAAGTCTTTGCGCCGATGGTAGAGTACTGGGAGTATCTTTTGTACATTGTCATCGTGCTAAGCATCACTATTGCCAACCTCTTTGCCATACGTCAGAAGGAGTTGAAGCGCTTCATGGCTTTCAGCTCTATCTCTCAGGCCGGTTATATCATGCTTGCCGTGGTGGGCAACAGTGCCATGAGTGTATCTACTCTTACATACTACGTACTTGTATATGTTGTTGCAAACATGAGTGTTTTCACCGTTATAAACATCGTTGAGCAGAAGTGTGGCGGAAAAACCAAGATGGATTGTTATGACGGTTTTTATCAGACCAATCCCAAGTTGGCTCTTCTCATGACGCTGGCCCTGTTCTCTCTTGCCGGAATACCTCCTTTTGCCGGAATGTTCAGCAAGTTCTTTGTGTTCATGGCTGCCGCGTCACAGGGTTCTTACTTTGCATACGGAGTAGTGTTCATAGCTTTGATAAATACGGTTGTCAGTCTTTACTACTACCTGCTTATTGTCAAGGCGATGTACATAAAGACATCGGACACTCCGCTGGAAACATTCAAGAGCGACTGCAATACCAGGCTTGCTCTTGCCTTATGCACGGCAGGTATACTCGCCGTCGGAGTATTCAGTTGTGTTTACGACTGGATTGCCGCCGCGGCGAATTAATCCCGAATATATTAAAGAGTCGGACGAGCCTTGCGGCCTCCGACTCTTTTTGTTTCGATATTTCCTGACTTCGTCACTTTTTTGAGTTCCAAAATAAGGATGCCTGATTTTC
>ERZ777011.623-NODE-623-length-51529-cov-70.784571_pt1 | contig 51529 bp, 31 predicted proteins | sample MGYA00374964_ERZ777011 | MGnify/ENA primary metagenome ERZ777011 (study PRJEB29310, sample SAMD00008975) | mouse gut metagenome | study: EMG produced TPA metagenomics assembly of the Metagenome analysis of fecal microbiota from mouse which was promoted...
GAATTTCAACAATTTCAAAGTACTCTTATGATTTTTCAGTGGACACTAATGATATCATATAATGAAAAGTGTCTCCGGGTTATGGAAATTCACGTTGGCGGCACTCTTCTGCCTCCTGACGGTTTTGTCGGCCGGCGCACAGACACGTACCGTAAAGGGTACGGTCTATGACCCCGACAACGAGCCGGTCATCGGAGCCACTGTTAAAGTCAAGGGTACGACCCGCGTGGTCGCTACCGACCTCGACGGTAACTTCTCCATCGAGGCGTCTCCCAAAGAGACCATCGCCATAACTTATATCGGCTTCAAGCCTGTCGAGGTATCGGCGGCAAAGACCGACATAACCGTGGTGCTTGAGAACGATACACAGAACCTCGACGAAGTGATTGTGGTAGGTTATGGTACTCAGCGTAAAGCCACACTTACCGGTGCCGTGTCGCAGGTGTCAAACAAGGAGATATCGGTGACAAAGAACGAGAACGTTGTCAACATGCTTTCCGGTAAGATACCGGGTGTGCGCATTTCGCAGCGCAGCTCGCAGCCGGGTGAGTTTGACAACGCCATCGACGTGCGCGGTATGGGCGAGCCCCTCTTCGTTGTCGACGGTATACCCCGCGACAAGGGCTACTTCTCGCGCATGGACCCCAACGAAATCGAGTCTGTATCCGTACTTAAGGACGCCGCCGCTTCTATATACGGTATACGTGCCGCCAACGGTGTGCTCCTCGTGACCACCAAGCGCGGTGTGAGCCAGCAGGGTAAGTTTGACATAACTTTCTCGTTCAACTACGGTTGGCAGAACTTCCTCTATACTCCCGAGACCGCCGATGCGGCTACCCACATGTTGCTGATGAACGAAAAGCAGCTCAACAACAACTTCGGAGGCAACTACTTCGTGAAGGCTCCCGTACGCTACACTTGGGAGCAGATGCTTGAGTACAGCTCCGGCCGCAAGAAGAGCACCAACTGGTCTGACGAGCTTTTCCGCGACAATGTGCCGCAGCAGCAGTACAACGTCAGCATGAACGGTGGTTCCGACCGCATACAGTACTTCTTCAACCTCGGTTATCTTGAGCAGGAGGGTTCGTTCCGCAGCGGTTCGCTCAACTATCACCGCTGGAACTTCCGCAGCAATGTCGACGCACAGATAACCAAAGACCTCAAGGCTGTCGTGCAGCTGAGCGGTTACATGGATCAGAAGAATCAGCCCGCCACCGGCATGTGGACAGTCTACAAGATGGCTTGGACCTATCCTTCTACAGCCGAGGCATGGGTAAACGGCGACCACAACCTTCCCGCCTATGACTCGGAGCTCGGCAGCAATACAGAGAACCCCGTGGCTACAACCAATTCAGCCTATACCGGTTATAACCGCGAGCGCCACTACAACTTCAACGGCGCCATCACTCTCCAGTATGACCTGCCTTGGGTAGAGGGTCTTAATGCAAAGGCTTTCTACAGCTACGACTACTATACTACCAACGATACACGCTACAAACGCGCTTATCAGCTCTACCGTCAGAACGCCGACGGCACTCTGGTGACGTTTGACCGCAACCCCGACGCATTCCTTCAGCGTACATCCTATCCGAGCCACGGCACGGTTATGCAGCTGTCGCTCAACTATGCTCACCGCTTCGGCGACCACAACGTATCGGCCATGGCCCTTTACGAAGAGCAGTACAACAACTACGACAGCTTCTATGCAAAGCGCAACATGCTTCTTGACGGCGAATACCTCATCTACGGTGAGACTTCCGGTCAGGAGACAGGCGCCCCCAGCATCTGGGACAAGAGCCGTCGCGCATTTGTAGGCCGCGTGGGCTACGACTTCCGCGGCAAGTACATGGTTGACTTCTCATTCCGCGAGGACGGTTCGTCAAGCTTCCCCGGTGGAGCACGCTGGGGCTTCTTCCCCGCAGTATCGGCCGGATGGCGCATCAGCGAAGAGTCGTTCATGCAGCCCCTGTCGCCCGTGTTGAGCAACTTGAAGATACGTGCATCGTGGGGTAAGATGGGCGATGACAGCGGTTGCGGCACTTATCCGCCCACCGTGGTCGGCTACGCGCTCAATCAGCGCAAGCTCGGCTGGATTATCAACGGCGAGCTCATAGGAGGTGTGGCGCCCACAGGTGTTCCCAACCCCAACCTTACTTGGTACACTGCCGAGACTTACAATGCCGGTGTCGACTTCGACCTCTGGGGCTCCAAGCTCTCCGGTACATTTGAGGTGTTTGAGCGTAAGCGCAGCGGTCTGTTCGCTACCAGCGCGGCTGTCATCCCCGGTCATGTGGGTGTGTCTATGCCGCAGGAAAACATCAACTCTGACAAGACATTCGGTTACGAGTTCAGCCTCAGCCACCGCAACACTGTGGCCGGCGTCAACTACTGGGTTACCGCACAGATCTCCGCTACCAAAAACCGCTGGGATTACTTCATGGCAGGCGACGCTTCCAACTCGATGGACTACTGGTACCGCACCGACGTGTCGGGCCGTAACAAGGACATATGGTTTGCTTATGAAGAGGGCGGCCGCTTCGGCAACTATCTCGACATACGCTATCATCCCACTCTCGGCGGCGGCTTCGGCCAGCAGACTCTTCCCGGCGACTACTGGTATGAGGACTGGAACGAAGACGGCGTGATCGACGGCAACGACCGTCACCCCGTGGCTACCTATAATCTGCCTGTGTTCAACTACGGTTTCACTTTCGGAGCTTCATGGAAAGGCATCGACCTCTCTACAACATGGCAGGGCGTGTCCAACGTATACTGCTCTTACGATGAGGTGTTCACCGAAGTAGGTCCCTTCAACGGAGGTGCTTCGCTTACCCGCTACACCAACCGCTGGCACACGGTCAACGTCACCGATGACCCGTGGAACCCCAACACACAGTGGATAAAGGGTCGCTTCCCCGCTACCGGCCACTCGTTCAATAACGGTACTACCGGCATCCATGACATGTCTTACCTGCGTCTGAAGACTCTCGAGGTCGGCTACACGCTCCCGACAAAGTGGCTCAAGGCCGTCGGCATCAAGGACCTCCGCGTTTACTTCAACGCATATAACCTGCTTACGTTCACCAAGATGGACGACATGGACCCCGAACGTCCCGGACACTCCGGCGGTGCCAACAACAACCGCGATCAGGGCATCCTGTTCTACAACTATCCCGTGAACCGCACATATAACGTCGGTGCCACACTGAAATTCTAATGTAAGGATACTATATATGAAAGCTATAAAATACATATGCATTGCGGCCGCCTGCGGAGTGCTCGCGACCTCGTGCAACGACCTCGACCTTGAACCTAAGGGCATCCTCAGCGAAAACACGCTGCTGAAGTCTGACGAGGGTATCAAGAAGTACATGGCCCTGATTTACCAGGACGCGCCCATCGAGGACTTTAACTACGGTCAGAACGGTGACCAGCGCGGCTATGCCGTGAACTGCAACGAAGGCTGGCACTCCGGCAACAAGTGGCAGGCCCAGAAGTCAAGCCCCGCTTCCTGTGCGCAGGAGGCTGTAGGACGCGCCACCTCATATGGCGGCGGCTGGGGCTACTGGCCTTATGACCGCATCCATGACATCAACAACTTCCTTGAGAAGCTGCCCGACTATGCAGCCAATTATACCGAGCAGGATATGCTTGAATACGAGGCCGAGGCCCGTTTTCTGAGAGCGCTCTATTACTTCGGTATGGTGAAGCGCTACGGCGGTGTGCCTATCGTGGACCGCGTACTCGATCCCACCGCTCCTATCGAGGAGCTGCGTCAGCCGCGCGACACCGAGTATGACTGCTGGAAGTTCATCCACGACGATCTGGAATATGCCATGACCAACGGTTCCACGAAAAAGACCAACGGCCGCGCCAACCGCTACGCCGCCGCAGCTCTTATGTCGCGTGCCATGATCTATGCCGGTTCCGTGGCCAAGTACGGCGGCTACATCATCACCTCCGGTGAGGCTACCTCTACCGGCCTTATGGGCATGCCCGCAGCAAAGGCCGAGGAATTCTTCCAGTACGCTTACGATGCCTGCAAGTTCCTTAAGGAGAGCGGTTTTACGCTTCACACCGGCGGCGACAAGGAAGCTGCCTTCGTCGAGGTGTTTGTTCAGGACTGCCCTGAAGAGGATATATTCGTGAAGCAGTTCACCGATCGTACCGATGCCATATGGGACACTTCGCTCTTCCACTGCTGGGACGTGATGACTCTGCCCCTCGGCAACGGACTCTCCAACGCCGTAGGTTGTGCCATCCAGCCTACTTGGGAACTTATGTCGCTCTACGAGCATCCCGCCATCATAGACGAGGACGGCAAGCCCGTACGCTTTGACCGCATGGAGGACTACTGGGACAATGACCAGACCGAGGCCCGTGCACGCGCCACATTCTTCTTCTCGGGTATGACCGAGCCGCTCTCGGGCGAAGTGCTCGATACTCAGGCCGGTGTATACATCTCTTATCCGGGCACCGCAGCCGACGGTACCGCCGAGACTGTAAGAAGTACAAGCGAATACACCGACACATGGCGTGTACGTGCCGAGCAGCCCTCTACCTACAAGGATGTGACTGCCAATTATCCCAATACCAAGATCAACGGCCCGTACGGAATGGCCGACGGACGCGGTGACGAAGGTTACGGCTACACCGGAGCTTTCATCCGCAAGTATGTCAGCACTTCCGACAAGGCCGGTCGTCAGGACCTCATGTACTGCAAGACTCCGTTCAAGGCATTCCGCTACGGCGAGGTGCTCTGCAACTGGGCCGAGGCCGCTTACGAGCTTGGTCTCATCAAGGGCGACAACGCGCTCAAGCAGGAAGCCATCGACCATGTAAACGAGCTTCGTGACCGCGCCGGTGCCACTCCCTACACCTACAAACCGGCTCCCGCCGACATAGGCACCGAAGTCTACGGCTTCGAAATCGACGAGAACCTTCAGTTCATCCGCGACGAGCGTGCCCGCGAGCTGGCATTTGAGAATCACCGCATGTTTGACATACGCCGCTGGCGCGTAGCCGACAAGATGTTCCTCGACGGCAAGTTCAGCCACACGTTGTCGGCCTACTATGTGCTTGACGAAGGCAAGTGGATATTCCTCAACGAGGTTGACGGTCAGGGTCGTAAGGTTACATTTAACAAGAGCGATTATTACGAGCAGATACCCGGCGGCGAAATCTCCAAGAACCCCGCACTCGTACGCAACGACGGTTATTAATCAAGTGTTTATCTGAAACTTTTAAGAGTTATGAAAATAGCTAAAGTATACATATATAGTATTTTAAGTCTTTTTATGGCTTTCGGAGCCACTTCATGCATGGAGGTGGACAACTTCGACGGTCCCGAGGCTTACTATACCGGAAAGATTATCGACAGCACTACCGGCGAGCCTATACTTGCAAGTCAGGGCGAGTGCAAGGTGCGTCTGTGGGAGATGAGCTACAGTCTCAATCCCTCGCCGCAGGATATTCCCGTCAAGCAGGACGGTACGTTCAAGAACACAAAGCTCTTCAACGGCACCTATGACGTGGAACCCCGCGGTGCTTGGTGGCCCGTTGAGAAACATCGTGTGCCCATAGGCCGCCATACCGAGGAAGACGTGATAGAGGTGACTCCTTACCTGCACATCATCGACTTCAAGATGGATTATGACGCCGAGGCTAACGAACTTATCGTATCGTGCCGTCTGAGCGCTCCCATTACCGAAGGACTCCCCAACATACGCAGTGTGCGTCCCTTCCTGAGCCTTAACCAGTTCTGCGGCTCCAACAGCTGCATCGGCGAGTATGCCAACATCGACGAGTATAAAGCCGATATGAACTCCACATGGGCGAGAATACCCAAAGCCGAGGATGGCAATTCGAAGCCTTACGAGTTCCGTCTGCCGGTTAAGAAAGGTTATTTCTACTTCGTGCGCATGGGAGCTTATGTTGATGACGAGTTCCATAACTACAACTACTCGGAGATCAAGACTATCGAGATCCCGCAGTAATCTCTGTGAGGATTCATTTTAGGAGGTAATTATATAATGGTTTGGACCGGAGGAGTCGGTAAGATGCCTCCTCCGGTTTTTAATAGAAAAAATATGTCCAATATAAAATATCTATTAGCTGTAGGCTGCATGCTTCCCGGACTCATCATGTTCTCGTCATGCAGCGATTCTGACAAAGACTACATTCCGCCGGCACTCGATGAGATCGAAGGTCCCGAAGAACCCGGCGATGAGGTTTTCAACGAGATTTCGTTCACTCCCCATGTCGATGGCGAGCCTTATGACACATACCGCGGTCTTGTCATGGTGGGCTATCAGGGATGGTTCGGCACTCCGGGCGACGGATGCAAACATGCCGAGGCTTCCAATACCGGATGGTATCACTACCGCGAGAACGACATGTTCAAGCCCGGCGTGCTTCGCAATTCAATCGACATGTGGCCCGACATGACCGAGTACACAGTCAAGTACGATACCGACTTCCGCTTCCCCGACGGTACGGTGGCTCAGGTATACAGCGCATATGACGAGTCATCGGTGCTTCTGCACTTCAAGTGGATGAAAGACTACGATATCGACGGCGTGTTCATGCAGCGTTTCGTAGGTGAGGTTATCGACAATCCCGCCGGTGCTGACCACTTTAACAAGGTGCTCGCGAGCGCCATGAAAGGCTCCGACCAGTATCAGCGTGCCATAGCCGTGATGTATGACCTCGGTGGCTATAACCCCTCGCGTCTTGAGAAGGTGATAGCTGACGCGCAGAACATCTACGACAACTATGCCAGCAAGAAGAAGTTCTATCTGCATGAGAACGGCAAACCCCTCATAGCCCTGTGGGGCGTCGGATTCAATCCTGCCGAACGCGGCTACAACAACAGCGACATTCAGGCGCTTGTCGACGGACTTAAGGGCATGGGCTACAGCATCATGCTCGGTGCGAGCACCAACTGGCGCGGTGGCGGCGGCGACACCTACACTCCCGACCTCTCTTCGCTCCATGCTCTCGTGAAGAGTGCCGATGTTGTGATGCCGTGGTATGTAGGCCGTTACAACACCATAGCCGACTTTGTATCGGGAGGCGATGAGGGCGGATTTACCACCAAGGTTGCACGCGACCTTGAGTGGTGCAAGACAGCATCCAAGGAAGAGGGCGTGAATATAAACTATGCTCCCCACTGCTTCCCCGGCGCTTCCGACCTCAATATGCACCCCTATTATACCCGCAACGACCGCATGAAAGGCGAGTTCTTCTGGAAGCAGCTTTACAATGCCGTGAGCAAGGGTTGCGAGATGATCTATGTGGGCATGTTTGATGAAATTGACGAGGGTACAGCCATCTTCAAGGTCATGAACAAGAGCAAGGTGCCGAGCAACGAGGCCGATGTCGACTACTACGTGGTCTACAACCCCAAGAACGAGCGCGTGACCTACACTAACATGAGCGGTATAAGCTGGACTTCGTCGGCTACCGTATTCATGGCCAAAGAAGAGGTTAATCCCGCTCCTACCGGTGGCTGGTGTCAGCTTCAGAGCCACATGGGCATCACTTTCGAAGGCATCGACGATGACCTGCCTACCGACCACTATCTGTGGATTACCGGTATGGCCGGCAAGATGCTCAACGCAGAGATACCTATGTCTGAGGCCTTACCCGCCCGCGAGTAAACATAAGTATGACAGATTATGATGATTGATTTTGTAAATAAATGTATGACGGGAGCTGCCTTGCTGTGTTGCGGCTTGTTGGCAGTGTCGTGCTCGTCGTCAAATGCCGCCAACTCGGAGTCGGAGGAGGTGCCCGCATTTGACAACATGGCTCCCAATCCGTTTGTGACCCACATGTATACCGCCGACCCGTCGGCCCATGTGTGGGGGGATGGCCGTCTTTACGTGTATGCGTCGCACGACATCGACCCGCCGCGTGGATGCGACCTCATGGACCGCTACCACGTGTTTTCTACCGACGATATGGTGAAGTGGGTGGACCACGGCGAGATACTCAACTCCTCGCAGGTGGAATGGGGACGTCCCGAAGGTGGCTTCATGTGGGCGCCCGACTGTGCCTACAAGGACGGCAAGTATTACTTCTACTTCCCGCATCCGAGCGATACGGAGTGGAACAAGAGCTGGAAGATCGGCGTCGCTGTAAGCGATGAGCCGGCCGCCAACTTCAAGGTGATCGGCTACATCAAAGGCATGGAGCCGCTTATCGACCCTTGCGTTTTTGTCGACGATGACGGCAAAGCCTATATCTATAACGGTGGCGGTGGCCGATGCATGGGCGGACGTCTCAAAGACAACATGATTGAGCTTGACGGTCCCATGCAGGTGATGACCGGCCTTGAAGATTTCCACGAAGCTACTTGGATTCACAAGTACAACGGCAAGTATTACCTGTCTTACTCCGACAATCATGATGAGGGGTGGAACGACGGTGTTGCCGGTGACAACCGCATGCGCTATGCCGTAAGTGACTCGCCGCTCGGACCGTGGACCCACAAGGGCATATACATGGAACCTACCGACAGCTACACAAATCACGGTTCGATAGTAAACTTCAAGGGACAGTGGTTTGCGTTCTATCACAACAGCAAGCTTTCGGGTCATGACTGGTTGCGCTCCATCTGCGTGGATAAGCTGTATCATAACGAAGACGGCACTATAAAGATGGTCGAGCAGCGAAAGTAAATAAATCATAGTATTCTTGCAATATGTCGCAAAAGCCTGTCATGGTCGTTGCCGTGATTTTGCTTTTGCGACATGGTTTTTTAATTAAGATTATTATGACTATATTTGTAAAAACCAAAATTCATAGATATGCTTAAAAGTATAGTAAGACCGATCCTGTTTCTCGGGATTGCGGTTGCGGCGCAATATGCCACCGGGCAGACCGAGCCTTACCGAAATCCCGAACTCTCGGCCGACGAACGCGCCCGCGACCTCCTGTCGCGACTTACTCTCGATGAGAAGATAAGTATGATGACCAATCATTCACCGGCCATAGAGCGTCTCGGTATTCCCGAGTACAACTGGTGGAGCGAGGCGTTGCACGGAGTGGGCCGTGCAGGTACCGCCACCGTGTTTCCGCAGGCTATAGCGCTTGCCGCTACGTTCGATGACGGTGCCGTGGCCGAAGTGTTTGATATGGTGTCTGACGAGGCGCGTGTAAAATACAATCAGTCGGTTCGCGACAATCGTCGCGGCCAATACCGCGGACTGACTTACTGGACTCCCAATATAAATATATTTCGCGATCCCAGATGGGGCCGAGGGCAGGAAACCTACGGCGAGGACCCGTACCTGACATCCCGTATGGGATTGGCCGTGATACGCGGACTTCAAGGCGACGGCACCGGAAAGTATGACAAACTGCACGCCTGTGCCAAGCACTTTGCCGTACACAGCGGACCGGAGTGGAACCGTCATACCTACAACGCCACCAACATACCGCCCGAGGATCTGTGGGAGACCTATCTGCCGGCTTTCAAGGCAGCCGTTGTCGACGGACATGTCAAGGAGGTCATGTGTGCCTACAACCGTTATGAAGACGAGCCGTGCTGCTCCAACAAAAAATTGTTGAAAAAAATATTGCGTGAGGACTGGGGGTATGATGACGTAGTGTTGTCAGACTGCGGTGCTCTGGGCGATTTTTTCAATCCCGAACCTTACGGCCACGCTACCCACAAGTCGCCGGTTGAGACTGCCGCCGACGCTATCCTGTCGGGCAACGACCTTGAGTGCGGCGACAGGGCTTATCCCGAGATAAAGCGCAGCATAGAGGCTGGGCTGATGAGCGAGGCCGACCTTGACCGTTCGGTATTCCGTCTGTTGCGGGCGCGTTTTCAGCTCGGCAACCTGTATGATGACGAACTGACCCCGTGGTGGAGCCTTCCCGACACCCTCGTGGCATGCGATGTCCATCGTGCGAAGGCACTGGAGATGGCCCGCAAGAGTATCGTGCTTATGACCAACCGCAACAACACGCTCCCGCTTGACCGCAAGATAAAAAAGATAGCGGTACTCGGCCCGAATGCCAAGGACTCCGTTATGATGTGGGGCAACTACAACGGCTTTCCAAAGTCGTCGGTGACGGTGCTCGACGGCATACGCTCGAAGTTCCCCGAAGCCGAGGTAGTCTATTTTAAAGGATGCGACTATGTCGACGAGACGGTTACACTTAGTGAGTTTGACCGTATGTCGGCCGACGGACGCAAGGGCATGAAGGCTTCGTTCTGGAACAACAGAAAGCTCGAAGGCGCTCCTATGCGTATAACTTATTTCGGCGAGCCGCTTAATCTGACCAACAACGGCGAGACCGCTTTCGCCCCCGACGTACCCGTGGTCAATTTCAGCGCGCGCTTTGAGGGCCGCTATGTGCCTGCCGAGTCGGGCGATGTCACTTTTCATGTCGAGGGCGATGACGGATTCCGTCTGTTGATTGACGGTAAACCGGTTATTGACGAGTGGGGCGAAGGCCACAAATCCGATATAACCTATGTGCTCGATGCGCGGAAAGGCCGTGCTTATGATATCGTGCTTGAATACTATCAGGCCTACGGCTCGGCCGACCTTAAATTTGATCTCGGCGAGCGGGTGCCGCTCGATTACGCCGGTGTGGCCTCGCAGGTGTCCGATGCCGATGCCATCGTGTTTGCCGGCGGTCTTTCTCCTCATCTTGAAGGCGAGGAGATGGGAGTGCATCTTGCCGGATTCCGTGGAGGTGACCGTACGGCCATTGAGCTTCCTGTCGTGCAAGAGCGTATGCTTCAGGCACTTAAAGCTACCGGACGCCCGGTTGTGTTTGTCCTTTGTACCGGTAGTGCCGTGGCTATGCCGTGGGCCGCTGAAAACTGCGATGCGGTTATCACGGCGTTTTATCCCGGTGAGGCTGGTGGCACGGCCATCGCCGACATTCTGACCGGTGACTGCAATCCGTCGGGCCGTCTGCCGGTGACGTTCTATACCTCGACAAGCGATCTTCCCGACTTTGAGGACTATTATATGGACAACCGCACCTACCGTTACTTTGAGGGGAAACCCCTCTTCCCATTCGGTCATGGTCTGGGCTACTCCGAGTTCCGCTATGGCGATGCCACGATAAAGCCTTTGGTTGCCGGCGGTGATGACGTGGCTGTACTTAACGTGCCGCTGACCAATGCCGGTAAGATGGACGGCGATGAGGTCGTTCAGGTCTATGTGAGAAATCTTCAGGACCCGTACGGCCCGAAAAAGTCTTTGCGAGCCTTCCGCCGTGTACCCACTCGTGCCGGTGAGACTGTAGGCGTTGAGTTCACTATGCCCTCGGCCGCGTTTGAGTTCTTTGACAGGGAAGAGGGCGTCATGAAGGTCAAGCCCGGCGATTATGAGATTTTGTACGGCGGTACTTCCGATGACGCTTCACTTAAAAAGCTCAGGTTTACTTTGAAAAAATAATAGCGATAGTTTTATTAAAGAGTCCCGTTTTATGTTTTAGAACATGAAACGGGACTTTTCTTATGAATTAACTTAATATTTAATATAGTATTAAGCGCATAAACTGACTTTTGTGGAAAAAACTGACCAAACATTATTTCGATCATGAAAAAGAATAAAGTAACGATTTCAATCATTATTGCATTGGTCTTTTCCACAATTTCCGCTGTGGCGAAGACCACCTATCCTTTTAGGTTTGCTCCCTCGACGGGTATTGTGAACGAGGTGGAGCAACCTTATCGTCAGGAATTGTGTCTTAACGGTTACTGGGATTTTCAGCCTGTGAAGACTCCCGCCGGTTACAGGCAGGGAGCTGGTGTGGCGCCCGAGTTGCCGGCCCCCGTGTCTGACGGGTGGAGCAAGACCCCTATAAAGATACCTTCGCCGTGGAACATCAACAGTTTTGCCAACCGCGACCTTGAGGGTCCCGACCATCGCAACTATCCGTCTTATCCCGCCGAGTGGGATGACATACTTATGGGTTGGCTCAAAAAAGATTTCACCGTGCCGGCCGACTGGGCGGGCGAGGAGATAAAGCTCTATTTCGAGGCTGTCGCCGGAGAGGCGGTGGTCTATGTCAACGGACATAAGGTTGGCGAGAACTTTGATCTCTTTCTTCCGTTCTCGTTTGACGTGACCGACATAGTCACTCCCGGTGAGAAAGCGGAAGTGCTTGTAGGCGTAAGAAGTCAGAAACTGTTTGAGGATAACTCGACGGTGGGCCGCCGTATATTGCCGGCCGGTTCTATGTGGGGCTACCATATAAACGGTATATGGCAGGATGTGTATCTGCTTGCCATGCCCAAGCTGCAGGTCAGCGATGTGTTTGTCAAGCCTCTTGTCGACAAGGATGTGCTGGAGGTCGAGGTCGAGTTGACCAACAATACTCCCAAGAAAGCCGACGTTACACTTGGCGGCGATGTAAGGCAGTGGATCAACCTTGCCGGCAATGACGTAAACTCGGCTCCCGAACCCAAGTCTATGCTTGGTGCGAGCGCACTTGCCATAGCTCCCGTTAAAGTGTCGGTGCCCGCAGGCGCTTCGGTGAAAACCACCCTGTTGGTCAAAGTTGACGGACGTCTCAATCTCTGGACTCCCGAACAGCCCAATCTGTATGGTCTTGTTCTCAATGTAGCAGACAAAAAGAATGTCATTGACAAAAAATATGAACGTTTCGGCTGGCGTCAGTGGACGTTGGTCGGCGACAAGCAGTGTCTTAACGGCAAGCCCTATGCCCTGCGCAGCGACTCTTGGCACTTCCAAGGCATGCCGCAGATGACGCGGCGGTACGCATGGGCTTGGTTCAAGGCCATAAAGGACATGAACGGCAATGCGGTGCGTCCTCATGCGCAGGTATATCCGCGTTTCTATCTCGACATGGCCGACGAAATGGGTATCTGTGTGCTTGACGAAACAGCCAACTGGGCAAGTGACGGCGGCCCGAAGCTCGACTCCGAAAAGTTCTGGGAAAATTCGAAAGATCACCTGTCACGCTTCGTGAAGCGTGACCGCAACCATGCCTCGGTGTTTGGCTGGTCGGTCAGCAATGAGAACAAACCTGTCATATTATATGTATACAACCGTCCCGACCTTATGCCTCTTCAGGTGAAGGCTTGGGAGGAATGGCGCGATATTGTGCGTGCCATTGACCCGACACATCCGTGGATTTCGTCAGACGGTGAAGATGACGGCGACGGCATTCTTCCTGTGACTGTGGGTCACTATGGCGACAAGAATTCTATGAACGGATGGAAGGCCATAGGTAAGCCGTGGGGTATGGGTGAGCACAGTATGGCTTATTACGGTACTCCCGAACAGGTATCGAAGTACAATGGCGAGCGAGCTTATGAGTCACAGCTCGGACGCATGGAGGGACTTGCCAACGAGTGCTATAACCTTATAGCCGACCAGCGCAACATGGGGGCAAGTTTCAGCACTATATTCAATATGGTATGGTACGGACTCAAGCCGCTGCCGCTCGGCAAGCGTGACATAACCGTGGCTCCGTCGCTTGAGGATGACGGTATATTTTTCGGCGAATACGTTGAGGGCGTTCCCGGCGTACAGCCTGAGCGCGTAGGTCCTTACAGCACGACTTTCAACCCCGGTTATGACCCCAATCTTCCTTTGTACGAAGAGTGGCCGCTCTTTGCCGCTTTGCGTGCCGCTAACGCTCCCGGAGCTCCCGCATGGAGCGAGTGGGCCGTGGTCGATAAGTCGGTTTACAATGCACCGGCTGCCAATGTTGCCAAACCTTACGGCGAGGTGATGTTTTTCGGCGATGCCGACGGTAATGTCAAGCGTACTCTTGACGAACAGGGCGTTATATGGAGCGCGCGTATAAAGAAACCGGCTTCGGCTCTTGTTATTGTCGATGCTGCTTCAGCCGTGTCGCCTGACGATGTGGCAAAGATAAAGGCTCTGGAGGCAAAGGGTGCCGATGTATGGCTGTGGGGCATTACTCCCGAGGCCGTCAAGTCACTGTCGGCATTGTTGCCTGACGCTCTTGAGGTGACCCCGCTCGTGCGCTCGTCGTTTATACCCGTACAGAGCTCATGGCTCCGCGGCTTTAACAACAGCGACTTCTACTTCTGCGAGGTACAGGCCGGCGATGTGTCGCGCAATGCTCTGTCGGGTCGGCTTGTCGACAACGGAGAGACTCTTCTTGACGCTTGCCGCACCGACTGGCGTAAATGGAACAAGCGTGCCGAGGAGCTCAAGACCGCATCGGTACTGCGCAGCGAGAACGAGTGTCCCGAGGCTACAGCTGTATTCGTGCGTTATCCCGGTAAAAACTCCGACTTGTATATCAGCACTCTTACCGAGTTTGCCAACTCTGAAAAAGGCTTCAATGCTCTCTCGCGTCTGCTCGCCAACGCCGGAGTGCAGTGCCGTCAGCGCGAAATTGACGCCAACGACGTTTTCTTCCACCGCGACGGCAAGGTCATGTTGCCCGCTTCGGCTAAGGAACATTTCGCCAAAAACGGTGGCGAGAGCGCCGAACTGGTGTTCTACGCTTACAGCCCGCGTCCTCTCGATGACCTGTTGATCGAGCCCAATGTGCCTAAATTGAGCTTCGAGGTCAAGAGCAAAGGGGCCGCACTTGCGATAAACGGCAAGCCTGTGGCGGTGAAGCAGGCCCATAACGAAGCCCGCTTCCATGAACTGCCTCTTAAATCGGGGTGGAACAAGATAACTCTTACGGTGCGTCGCGATGATCTTAACAATGACTTTTACGGTTTCTTCTACTGCGACAACCGCGCCGATTTCATGCCCCTGCTCAACGTGGCCTATGTGAATCCCGAATTACGATAGCACAATCTTAACCATATAAATTTACTATACAATGAAAATAAAACGTACAGTGCTGTCGGCGGTGGCCTTGTCTCTGACTCTCGGAGGCTTATGTGCCGTGCCCGACGGATACATCTACGATTACTATGACTCCGGCACGACACCCGGAAAATTTCTGAAAAACTATACCGGCAAGGCTTATAACGGTGTGCCTAAGGTAGCGAAAAGCGGCCTGACCAAGATTCAGGCCGAGGACTTCGACGGCGGAGCCGCCGGCAAAGCCTATTCGTTCAAAAACGGCGGCGATAACCGTTATCGCCGCGATAAGGCCGCAGTATCGATTGGCAAGACTGCCGACGGATGGTCGGTCGGCAATGTCTCGTCAGGCCATGACTGGCTGTGCTACACGATTGACGTGGCTCAGCCGGGCGAATACCGCATTTCTGCAAGTACGGCGTCTGACGACAGGTCGCCATACTATTTCGAGGTCGACGGCGATGCCGCCGGCTCGATGCTCTATGCCACGGGCAACGGATGGGATACATACACGCTCGACACTACCGACGGCGTGTATCTGACAAAGGGGCGCCATGTCATAAAGTGGGTACCTGCGGGAGGCATCAATTTCGATTGGTTTGCTCTCGAACGCGTGGGCGACTACAAAAAGCCGGCGTCGAATATGACGTTTGACTATCCGCGCACATCGGTGTATACCGACAACCCGCTGTTTCTTGACTTCACGTCGCCTATGAAGGAGTGTGGCCTTAAGGGTGCGCTCTATACCGCCGACCCTTCGGCTCACGTGTGGAATATCGACGGACGCGACGTACTTTATGTCTATGCATCGCATGACCTTGAGCCGCCGCGCGGATGCGACTACATGGACCGTTATCATATCTTCTCGACAGAGGATCTCGTCAACTGGACCGACCACGGCGAGGTCATGAACGCCGCTACATCCAATGCCGTCACCGGAATAGGATCCGACGGCTTTATGTGGGCTCCCGACTGCGGATACAATCCCGCCGACAGTCTGTATTACTTCATCTATCCTCATAAACTGTCAAACGTCGAGGATGTATGGGGCATATTTGTCGCCACATCACGCACTCCGGCCGGGCCGTTTGACCCGAAAGGCTACATCAAGGGTGTGCCCTCGGTCATAGATCCCTGTCTGTTTGTCGATGATGACGGCCAGCCTTATATATATGTCGGCGGTGGCGGAAAAGGATGCTGGGGAGGCAAACTGCGCCGTGACGACTGGACCAAGCTTGACGGTGAAATGAAACAGCTCGGCTCGTTTGAAGATTTCCATGAGGCTCCGTGGGTACACAAGTACAACGGCAAGTACTATCTCAGCCATTCCGACAATAACTTCGAGAACAATCATCTGCGCTATTCCGTGGCCGACGATCCTCTCGGTCCCTACACTCCCAAAGGTGTGTACATGCTTGCCCACGGCCATGATACAACCCACGGTTCGATAGTCAAGTTTAAAGACAAATGGTATCAGTTCTACCATACTGCCGACTATTCCGGACGCGGCAATCTCCGTTCGGTATGCTTCGACGAGCTTGTCTACAACCCCGACGGATCTATAGCTATGGTCAATACTTGGGGCGAACCCTATCTGTCGACCCCGATTACGCTTTTGGCTTCGGCTCCGCTGACTGTGCCGGCTGTCAATTACAACAGAGGCAAGAACTCAAAGGGTTACTTCACCTGTTCAAAGAAAGCTCCGGCCCGTGATGCCGATTTCGTTACGCTCGGTGCCGAGGAGTGGTTGCGTTTCAGCATTAATGTAGAGAAGCGCGGTACATATAAAGTCAATATCAGACTGCGTCAGAGCATACCCAATTCACGGTTGGCCGTTCTGGAGGATGCCGAGTACCTTACATCAATGCGTGGCGAGTATCTTCCCGACAAGGCGTCTACCGGTTGGCAGGATATGGTGCTTGAGCTGCCCCTGCATGCCGGAGAGCATTTTATCGAACTGCGTGTAAAACGCGGTGACATATCGATCGAGAATTTCACCTTGAGTTTTGAAACTGAAAAACTTACAGCTAAATGAATATAAAAAGAGCAATTGTATTATTTACGGGGATGTTGTTGGTGACCGGACTCTGTGCCGGCACCAAACATGCCCGGGGTACCAAGTATCCGTCATACGACGGGCTTGTCATGGCCGGTTATCAAGGATGGTTTCATCAGCCTAAGAAAGGCACTTGGTTTGGTGATGAAAAACAGGTGCGTATCGACATGTGGCCCGATGTAAGCGAATATGAGAAGACATATCCGACCGGGCTGAAGCATGCTGACGGCAGCGGAGCGCGCTTTTTCTCGTCTGACGACAAAAGCACCGTGGACCTGCACTTCAAATGGATGAAAGACTACGGTCTTGACGGTGTGTTCATGCAGCGTTTCTGGGGTGCGGCAAAGCCTGATGCGCGTAAACGCAGCCATGTATTGGCCAATGCTATGGAGGCGGCCCGCAAATATGACCGCGCCATTGGTGTCATGTATGACCTGTCGGGACTGAACCCTGCCACCGACAACTGCTCCATGCTTGTCGACGACTGGAAGTATCTTGTCGACTCTTTGCGTGTCACCAACCCCGACGGCGACAATACATACGTGTTTTACAACGGCAAGCCGTTGGTGACCATATGGGGTGTCGGTTTCCCCGACCGTCCCTACAACATACGCAATATAGGGCTTGAGCGGTTTATCGATTTCCTGAAAAATGATCCGGAATACGGAGGCTGCAGCGTCATGGTGGGTGTGCCCACATTCTGGCGCGACCTCAATGCCGACTGCGTCAATGACCCCTATCTGCATGAACTTATAGCCAAGTGCGACATTGTGCTGCCGTGGATGGTACAGCGCTTCACTCCGCTGCTGCACAACGACATGGACCGTTATCGCGACGTGATAATGGGCGATATGAAGTGGTGTGCCGAGCGAGGTATCGGATATGTGCCCGTCGTGACTCCCGGCTTCAGCTGGCACAATCTTAGCCGCTTCGAGTTTCCTGACGATGTCAAGCCCGCAGGCTCGATACCGCGTCAGGGCGGCCGCTTCTACTGGCAGCAGATATATACGGCTCTCAATGCCGGCGCCACGATGCTGTATGTGGCCATGTTTGACGAGGTCAACGAGGGTACCGCCATATTTAAGTGCACCGACAATCCTCCGGTAGGCCGTGAGATTGAGTTTGTGGGCATGGACGGTAAGCCGAGCGACCACTACCTGTGGCTTACCGGTGAGGCAGCACGCATGTTGCGCCACGAGAAGCCGCTTTCCAAGAAAATGCCTGTCCGCTGACAAGGGTTAATGTGATTGAAATAGACAACCCTGCCTTGCATAGTCGCGCAAGGCAAGGTTGTCTTGTTATAGGGCTGTCGTCGGTGGGTTACCGGCGTTTGCTTTTGAAGAACTCTTCAAAGAAGTCTATCTGCTGACGGTTGGGTATCTGATCGAGGTAGAAGCCGTTGCGCATGATCATGACCGTGCTCTTGTCCTGCTCGTAGGGTGTCCAGTAGGGGAGTGCCTCGGAGTTCGGGTCGCCCGTCTTCGTGAAGTTTATCCAGTAGCGCGACATGATCTGAAGCATATGGTTGTCGATGTCGCTCATCTTGCCCCGGAATGTGTAGCCGTATATAAACGGCATCTCCGCTACATGGCTTGCTCCGCCGCGGCGGCTGCGCATTATGGTGTTCTCGGAGTCCTGATCGAAGTAGTATACATACACTTTGCCTTTGCCGGTGCGGCTCTGGAGATTGGCCCAAGCGTAAGTTCCCCAAGCAAACGATCCGTCGCGGAATATGTCGGACTGGGCGAAATACACCTCTTCAGGATTGGTGGCGGGGTACAGGCTGAGAAGCCTGTCGGCCCAGTCGCCGTATATGGAGCGTATGCGGTTTTGATAATACTCCACCGGCATGGGGAACGAGAAGATGGAGCCTTCGTCGGAGTTGCTGCCCACTATGACGTTTACGTCATTGTACTTGCCGGCTTCATAAAGCTTGTACTGGTCGTCGGTTATGACATATCCGTCGACTATAGGCCAGAAGTCTTCCATCTTTGTGCTGTCGACTATGCTTTGTGCGTCGACGGCTCTCATCTGCTTGATGTTTTTCTTGCCGAAACGTTTCTGAAACTCCACTCCGGCTTTCTCGGCACCGGCGAGACTGCACATCGCGGTGTTGCCGTTGCGCTCTTCGGCCACGGGCCAGAACGAGCTTCCGCTCTCACAGATGGCACCCCTGAACAGGCCCTTGCACAGCGGTGAACCGCACAATATGCTTACCGATATGCCTCCGGCCGACTCGCCGGCTATGGTGACTTTCTCGGGATCGCCGCCAAATGCACCGATATTTTCATGTATCCACTTGAGCGCGGTTATCTGGTCGAGTATGCCGTAGTTGCCCGACAGTCCGTTGCCTGACTCCTTGCCGAGTTCGGGATGGCTCATGAATCCGAGTGCTCCGAGACGGTATTCGATGCTCACATAGATTATGCCTTCGTTGACAAAACTCTCCTGTGTGCCTATATATGAGCCGCTCACGAAGCCTCCGCCGTGTATCATTACAAATACAGGCAGTTTTTCGTCTTTGCTTTTAGCGGGGGTCGTTACGCTCAGATACAGGCAGTCCTCGCTCATGGCCACGTCGCCGCCGCTCTGATTGGGGTCGGTGTGCTGCGGAGGGCGATTACCCCAAGAGTCTGATTTGTATACTCCTTCCCACGGCTTTTTGGGCACAGGTGCTTTCCATCGCAGATTTCCTACGGGGGGTTCGGCATATGGTATTTTCTTGTACAGAGCCGCTCCTTCATGTTCTACTCCCTCGATTTCGCCCTGCGCAACTGTAGTGCGCAGTATCAAGGCATCGGCATTAGAGCCGATAACCATAGCCGCCACGGCGGCTAATAAAAACTTTTTCATTGGTTTTCAGGTCTTGGTTAATCAAGTAATTTGTTAATTCTGATGCAAAGTTATCCTATTTTCTCAATGTCGTGGATGAACGATTGTAACAAATTATAGTAGCTGATGTTAACTGCATGCAGTTACGGCATGAAAAACCTATTCGCGCAGAGTGCCGACGGGCACTACCAGTATTCCGTCAAGACGCCGGTAGGCATATTTGCCCACTCCGACAAGTATCATTGCAAATGCCGGAGCCGACATCTTGTCGGTGTCGATTTTCGCACATAGATTTTTCAATGTAGATGCCCCGTATTCTATGGCGTTCTCGCCGCCGAGTTTTATCTCGACAAGGCCGTAGCGTCCGTCGCGAAGATGAACCACCGCGTCACATTCAAGCCCTGATTTGTCGCGGTAATGATACACTTCCCCGTTCATCACCGACGCATATACGCGCAGGTCTCTTATGCACAATGTTTCCAGTATCAGGCCGAATGTGCTCAGGTCTTTCAGCAGTGCTTTTGGGCCTATGCCGAGGGCGGCTGTGGCTATCGACGGGTCAACGAAATATCGGGTGTCGGAAGTGCGTATTGCCGTCCGTGAACGGAGGTTGGGATTCCATGCGCGCACGTCGTCCACGACAAATATCTCTTTGAGCGCATTTATATAAGAAGCTATCGTGTCATCGCTGATAGTTGATGTTTCATTGCCTTTTATGTCGTCGCGTATTGAGCTGATTGATAACGGGCAACCCTGATTACGGGCCAGAGAGCGCAGTATTCGGCTCGCTTTGGCCGGATCACGGTTTACCCCGTCAACACGGCTTATATCTGACGATATTACAGCATCTACGTAGTCATAAGCTTGGGTAAGAGAGTTGCGCTCGGTCATCTTTATTGACGATGGCCAACCGCCTCGGCAAGTAAGATAGGCGAGTCGGTTTATGTCAATGTCAGTCTGTGCGAAAATGTCTTCTCCGGCGTTATCAAACAGTTGTTCAAGCGATATACCGCCGTTGGAGTCGCCTGATTCAAAGAGGCTCATGGTGCGCATATTCATACGGGAAAATCGTCCTGTCCCGGTGTGTACTATTTTAGATGAATCGGCAGGAACGGCCGAGCCCGTGAATATGAATTGTCCTTCTTCGTGGCGGTGATCGATTTCATGGCGTGCCGCATCCCACAATTGTGGCGCTACTTGCCACTCGTCGACAAGACGCGGAGTCGCTCCTTGTAGCAGGTTTTTGACTCCGACCTGAGCCATCTCCATATTCTCGATATCGGACATGTAAAGCACGCTTTGTGCGTGCTGTTCGGCGGTCGTGGTTTTGCCACACCATTTCGGTCCTTGTATAAGTACGCCGCCGGCTGACTCTAATTTGTCAGCTAATATCTTATCGGCTATCCGAGGTTTGTAAGTTCCCATATCTCTGAATATTATCTGGCATAAAGGTAATGAATATTTCCCAATTCGGCAAGTTGGCCGCTTTTTATTCGGCAATTTGGCCTCTTTCTGTTCGACAAGTTGGCCTCTTTCTGTTCGGCAAGTTGGCCTCTTTCTGTTCGGCAAGTTGGCCGCTTTCTGTTCGGCAAGTTGGCCGCTTTCTGTTCGGCAAGTTGGCCGCTTTTTATTCGGCAATTTGGCCGCTTTCTGTTCGGCAATTTGGCCGCTTTCTGCTCTGCAAGTTGGCTGTTTTCTGTTCTGCAAGTTGGCCACCTTACATTCGGCAATTGCACTTCTCCTCTGTCGGTTTAGAGCGTCAATTCAGACGGGGAGGGCGCCGATGCCGGGGCGGTCGGCGGGGATGGTGACTTTGCCGTTGACGATTTTGGCGCCGTCGAAGCAGTCGTTGGTTATCAGGAGGTTGCCGTCGAGGTCGGCCCATTTGGCGAGTGGTGCCAGTTGTGATGCGGCCGATATGGCACATGAAGTCTCGGTCATGCATCCGAGCATGACGTCCATGCCGAGTGCCCGTGCGAGTTCCGCCATCTGTTTGGCTTCGCGCATGCCTGTGCTCTTCATAAGTTTTATATTGATGGCGTCGTACACTCCGTAAGCGCGACGCACATCGTCGAGACGCTGTAAAAACTCATCGGCCACTATGGGCAGCGGCGAACGCTCGCGCAGCCATGCCGTCTCGTCAATCATCTCTTTGGGCATGGGCTGCTCGACAAAGAGGCAGTTGCGTTCGGCAAGCCAGTTGCACATGTCGAGCGCTTTGTGCTTGTCGGTCCATCCTTGATTGACATCAACGCATATGGGCCTGTCGGTGCTTTCACGTATTATCTCCACCGTCTCCATGTCGCGGTCAAGCCCCATCTTAACCTTTAATATGTTGTAGGGAGCGGCCTCGGTTATCTTGAGCCTTACTATATCGGGGGTGTCGATGCCTATGGTAAAGGAGGTGTCGGGCGCTTTTTCGGGCGACAGTCCCCACAGTTTATACCACGGCGCTCCTACGAGTTTGCCTACAAGGTCGTGGAGCGCTATGTCGACCGACGCTTTGGCGGCCCGGTTGTCGGGCGCTACCGAGTCGAGATATTCATGTATCTCCTCCATGCGGAACGGGTCGGTGAACTGCGACAGGTCGAGCGAGGCCAGATAGTCGGTGACCGACTTTACGCTCTCGCCGAGGTAAGGCGGCATGGAGGCTTCACCGTAGCCTGTGATGCCGTCGTATTCGAGCCGCACCAGAACGTCGGGCGTAGTGGTACGGCTTGAACGTGCAAGGTTGAATGAGTGTCGCAACTTCAGTTCATAAGGGGCAAAGGTGAGTTTAAGCCGTCCGGCGAAGTTGCGCTCTTTGGTCGGTGACGAAGGGGCCGACATCAGCCATCGCGGAGTGGCCATGGCAGCGGCGGCAAGAGCCGTACTTTTTATAAAATGACGTCGGTCCATGGGTCAACGCTCTATTTCTTTTTGTTAAGGAGCCGAAGCACCTGACATGTACGTGCGGGCAGATAAAGTTTCAGCCAGCCTTTCCCGTCGGGAGCATATAGAGGATCGGGCTGGGTGAAGTGGTTTACTCCCTCATCGATATTGCCGAAGCCTCCAAACTCTTTGCTGTCGCTCGATAGGACGACTTCATACTCGCCCTCCGGAGCAAGGAACCCGTAACCGTCGTAGGACTTGAACGGAGCCCAGTTGAATACAAACACGAGGTCGCCGCGCTTGAAGGCAAGCACTTGGTCGTCGTCCTTGTCCCACAGCTTCTCCACCGGCAGGGCTTGGAAGTCATAGACATCGCCCACAAGGCGTATCATGGCATTGTCGAAGTCGTTTAGCTCGCAGTAGCGCAATTCCTTGCGGTCGACAAGGTCCCACTGGCGGCGGGCATACTTGTAGCTCCAGCCGTTGCCTTCGCGGGGGAAGTCGATCCATTCAGGATGGCCGAACTCGTTGCCCATGAAGTTGAGGTAACCTCCGTTGATGGTGGCGAGTGTGACGAGCCGTATCATCTTGTGCATGGCTATTCCGCGGTTTACGGCGGCGTTGTCGTCGCCTTTGGTCATGTGCCAGTACATCTGGTCGTCTATAAGGCGGAATATGACAGTCTTGTCGCCTACAAGGGCTTGGTCGTGGCTCTCGACGTAGCTGATGGTCTTTTCGTCGGCGCGCCTGTTGGTCAGTTCCCAGTATATGGATGTCGGATGCCAGTCCTCGTCTTTTTTCTCTTTCAGCATCTTGATCCAGTAGTCGGGTATGCCCATGGCCATACGGTAGTCAAAGCCTATGCCGCCCGCTTTGAACGGAGTGGCGAGTCCGGGCATGCCGCTCATCTCTTCGGCTATGGTTATGGCGCGGCGGTTCACTTCATGTATGAGCTTGTTGGCGAGGGTGAGGTAGGTTATGGCGTTTGTATCCTGTCCGCCGTTGTAGTAATCGTCGTAGGAGCCGAATGCCTGTCCGAGGCCGTGGCTGTAGTATAACATGGACGTTACTCCGTCGAACCGGAAGCCGTCAAACTTGAACTCTTCGAGCCAATACTTGCAGTTGGACAGCAGGAAGTGCAGCACCTGATTCTTGCCGTAGTCGAAGCACAGAGAGTCCCAAGCCGGATGCTCGCGGCGGCCGTCGCCGTAGAAGTACTGGTCGTAGCTTCCGTCAAGGCGGCCGAGGCCTTCAACTTCATTTTTGACGGCGTGTGAGTGTACTATGTCCATGATTACGGCTATGCCGGCCTCGTGGGCGGCATCAATAAGGGCTTTCAGCTCCTCGGGAGTGCCGAAGCGGCTCGACGGGGCATAAAAGCTCGATACATGGTAGCCGAACGAACCGTAATAAGGATGCTCCTGTATGGCCATTATCTGTATGGTGTTATAGCCGTCGGCCACTATGCGGGGCAATACCTTTTCTTTGAATTCGGTGTACGAGCCAACGCCTTCGCGCTCCTGCGCCATGCCTATGTGGCACTCGTAGATGAGAAGAGGCTTGGTGTCGGGGGTGAATTTCTTCACTTTCCACTTGTAGGGCGTTTCGGGAGCCCATACCTGAGCTGAAAATATCTTGCTTTGTTCGTCCTGCACGACACGGGTGGCATAAGCCGGGATGCGTTCGCCGCATCCTCCTTCCCAGCACACGATCATCTTGTACAGGTCGCCGTGGTGCAGGTCGTCTTTTTTCAGTTTTATTTCCCATACGCCGTTGGCTTTGGGCTTAAGGGCGTATTTGCGATATTCTTTCCATCCTGAGAAGTCGCCCACAAGCGTTATGCTTGTGGCGTTTGGTGCCCATTCGCGAAATACCCATCCAGTATCGGTACGGTGAAGCCCGAAATAATTGTAAGCGTTGGCAAACGCTTTTAGCGAGCCGTCGGCGGCAATCAGTTCACGTTCTTTATCGACTGCGTCCTGATGGCGTCCTTCGATGGCGGCTGCAAACGGCTTGAGCCAAGGGTCATTCTTGATGATAGCTAATGTTCCCATGAGTACAAAGAGATTAAATTAAATTTTAATGTGCGTAAAGCGGTTGTAGCCGAAGGATACGGATAAGCTGGACACAAAACCCGATTTATTCGGATTTTTCCGGGCGGAAGTATCTAAGGCTCTGTCAAAGATAGTTACAATGTGTCTATTTTGCAAATAACATCTCTTTTGATAACAATTTTTCAGATAGAATGATTTTTAATCTTTATATTTGTATATAATAAATTGATTATGGGAAAGAGAGTTTTTTTGTTTTTTGCGTTAGTACTGGTCAATCTATCGCTTTCAGCCAATCAGAAATCCGATTCATTGCAGGTGCTTTTTATCGGTAACAGTTATACGTATTACCACGAGATGTACAATATGGTCCGTGAAATAGCCGCTCATGTCGGTCAGGATCAGAAGATAGCTATATCTCCCACTGTTTTTGCCCCGGGTGGATGTACGCTTAAAAGACATCTGCAGAATGGCGAACTCATGAAGGCCATTGAGCGCGGCAACTGGGATTATGTCATACTTCAGGAACAGAGTACTGCTCCTGCCGGGCCTACCCGTGTGGTCGCTGAAAATACCTATCTCGATGCCGCACGCCTCGACAGTATTGTGAAGCGTTATAACCCCGATGCAAAAGTCATATTCTATATGACGTGGGGCCATAAATACGGGACTCTGCATCCTATTAAAAATTACCCCATAATAGATACCTACGAGGGGATGCAGCGTCGGCTTGCTACGAGTTATCTGGAAATGGCTTATGAGAATGACGCTTGGTGCGCTCCGGTCGGACTGGCTTGGATGAGGGTCCGCAAGGAGAGGCCTTACACCACGCTTTACTGGCCCGATGGCTTTCATCCGTCCAAAGCCGGCAGCTATCTGGCCGCAAATGTCATTTACACCACAATCGTGCAATGCCCTTATCAAAGCTCCTATTTTGCCGGCCTTGACGCTGAATTGGCTGAATACCTGCAGCAGGTGGCGCAGCAGACCGTACTCGATAATCTGCAATTGTTAAACATCGCGCGGTAACGGCTAAGAGTGCAATACCCTCCGTCAGAAGTGGTATACGTCGTGTCATGACAAGAAAAGAGCGATATATAGTCAACAACACGGATTGGTTGAAGTCATATGTGATGCAGAATCTTTCAAAGCGTGCAATCGAGGTTTTACGCGACGGGCGGTTCGATAAGGCTATACTTGAAAATGTAGGATTTTGTTCAGTGCCTCTTCCGCTTTATGCGGTTACGGCCTGTAATTTGATATTGCTTGACAAGTGTGGCGGTTTCTTGCCTTTGGATGACTATGTTTATAATGATAATCTTAAGCAGTGTCGCGAGCTTGCCGATTTTTGGTCGTCTGAATACGGCTATGATTTAGCCGGTTTTGATTTCACTCCTTATATAGGTGACTTCTTTGATGTTGATGCGATGTCGGTGCATTATGATAAAATGGATGCCGTAGACGATGTAGTGGCCTTGGGCTATGACAGAGCGGAAGTTGAGCTGTACAAGAGTGTGCTTCATTATGACATTGAAACGGTAAGGAAGTATCTGGATTTAAAAATCAATCCTTATGCAGTTATATATGATGATGTTCCTGCCGATAAACTGGAGATGACCGGTGATTATCTTGGCGAATCAGACTCTGCCGTAAACGACTGTATAAATATAATAAGTGAGTCAGTCAGAACAATGTATGGCGATTATCCTGACATATCTACATACTGGGATGTAAGGCGCGGACACGTTCCTGTCGACAGGGACGCTTTGCTGACACTGCTGCATGCCGCCGCTTATGGCAGGATGTACGATCTGCTGACCGGCTCTAAACGCTGAAGTATATGAAAACAGGCTCATGAAAGTTGCTTCATGAGCCTGATCTTTATTGTATGCGGCTGTGTTTAACGGTTCAGCCTTTACTTTGCCGCTTTATGGCTTGGTCAGTTGCGGTTAGGGGTGTCCCACTTTTTGGTCTCGGTGGCGCGGACGGTGATGACTTGGTCGCCTACCTGAATGCGGAAGTCGCCTTTTTCGAGAACCCACTTCTCATCGTAGCCTACAAAGGCAAGGTCATTGGCCGGTACTGTGAGGCTCACGGTCTTGGTCTCGCCGGGCTGCAGGTCAATCTTTTCAAACTGGCGCAGACGGCGTACGTCGGGAGAGGTCGATGCCACGACATCGCTTGAGAAGAGCAACACGCTCTCTTTGCCGGCCATCTTACCCGTATTGGTGACCTCGACATTGAATATCAGCTCGTCGCCGGCTTTAAACTCGGGCTTGTCTACGCGCAGGTTGTCGTACTTGAACGTGGTGTAGCTCATGCCGGTGCCGAAGAGCCACTGCACATCGACCACGGCATCGTAGTTGTAGGCGCCTGACATGGTCTGGCTGCTCTCGCCCTTCTTGAAGTCGTAGGTGATGAGGCCGGCGCTGTGCTTGGGGTAGGTGATAGGCAGACGTCCGCTGAAATTGGCGTCGCCTGCAAGCAGGTCGGCCAGTGCGTCGCCGCCGTAGTTGCCCGGCAACATTATGTCGACTATGGCGTCGGCCAGCGGCACTATGTCGTTGATGAGGCGCGGACGGCCCTCGTTGAGTATGAGTACTACCGGTTTGCCGGTTGCGGCAAGTCGTTTTACAAGAGCGGTCTGGTTGACTGACAGGTTCAGGTCGTTGATGTTGCCGGGAGTCTCGCAATAGCTTGTCTCGCCTATGCAGGCCACTATTATGTCGGCATCCTTGGCTTTCGCTACTGCGGCGGGTATGCCTGACGGGTCTTCAGGGCCGAAGTTGCCACCCCACTGGTAGTCGAGATACTTGACTCCGGGCTCGAAGATTATGTTTTGTGCGCCGTATTTGTTTACAAGAGCTTCGTAGATGGTGTTGTGGCTGTCGGCGATGGTGTCGGTATATTGACCCTGCCATGTGTAGGTCCAGCCGCCGTTAAGCGAGCGCATCGAGTTGGCGTTGGGGCCTGTGACGAGTATCTTGGTGCCCGATTTTATCGGCAGTATGCCGTTGTCGTTTTTCAACAGCACCATCGACTCCTCGGCGGCCTGACGCGATGCGGCGGCAAATTCTTCCGAGCCGAAGAGCGGGTAGTCGGTGTACACGGTGTTGGGGTATTCAAACAGGCCGAGACGCATCTTCATGCGCAGTACGCGGGCGCAGGCGTCATCTATGCGGCTCATCGGCACCTCGCCCTCTTCGACGAGCTCTTTGAGCAGAGTGCAGAAGTCAACATCGTAAGGCTCCATGGCCATGTCGATACCGGCGTTGATGGCTATGCGTATGGCGTCTTTCTTGTCGGCGGCCACATATTCGCGCTGATACAGATTGTTGATGTCGGCCCAGTCGGTCACTATAAGCCCGTCCCAGTTGAGCTCCTCCTTGAGCCATTGGGTCAGGTAGCGTGCGTTGGCGTGGAAGGGCACTCCGTTATTGGTCGTGGAGTTGACCATTATCGACAGCGCCTTGCCGTTTGTGATGGCTTCAAGATAAGGTGCGAAGTGCTTCTCGCGCATCTCCTGTTCGCCGATCGACGAGTGGGTGCGGTCCTTTCCGCTTACCGGCACGCCGTAGCCCATGAAGTGCTTCAGGTTGGCGGCTATGTGAAATCGGTCTATGCGGTTTGGATCGGGCCCCTGCATGCCGAGCACCGTGGCGCTGCCCATCTGTGCGCTCAGGTAAGCATCCTCGCCGTAGTTCTCCCAGATACGCGGCCAGCGGGGGTCGCGGCCGAGGTCGACGGTGGGGTTATAGGTCCACGGCACATCGCTGGCACGTGTCTCGTAAGCTGTTATTTCGCCTCCTCGGTGAGCGAGCTCGCGGTTGAATGTGGCGCCCATATTGATATTCTGGGGGAAGAGCGTGGCTCCGAGTGTGTAGCTCGCTCCGTGGTTCATGTCGAGTCCGTATACACACGGCACGCCGATGGTCTTCATCGAGTAGTCCTGAATCTGCGATACGATCTCATACCATTGCTCGGGAGTGAGGGCTATGTCGGCCACATTAAGTATTGAGCCTACTTTATACTTGCCTATGACACGGTCGAGTGCGGACTGAGGTATGGTGAGATTGTCGCGCTTGGCGGGGTCATAGGGCCCGTCGAGCACTCCGAGGGTCAACTCGGTCATCTGGCCTATTTTTTCTTCGAGGGTAAGCTTCTTTAATAACCCGTCGATGCGTTTTTCCATAGCCTCGTCGCGCGGTATGACCGGCTCGACGGCGCTTGCCTGAAGGGAGAATGCGCAGATGGCTGCGCAGGCGATAAATTTAGATAGTTTCATTTAAGATGTTTGTTTATGTTAGGTTGTTTTAAAATTTGTAGCCGATGCCTATCAGACCGGTGACTCCCTTGTTGGGTATGCCGTATACTTCCTGCCACTTGCCGTTGAGCAGATTCTCGCCGCGTGCCCATACGCTGAACTGCGGGCTTATGCGGTAAGCGGCCCCGAAGTTGAGTGAGCCGGCGTTTCCGAGTCCTGTCTTGGAGTAGGCCACGTGGTCAAACGGATTTTCGTCAGACAGGTCGAGCGTGTAGACCGAGCGGCCGGAGCGCAGACGGTAAGCGAGCTCCAGATCGAGCGCTTTTAGGGGAGTTACGGTGACGGTGGCGTCAAATACATTGCGCGCACGGTCGAGCCACAGTGCATAGCCCTTGTCGATGTCTTGCGGGGCTCCTTCGTATGACAGACGCAACTTTGCGAGGTCGCGGTACTTGTAGTTGAATGCTATGCCGTAGTTGACCGATGTCATGTCGAATGTGGCATAGTAGCCCATGGCCGATATGGCTGTCTCACCGTCCACAAGCGCCGGGAGCGGAAGTGACGACACCTTCCCGTAGCCGCCCCATATCTCAAACGAGGCTCCGGCAAACGGCCCGATGATGACGCCGAGGCGTCCGGTGTACTTGTCCCAAGAGGGTCCGAAGCTCATCGACGGGTTGATATAGTGGTTCAGGCTGAAGAGCTGCGATGCGGAATTCAGGTTCGGGTTGCCGCCATAGAAGCGGGCGTAGAGGGCGAAACTTGACGACGGCGACCAGTCGAGGCGCACGTCGGGGAATATGCGGGTCTTGTTTTCTACTCCTTTTATGTAGTCAAACTCTATGCCGAGCCGCACCGAGTAGTTGTCGCCGCGGTTAAGGTAGTAGGGCGAGGCCTGTATGTAGGCGAATGTCTTCGAGCCTATGCCGGCGAAGTCATTGACGCCGTTTACGGCGCCGGTAAGGTCAAGACCGGCGTTGTTGAACTCGTCAAAGCTGTAGAGGCCGCCTATCGACAGGCGTGCGGTGTTCTCGTTGAGCGCTTTCAGCCCTGCCAGTTCGTCGTTGACCGGTTTTGAGAACCCGAAGTAGTCGTAGTCAAGACCTATGTTGTATGAGAATGCTCCGAGTGTGCTGTGCCAGCCCAGACCGAAGTCCACGAGGTTGGTGCTTTGCGACAGCCCTTTGTCCTCAAGGGAGGGGAAGTTGAAGGCCGACATTCCGTAGCCGAGACGGGCGGCGAGTGTGCCTATGCCCTCGAAGTCATGGGTCAGGTTCAGCCCGAGCGCGGCGCTGTGGTCGCGGTATGAGAGCTTGTTGCCGGCCACGTTCTCGCGCTTGTACTGGCTGCCGTCGTATTGTAGCCAAGCCCCGAGGCGTGTGGCCTCGTCGTCGATAAAGCGGTAGCCGGCCGACAGACCGAGCTGCATGGCGGGGAAGTAGCCCAAGTCAATGTATCCGCGGTATGGGCTCCGGGCTATCGATGCGGCGTATGACGCCGGCGCAAGTACTGCTATGTCGTTGGTCACCGGAGCCGCTACGGCGCGGTCGGTCCAAGACAGCTTCTTGGCCTGTACCGGCGACAGCGACAGCTGCGGCAACCGGTTCAGGCGCGATGCCTCGCGCTCCTGCGGCACAATATCTTTTTCGACGGTAATCTCCTTGTTGAGGTCGTCGGCGGTCATGGCTCCCGGCATGCCGAGAGCTGCGCCCAATATGGTGATATATATAAATCCTTTCATTGTCATGTGGTTGCGTTAATGGGTTTATTTAAGACGCTCGTCAATCATCATAAATATGTCGCTTTCAGTGCCGGGATAGTTCTCTTTTAGACTCTTGAGATACTCGTTGGCCTCGAAAGTCTCGCCCTGCTTGCGGCATATGTCGCTCAGGAGTATGTAGCCCCGTGCGAGCCAGTAGTTGTGGGGTGTGTTGGAGTCGATCAGCTTCTCGACGGCTGTGCGGGCCTTCTTGGTCTGCCCTGCGTCATAGTAGTGCTGTGCGAGGTAGAATGACGATTTGGCTCCATACAGGTCATCGGTGTCTTTGGCGAGGGTCTCCCATGCTTTCACGGCTTCTGCCGGCTTGCCGGTCATCGACATGGCGTAGGCGCGCGAATATATGATTTCGTTTTTGTCGGCTGCCGGTATGGCGGTCGAGGCAAGCATGCGGTCGGCTTCGGCTATCACGTCATCGTAGTGTCCGAGTTCGCGCGATACCCTCATCACGCCTATGCGGGCGGCATGTATGTTGCGCGATGCCGACGCGCGTTTCTCGAGGGCGCGGAATGTGGACAGCGCTTTCTCGCCTTCGCCGCGGTTAAACTCGATGTTGCCCTTGACGGCAAGTGCGTCCTCGGCGTTTTCAGAGTCGGGATAGCGCTCCACTATGGCCGATGCGTAGCGGAGTGCGTCGGCCTCGTTGCCTTCGGCGGCCGATGCTTCGGTCAGATAGCCCAAGGCTTGGCTCTCGAAGCGTCCGCCGGGATATTGGGCTATGTAATCTTTAAGACGTTCGGTCTTGGAGTGGTCATTGAGGTATGCCTTTTCGGCCGCGTTGAATGTCAGCTCGTCAAGCTCCGAGGTCTCGAGCTTGGGTGCGTTGGGCACTGACGCTATGAACTTGGAGTACTCGTTGAGGCGTCCTTCGTCGGCGAGCAGGCGTTTGAGGTCGTCGGAGGCCACTCTCGCTTCCTCGCTGGTGGGGTAGTTCTTTATTACGGTCTTGTAGGCGTTGATGCCCTGCGACTTGTTGCCTTGGCCTATAAGCGTTATGGCAAGTTGCAGATATCCGTTGCGGCCCTGCGAGGTCGACGGATAGCGTTTTACGAGGGTCTCGTAGGTGTCTATGGCTTCGGCGTCGCGGTTGAGGGCCACGTAGCTCTCCGCCTTTTCAAGAAGTGCGGCGGGCAGCAGTCCCGAACCGGGGTAGCGGGCCATCATGTCGTCGATGAGCTGCAACTTGGCCTTGTGGTCGCGGGCAAGTCCGCGCATCATGGCTTTCTGGAACAGTGCGTAGTCGCCGGCCGACGGGTTTAGGTCATAGGCGCGGTCGTAGTTGGCGGCAGCCCTGTCAAACTCCGACGAGTAGTAGTAGCAGTCGCCTATGCGGTTGTAGGCATCGGCCACGAGCTGGTCGCCGAGGTCGCCCGGTGCTTTTACCACGCGCTCGAAGTCGGTGCGGGCGTCGGCATAGCGCTTTTCGGCAAACCGTGAGTATCCGAGGTCATAGTATGCCAGCGGGCGGTTGGCGGATGTGGTTCCGGCATTTTTCAGATAGAGATTGAGCGATGACGAGGCGCGGCCGTAGTCGCCGAGGCGATAGTAGCAGTCGCCGATCCACAGGTCACACTCGTTGGCTATGGCGCGGTTGTGCTCGGCCAGCCCCTTGGCCGACTTGAAGCGCTCAAGCGCCTGATTGACACGTCCGGCGGCGAGGTCGCGCGAGCCGAGTATGTAGAGCACACGCTGCTTTGCGGCCTGTATGGCCTTTGACGGGCGTTTTATCTTGTTGATCGAGGCAAGGGCCTTCTCATAGTTGTTGTCGGTCATGTAGCCCGTTATCAGATACTCCTGTACTTCGGGAGCATAGCGCGAGTCGGGATAACGGCGCAGGAAGTCCTCAAACATGGTCACCGAACTTCCGAAAGGTGTGCGTCCGCCCTCCATACGTGCCACGGCGTAGTTGTAGAACGCGGTCTCCTGCACGTTGCGGTCATAGTCCATGCGGTATGCCTTCTCAAGAGCGAGCAGGGCGCTGTTGACATTGCCCTGACGCAGGTAGCACTGGCCTATGTAAAGATACGCCGACTGGCCCATGGCGTCGTTGCAGGCCGTCACCGGAGTCAGGTCCTTTATGGCGCCTTCCGTATCGCCCTCCTTGTAACGGCTCACTCCGAGTATGTAGAGCGTCGACAGCTGCGGGTCGGCCACCTCGCTCACATAGCGCTGCAGGTAGGGTATGGCCTGACTCTCCTCGCCGAGATTATAAAGCGACTCGCCGGCTATGCGCTGCAATTCCGGACGATACTCCTCGATGTCGTTCATGTGGGCGCGTGCGAGCGAGAGGGCGCGGTCGTAGTCGCGCTCTATGTAGGCTATCTGCGCCAGATAGTAGGGTGCGCGGTTGCCCGGAGCCTCCGATGTGTCTACCGACGTGAGCATGCGCTTGGCCTCGCCATAATTGCCTTGGGCGTAATATATGTAGCCTTGATAGAATTTTGACGCGTCGGCATAGCGCTTTACGCTCTCAAGCGAGCGGAAGCGCGTCATGGCTTTGTCATAGTCCTGAAGCATCATCATGCAGTAGGCCGTGCGGTAGCTGTAATCCTCGGCGGCATAAAGGTCGAGCGACGACGGGTCGATGGCCTCATAGCGGTCAAGCGCTTCAAGGTAATGGCCCTCATAGAAGTCGCAGTCTGCTATGGCCATGGCGGCCTCCATGCGGCGTGCCGACGTAGGATAGTCGGCCGCGAAGTCCTCAAGCAGACGCCGTGCCTCGGTTATGTCGCCCGAGTGCAGAAGACTCATGGCGGTGAACCACCGGGCCTCTTCGCGCTGCGAAGGTGTAAGTGTAGAACTCTGTGCTTTAGCGAGTTGATCAATAGCACCTTGATAATTTGGGTCACTGTACATCAATGTTCCCCGTTCGATATAGCCTTGCGGCGACGGAGCATTGACCTGTGCATTTCCGGCGAGTGTGGCGGCCACTGCTACCGGCACTATGAAAAGTCTCTTCATTTTAAGCTAATTATTCACGCAAAATTAGCGAAAAATCGCGAGATTTTTGCACCGCCGTAATAAAGAAAATACTTTTAGCTATAAAGATACGCCTGACTTAGCCGCAAAACCGGTTGTAAGATATCCGGTCGGCGAAATTTTACACCTGACGGTACCTTTACGGTGGCCTTGATTTAACCGATATGCTTTAGCGGGGGGATGACGGGGTTATGAGTCTTTGCTCAGAGATTTATAATTGTTTTTGCCGCTGATTCAATCGAACCGGCTTCACGACGTGCACATTCGGCATTAAGCTCTTTAATCTCTTGTGAAAGGGATATAAGCAAACTTTCCTCAACTTTAAAGGGTCGTTCAGGAGACTGTTCGAGATATAAGGCGTAAAAGTCTAAAGTTTCCATATATTCCTATTCTAAATTTTGATTAAATGATATGCAATCGAAGCGCAAAGGTAAGGTATTTTCTTTAATTGTCAATGAATTAGTGTCAAAAAATGAAATTTTCTCATTATGACACATAAAAATCAATGGCTCCATTATGTATGATAGCGGCTCTGTAGCATCAAGTAGAATTAAGCCTTGTACCTCTCTTTGTATAAACTTATCATATGTAGCTATTTCTGTAACCCATATAAATTTGGGAAAGTGCAAACGGTTTAGAAGAAGACTCTTGTGTATTTTGCTTAGTTTGCTATCATTTATTATATAGCTTTGATATGTACGGTTTGCAGCTAAAAATGTCCGTAGCGTAACATTATCGGGCAAATCAAGAAAATTGTTACAGAGTATTCGGGTATATTCTATCGCCTTTTGAGCATCTAAGTATATCTTGTGATAAAGCGGGGCGATAAAATGAGTTATATGACAGTCGGTTCCGAGCTGAGGCGTAGGTGCCGATAGTGGGTCTATTTGATAGAAAGGCCTGTTGTCATCATTAAATACAAAATATGATATTGAATCGTTCCAATACCTGAATGAACTTCCGTTATTGAATTTTTGTTCCGGAGCTGATGCTATAATATTGCGGTCTGCATATTTCCGTCCTATACAGGCTACGGCATGTCCTCCGGCTTTAGAGGATATCGCGACAATAAGAGGAATCCCGCTTTCGATATAGCATGAGAATATGCGTTTAAATTCCGTGTCATTATATTCATCATGGGCATATATTTTGCATCCGAAACCTTGTGATTTAAGTATAAATGAAAGATTCCCTATGTTTAATCCTTTAGACGGGACTTGTCGTTCATCTCTCTTTATTTCAAGTAATTTGTGGATTTGCGACGGTAAAAGAGGTTTATATTCAGGATATTTATTGCCAAAATATTCCATAATTGTCCAAATGGAAGTTTCTGCACAAGTCATGTATTCTGAATCTTGCGAGGAATGAGGAAATGCATGTATTGTAGTTTGTATGCCTATAATAGAGCTGTTTATAGGTGCTCTGCATATTAGTAAAGAAGTCGTGTTTTTAAAAGCTTTGGGGTCAATGGCCGTTCTCCCTATCGTACCCGGATATATGGGACGTATAATCATGAAACCACAATATTTGGATCGCAATTTTTCCCTTTCTTCTTCTGATGTATATAGTTTTGAAACATCAATATCCGGTTCTATAAATGAAAATCGTATGCAGTTACGTGAATAATTTTTTAGCTTGGTTGAATAGTAATTATAGTAACTGTCCCGATACACTTTATCTACATATTCGTCCTCTACAATTACGATTAAGTCATTTCTGAGTTGTGATAAGTATTTACGGATATCGTATCGTATATGTGCTAACGATAGAGGATGAGGTACTTTTAAAGACTCAATGATATCGGCTATGATTGTATCATTATTTAAAAGTTCGTAAACTGGCGTTATGCTTGTCATGATAATGTGATAATATATTCACAAATATAATGGGTTTATAGATATTATGCAAATTATATGTTGTGGAGCGGCGACCCGGTCGGGTGGCCACTCCCCTCAAAGTGTTTATGTCAGATAGGGTTGCTATGTCAGTGCTGTGTTATTATATATAGCATGTTTTAGTCATCTGTAATAATGATGTGATTATTGCGTGAAATATGTTTGCTGGCATTCGTTTTTCTTTCGATACCTCCCGATTTTAGTATCGAAACAGCTCTGCCGGCCCCTGTTGCAATGGCCTCGTATGGATTGGGGTCTGATTGATACTTCATTTTCATAACCTCACGTACTCCCATAAACATTTGTGATATATGGGACTTCGCAGTATTCTCGGTTTCATAGTTTTTAGTGTCTATGTACGACCCTCCCGGCTGTATTATGTTCTGTGCCGTTGCTTCTCCCTTCCACGCTGACCACGGCTGAAACCCCATTCCAATTATTGAATTACTTGTCCAATTCACAGAAGCTGGGAGCTGTTCTATAATCTGATCGTTTCGGCTGTCCAACCAATAAAGAGTATAAATTCCCATTGAGTAACTTCCACCAAATGGATTCCACGACATGGAGTTATACCACCATCGTGCCAGTCCAGGACTTCTTAAGTCAAAACCTGTAGCATTGCATGTGTAAATGGTTGAGGGAGAATCTACAAGCTTATTTTCTCGCAGGGCTTCTTCTTCTGTTTCAGAGAAACTGTCAAGATATCGGGTGTTCTTTGATGCTAAGGGATATTATGTTCTATCGTATGAGCTTCATGTCGCGGAGGCTCTCCATGGCGTCGCCGGCCTCTTTTATGCCTCGCTCGCGGGCTTTGGTCAGCAGCTCGGCCGCCGTGGTGTAGTCGGCGTTCTTGGCGGCGAGTATGCCGCGTGCGTAGTCGGCTTCAGGCGATGTGCCGCCCTTCTTCAGGTAGCGTGTGGCTTTCTCTATGTTGTCGCTGCGCAGGGCGTTGACGCCGGCGTTGAGGTTGGCTGTCGCGTCGTCGGGGAAGAGTACTACGGCTATGTCAAACACTTCGTCGTACTCCGGTGTGCCCGGTTCAAGCGTCTGGGCCACGAGGAAGAGCTCGCTGAGGCTGAGCTTCTGCGGAGCGGTGTGCATGACCTCGATTATCTCTGACACCTCCGTATATGTACGTACCGTGTAGCGCACCGAGTAGTCGGAGTGGCGCAGCGACGGGTACACCTGCGTCAGCAGGAAGCGGTACTGCTCGGGGTAGGTCGATTTCAGCTTCCACTCGCGTGCGTCGGGAGCCAGCGACTCGTTGGTTATCACGCTGAGTATGGCCTCCTTGTCGTCGATCGAGCTCTCGCGTACATATTTTATAAGGCCGGCCCAGTCCTCGGCCTCCCACGATGTCTTCATCAGGTCGGCGGGAAATGTATACAGGTTCTGTACGTAGCGGGCCAGTGTCTCCGTACGTCCTTTGGCAAGCTGCTCGTTGAGCGTGTAGGGGCCTTCGGGCGATGCGTAGCCCTTGCCGTTGAGCGCCACGATGCGGGTGTCGGGGTCGTTCTTCACGACATCGATGGTGGCCCGTATTTTGGCAAGCTCCTCGGGATTGCGGCGGTAGTCGGGAAATATCTGGGTCTTGTTGACCGGAAAGTCTATGTAGGCCGAGCCGTGTACCTCGCGGGTCTTGACCGCTTCGGCCACGGGAGTTACGTAGACCGCTTCAGGAGCAAACACCTTCGGCGTGTAGTCGAGGGTGGCGAGCATGTCGGCGCCCGTCATGAGCTTTGTGCCGGCACATCCGCAGAGGTCCTCGCCTATCGACAGCTCGGCGGTCGTCATCCATTCTTCGTAAGGTATCGTGGCGTGGTAGGGTATGACCGTGGTCTTGCCGCTGCGGTAGAGGGGTGTGGTCTTGTCCACGTCGTGACGGCGGTCGCGTATGTAGCGGTTGCGTCCGGCTATTATGACCGATGGCAGCGCTTGGGTCATGTCGTCGTACTTGAGCACGGGGGTCAGCGTCACTTCACGTTCGCTTTTGAGCCGTAGTCCGGTGACATCTATATACATATCTATTATCAGCAGGCTTTCGGAGCGCTCTATGCTGAGGTCCTTGACTTTGGCCTGTCCGTCAAGTATATCTATGTCGGCGGCTTGGCTGACGAGGGCGGTTAAGGCGGCCATGCCGAGTATAAGTAACTTTTTCATCGTCGGTAGTGATTGTAGCGGTTAAAACACATATATAAGATTGACGGCGGCTTTGGTGGGGCCGAAGTAGTTGTGGTGACGGTCGGTCTGGGTCTTCTTGCCGCATCCGGCACACTCATATACGTCAAACTTCGTATAGACATATCCTATGCCGATCTCTGCCTCGATGTTCCAGTGCTTGCCCAGCATCCATGAATAGCCGTAAGCCAAGCCCGCGCCTGCGGCCCAGCCCTGATAGCGGTGGTCGGTCAGGCCCGAGAAGTCGGTGCCGAGAAACTTGATGGAGTTGTGGATGTGGCCCACGTTGTACTGTCCGCCGAGGGCATGGACTCCGAAGAAGTGGCCCCCCATGGTGGAGCACAGCCAGTAGCGCAGTTCGGGCTGTACGAGCCAGTGCTTCCAGCGGCGTGCGTCGTTGAATGTCCATCCGTTGAAGTTGCCCGACAGGTCTATCGACCAGCGGGGCGCAACGGCTATCTCGCCGCCTATGTTGACGGTGAGTGTGGCGTCGTAAAGAAGATTGGTCTTCAACGCCACGTCTTGCGCATCGCTTCTGAACGGCAGAACCAGCAGCAGAAGTATGACGGCAATGGTAAGTTTCGTTTTCATCGTTAGTAGATTACTACGTTATAATACTATAATACTTATGTCCTGATATGTTTATATGGCTTCACGCCTTTGGCGCGGGCCCTGTGCATAATAGGTGTTTTAAGACTTGTGGGAATACCGTTATCCCTCGGTACGCCTCATTAAGTATTGTTTCCCTCTGAGAAATCCCTGTACAAAAATGCGGGGTTTCAAAGTCTAACGGTAAATACCACAAGTGTTTTGCGATGATTATTCGGTGCGAAATTATAAATATTATTTGACAGAATCAACAAAAATTAGCAAATAATATATTAATTAATAAATGTTAATCGGGGGGGGGTAGATTATTAAAAATCAAGTGTTTATTGATTTTATTTGCATATAAACCGCCTGTATTTAACACCTGAACTGTTAAAATCGTTAATCGCTCTGTCCTGTTTTGCTATTATATTGGCCGTTTTGTAACATGAGTGTATATTGTGGCGTTTTCGTATACATATATCTGTCGTGATATCAAGTCGGCGGCGTACCTTCGCCGACACCCGATGTTTGCGATTATACGGTTAGGATGGCGCACTTTACAAGAAAATTTTTACCTTTGTGTCATATAATTTGTTATACAAGAATAATAATTAATAATTAAGATATGAACATACGCAATTTGGCAGCCGTCATGTTATGCGGCTTGGCGATGGGAGTTATGGTGTCATGCGGCGGAAATGACCGTCTGCTTGACTCTGTGCCGGCCGATGCGGCCGGGGTGGTTACTATAAATACCCGGGAGCTTATGAAGTCGCTCGACGGAGTCGCTTACGGGGGCCGTCTCACCGCCGACGAGACTCTCGACCGTTTTCTGTCGCATGCTTCGGAGCCGACAAAGGTGCAGCTGAAAGCTCTTCTGGCCTCCGATGCCGTAGACCGGGGCGTGATTGCCGGATTCGCGGTGAAAGGCGCCGGTGCGTCAGTGGTCGAGATGATGAAGCGTGGCGAATATGTGTATACGTTTGCTGTCGCTGACGAGAAGAAGCTCCTGTCGCAGCTCGGCTGCTCCGCCGCCGAAAGCTTGGAGGGTTATGATGCCTACGCTCTCGACGGTGCCACTCTTTTTGTCAAGGGACGTCAGGGCTGGATTATGTCGGGAAATCCCGCTGACAACGTGCGCGTGCTTGACGAGCAGCTGCAGCGCGCGGCCAACACGTCGGTCCTTTCCCTGAAGGGGGTGGGGCGCTATCTTGATGAGAACGACGATATAATGAGGGTGGCCGTGTCGACCGATCTCGCCGGCGACAAAGGCTGGACATGCGCCTCGCTTGAAGTGGCCGAGCACGGGCGCGCGCTCGAAATCGAAGGTAAGTACATCGACATAAACGGCAAGGAGCCCGCCATGGATAAGTATCTGAAGTCGATTGACCTTGATCTGCTTGACTACACTATGCCCTCCGACGTGTTTGTGATGGCCGTGGGATTGCGCCCCGACACCGACTGGGACGGACTTATGCAGTACGTGCAGGCCCTGCAGCCGCTCGACTACAGGCAGAGGGCGCTGATAGGCATGATTGTTCCTTACCTGAAGCGCATTGACGGCACTTTGATGGTGGCGGCAGGCCCTACTCTGGAGGAGCGCTTGACTAAAGCCGATTTCAGCAATGACATAAACTTTATTGTTGCCGTACAGATGAAGAAGAGCGAGGTGGCCAAGACGATGAGCGACTTCGGCGATCTGCTGTCGATGCTCGGCGCTCCTATGGTGAAGCGTGGCGACGAGTATGTCATACAGGTGCCCGGCATGGCTCCGGTCATCCTAAGGACCGTTGACGGCAACTGCATAGTGCTCACCAACCGTCCGCTGCAGCAGCTCGGCAATGACGCCGCGCGCAAGGCTATGAAAGGCAACGGACTCGCTCTGTGGGCCAATATACCCGACTCGGTCGGCGAGGCCGTCTATGGCGGCCGCGGATTTAATCTTACCGCCGGGCTCGACGATGACTTCGAGGTGAAGTTCATGTTTAACGGTCAGGCCGCGCCCATAATGGAGCAGTTTGCCATGATTATGTCGCCTGACAATGCCGGTGGCGACGGTGTGTCGTCCTCTGCCGACGACCTCGGCTTTACTCCTGTCGATACCATACAATGAAGCATATCGGGGAGATAGCGTTGCACGGCGTGCTTCCGGAGGTGTTTGCCGGCATGCCGCGCCGTGAGTCGCAGGTGTGGCTTGCCGATGTCGTGTTTCGCCGGGGCGAGACTTGTCTGGTCGAGGCCGAGTCGGGTGTAGGCAAGTCGTCGCTCTGCAGCTTCATCTACGGTGCGCGTCAGGACTATACAGGCACCATAACGGTCGATGGCGAGGACCTGCGCGGCTTCTCGGTACGTCGGCTGTGCGACATGCGCGTGCGTCATGTGTCGCTCCTGCCGCAGGACATGCGGCTCTTTCCCGAGCTTACCGTCATGGAGAATATCGACATAAAGAACCGTCTCACGTCGTGGAAGACCCGCGGTGAAGTGTTGTCGATGCTTGAGCGGCTGGAGATTGCCGGCAAGGCCGACGAGCCGGCCCGTCGCCTCTCCATCGGCCAGCAGCAGAGGGTGGCGGTAGTGAGGGCTTTGTGCCAGCCGTTTGACTTCCTGCTCCTTGACGAGCCGGTAAGCCATCTTGACGCGCGCAATAACTCTGTAGTGGCCGAAGTCATTGCGGCCGAGGCGGCGGCTCAGGGTGCCGGTGTGATAGCTACGTCGGTTGGCTACGACATAAATCTTGACTTTGACCGTAAGCTGAAACTTTAACTGTTGTTATTGAACTTCCTCTTGTATGAAAATGATGCGAAACGTTGTGTGGAGACTCCTCCGCCGCAATATAAGCGTGGCACAGCTTGCCGGATACGCGTTGGCCAACTTTGCTGGACTCGCCATAGTGCTTACCGCCCTCCAGTTCTATCGCGACGTGAATACGGTGCTGGGGCGCGACGACAGTTTTATGTCGCGCGACTATCTTGTCGTGTCGCGCAAGGTCACCGGGCTTGGCGGCCTCGTGGGCAGCGGTGCGGCGCAGGGCTTCTCTGACGGCGAGGTGGCCGACATGGGGAGCCGTCCGTGGGTGCGCCGTGTGGGCGGGTTCACTCCCGCCACGTTCAATGTGTCGGCGTCGATCGACATGGGCGGCGGAGGCATGTCGACCGCGCTGTTTTTCGAGTCCATACCCGACGAGTTTCTTGACGTGCCGCCGCATGACTGGACTTTTGATCCGGAGCGCCCCGAGATACCTATAATATTGAATAAGGATTACCTGTCGTTGTACAATTTCGGATTCGCCTCGTCGCGCGGATTGCCGCAGATCAGCGAGGCCATGATGGGCATGGTGCCGCTGCGTGTGTCGATAAGCGGCAACGGGCGCCAACAGTGGTTGCCTGCGCGTATAGTAGGGTTTTCGTCGCGGCTTAATACGATTGCCGTGCCCGAGGAGTTCATGCGGTGGGCCAATGAACGCTACGGCGATACGTCGCACCCCGCTCCCTCAAGGCTGATTGTCGAGGTCAGCAAGCCCGGCGACCCGGCCATAAAGGAGTATCTCGACGCTCACGGCTATGAAAGTGCCGATGACGGCGCCGACCGGGGCAAGGCCGCCTATTTCCTCGCCATTGTCACGGCGGTGGTGGTGGGCGTAGGGGCGATCATAAGCCTGCTTGCGTTTTTCGTGCTTATGCTTAGCATATATCTGCTGTTGCAGAAAAACCGCGAGAAGCTTCACGACCTCATGCAGCTCGGTTACTCTCCGGCCGCGGTGTCGCGCTACTATTCCGTCATGGTCATCGCGGTCAATGCGGTGGTGCTCGTGGCGTCGCTGGCCATGATGCTGTGTGCGAGGGCCATGTGGCGCGGACCGCTCGATGCCATTGGTGTCACGCCCGCGTCGCCGTGGGTGTCGGTCATCGTGGGCGTGCTGGCCGTGTCGGCGGTGACCGCGGTCAATATCATGGCCATACGTCGTAAGATGTCGGCCTGTTTCCGCTCATAGCACCCCCTTCGTGCTCGGCAGCGTGAAGTGGAGCGGGTCGCGCTTGACCGCTTGACGCAGCGCCCGCGCAAACGCCTTGAATATGCCTTCTATCTTATGGTGTTCGTTTGTGCCCTCTGCCCTTATGAACAGATTTATCAGGGCGTTGTCGCTCAATGACTTGAAAAAGTGGAGAAACATCTCCGTCGGCATGTCGCCGATGCGTTCGCGGTGAAACTCCGCATCCCACACGAGCCACGGACGCCCTCCGAAGTCAAGCGCCACCGTGCACAGGCAGTCATCCATCGGCAGCACGAAGCCGTAGCGCTCTATGCCGCGCTTGTCGCCGAGAGCCTCGCGTATGGCTTGTCCGAGCGCTATGCCTGTATCCTCTATGGTGTGGTGTTCGTCCACGTTCAGGTCACCCGATGTCTTTATCGTCAGGTCTATGCCCGAGTGGCGGGCTATCTGGTCGAGCATGTGGTCAAAGAAGCCGAGGCCTGTGCTGATGTCGCTTCGGCCGCTGCCGTCAAGGTTGACGGTTATGTCTATACGTGTCTCGGCCGTATGTCGTTTTACGGTTGATTTGCGTGTGCCTCCCTGAAGTATGGTCACTATTTTGTCCCATGACGGAGTCACGGCTTCCACCGTGTCGTCAAGTCCGGCGCTCTTTATCTCGTCGAGAAGGCTGTCGTCGGGTTCGCGCAGCAGTATGGCCTTTGCGCCGAGATTGCGGGCCAGCATGGCGTCCGTGAGCCGGTCGCCTATCACGTAACTGCCCGCAAGGTCGTGGTCGCCTGACATGTACTTGCCTAAAAGCGCCGTGCCGGGCTTGCGTGTCGGCGAGTTTTCTTCGGGAAATGTCCGGTCTATGATTATGTCGTCCCACTCCACGCCTTCGTTGCCGAATGTCTTCAGCATCTTGTTGTGGGCCGGCCAGAAGGTGTCCTCCGGGAAGCTGTCGGTGCCCAGTCCGTCCTGATTTGTTACCATCACGAGCTTGTAGGGCAGTCTTGACGCTATGAAGTGCATGGCCCGCAGAGCGCCGGGCACGAGTTCGAGCTTTTCGAGAGTGTCCACTTGGTAGTCGACCGGCGGTTCGGTTATGAGTGTGCCGTCGCGGTCTATAAACAATACTCGGGGTTTATGCTCCATATCGCGATATCTTTTCGATTAGCAGTTCGTTTTCTTCATCTGACCCTACGGTTATGCGCAGGCAGTTGCCGCACAGGTTGACGCGCGAGCGGTTGCGTACTATTACTCCCTCCTCTTTCAGCTTGCGGTACATGGTGTCGGCATCGGTAAACTCGGCCAGCAGGAAGTTGGCGTCTGACCGGTGTACTTTCACCACGCAGGGCAGCGATGCGAGCCTGTCCGCAAGCATGTCGCGAGCGTCTATGAGTTCGTTGACAACGGCTTTTACCCTGTCGCTGTCGTCGAGTACGCGGATTGCCTCGCGCTGTGTCAGTATGTTTATGTTGTACGGGTACTTGACCTTGTTGAATATGTCGATTATCTCGGGCGAGGCATATGCTATGCCGAGGCGCATGGCGGCCGAAGCCCATGCTTTGGAGAATGTCTGCATGACTATCATGCGGGGCAGCTCGTCGAGAAGCGGCAGCATGGACCCTTCGGGCGAGAAGTCGACATACGCTTCGTCGACAACGGTTATGCCGTGGAAGCGGCGGGCTATGTCGTGCAGGAGCGCCCGTGGAAATGCGTTGCCTGTAGGATTGTTGGGCGAGCATATCCAAAGTACTTTGGTCTTGGAGTCGGTGGCGGCGAGCAGTCGTTCCGCGTCAAGCGTGTAGTCTTGGTTGAGCGCTACCGTGCGGTACTCTACGTCGTTTATGTCGGCACACACCTTGTACATGCCGTAAGTCGGGTCTATGGCTACGACGTTGTCGATGCCCGGGCGGCAGAACACTCTGTAGCAGATATCGATGCATTCGTCGCTCCCTACGCCGAGAAATATCCTGTCGGTGCTGACCCTGCGCAGTGCGCCGAGCCGCCGCTTGACTTCGAGCTGCAGCGGGTCGGGATAACGGTTCAGCCCTTCGATGCGGCTGTTTTCATTGGCGTCGAGCCATGCTCTGGCCTCGCCGCTGTACTCGTTTCGCGCGCAGGTGTAGGGTGCGAGGTTAAGTATGTTGGGTCTTACGAGTTCTTGCAGTTTCATAATCGGTGTCATTTTGTGATTGCGCTGAGCCGCAGGGTCATGGCGAGTTTGTGGGCCATGAGGTCTTCGTTTTCGGCCATTACCTCGACTGCGTGTCCTATCGAGGCTATGCCTTGCGGTGTGAGCTTCTGGAATGTTATCTTTTTCATAAAGCTGTCGGTGTTCACACCGCTGTAGGCGCGGGCATATCCCGACGTGGGCAGAGTGTGGTTGGTGCCCGACGCATAGTCACCGGCGCTTTCCGGCGACCACGGGCCTATGAATACCGATCCGGCGTTGGTGACTTTCTCTGCAAGCGTGTCGGCTTGGCGGTGGTTGATGATAAGGTGCTCGGGCGCGTACATGTTGCTGAACGCCATCATCTCGTCGGTGTCGTGGAGCAGTATCACGCGGCTGTGTGTGAGCGACCGGCCTATCATGTCCTGACGCGGAAGCGAAGCCATAAGCCTGTTGATGACTCCGGGTAGAGCGTCGGCGAGCCGCTCCGAGTCGGTAAGCAGTATCGACTGGCTGTCAGGCCCGTGCTCGGCCTGCGACAGAAAGTCGGCGGCTACAAATTCGGCATCGGCCGAGTCGTCGGCTATCACAAGCACTTCCGAAGGTCCGGCGGGCATGTCTATCGCCACATTGCGTCGGCTTACCTGCTGTTTTGCCTCCATGACAAAACGGTTGCCCGGGCCGAATATCTTGTCGACTTTCGGCACGCTTGCGGTGCCTGTGGCCATGGCTGCTATGGCCTGAGCGCCGCCGGTCTTGAATATGCGCTTTACCCCTGACAGGCGCGCGGCGTACAGGATTGCGGGGTGCACCGACCCGTCTTTGGCGGGAGGTGTGCAGAGTATCGTCTCCCGGCATCCGGCTATCCGGGCCGGAATGGCGAGCATGAGCACGGTGGAGAACAGGGGCGAGTTGCCTCCGGGTATGTAGAGTCCCACACGCTCTATAGGTACGGCGCGCTGCACGCATCTTACTCCCGGTGCGGTCTCGACCTCCACGGGAGTCATCATCTGCGCTTCGTGAAACGCCGCAATGTTTCCGGCCGCCTGATTTATGGCGGTCTTGAGCTTGTCGCTTATGGCGGTTTCGGCATAGTCGAGCTCTTCTGCGGTCACTTCGAGTGAGGACAGAGAGGCGCCGGTAAAGCGCTTCTCATAGTCCGTGAGCGCTTGGTCGCCGCGTGTCGCCACATCGGCTATTATCTCGGCTACGGTAGCGGTCACTTCGGCGGCTTTGTCGGCGAGAGCGCGCCGGCAAAGACCGTCCCATGAGTCTTTCGGGGGATATTTTATCGTTTCCATGACTACAGTATCATCTTTTCTATGTCGAGTGCGAGTATGCCTTCGGCGCCGGCCGCTTTCAGACGTCCCACTATCTCCCACAGGCGTTTTTCTTCAAGTACGGAGTGTACCGAACACCAGTCGGCGTTGGCGAGAGGCAGCACCGTCGGGCTTTTTATGCCGGGCAGTATCGACAGTACCTCGTCAAGCTTCTCCTTAGGTACATTCATAAGTATGTATTTTTTGCCGTCGGCGGCTTTTACGGCGTTGAAGCGGAACAGCAGTTCGTCGAGAGTGTTCTGCTTGGCGGCTGTAAGCGTATTTCCCGAGGCTTTTATCAGTACGGCTTCGGAGTCGAGCACGTTCTTGACCTCGACGAGATTGTTGCTTACGAGCGTCGAGCCCGATGACACGATGTCAAATATGGCATCGGCGAGGCCTATGCCCGGGGCTATCTCCACCGAGCCGGTTATGACATGTATGTCGGCCTTTATGCCGTTCTCTTTCAGAAACTTGTCGAGTATGCCGGGGTAGGAGGTAGCTATCTTGCGTCCGTTGAACCAAGAGAGTCCGTTGTAGTCGATGTGCTGGGGTATGGCGAGCGATATGTGGCAGCGGCTGAAGCCGAGGTTCTTGATGATGTCCACATCCTTGTCTTTTTCAAGCACTTCGTTCAGGCCCACTATGCCTATGTCGGCCGTGCCGTTGGCTACCGACTCCGGTATGTCGTCGTCGCGTAGAAACAGAAGCTCTACCGGAAAATTGCGTGCCGGCACGAGCAGCGTACGCTTGACTGCGGTGAGTTTGATGCCCGATTCTCCGAGCAGTTCCATCGTTTCGTCATAAAGCCGTCCTTTGGACTGGACAGCGATTCTGAGTTTTGTTTCCATATGGTCGTTATCTGTTTTGATTGCAAAAATAAATTAAGCCGGTTTCCAATCAAGGAAGCCGGCTTTTTATCGGGTCAGGCACCGCTGTATAAATGCCGCAAGCCGCCGCTTCCTCATTGTAAGAGAAAGTGATGGTGGTGATGCAGATTTAGGCTCGATGTCATCATATTGTCAAACTGTTGTTGCATTTTGCTGCAAAAGTAACATGAAAAATCCTATAATCCTAACAAATTTCAATAAAAGTGGCCCTAAGGCCCGCGTTTTTTATTAATATGGTGAAAATTTCGTATTTAGTATCAGAAACTTTAACTTTGTGTTTTGAACTTATAACTGTCATAACCCCATAACCATATACCCTGAAATGTCATTACGCAATGCTATCCTGTTGTTGTCCCTGGCGGCAGCGTCATACTCCGCTCCGGCGCAGAATCCGGTGATACGTGACCAGTTTTCGGCCGATCCTACGGCGCGTGTGTTCAACGACCGCATGTATCTTTATCCGTCGCATGACATACCCGGCGCTATCGATAAACTCAAGGAGTGGTTCTGTATGGCCGACTATCATGTGTTTTCATCCGATAATCTGTGTGACTGGACCGACCATGGCGTGATTGTAAGTCAGGACCGTGTGCCGTGGGTCGATGCCGGTTCCTACACGATGTGGGCGCCTGACTGCGTGCGCAAAGGCGACATGTATTATTTTTATTTTCCGGCCGCTCCCAATGACGGAGAGCGCGGGTTTAAAGTCGGTGTGGCCCTGTCGCACAGTCCTGAAGGCCCGTTCATGCCCATGCGTAAGCCTATTGACGGTATAAACGGCATAGACCCCTGTGTGCTTGTCGATGACGACGGTGCGTCCTACATATACTGGGCCGGCATGGGGCTGCGTGGTGCACGTCTCGCCGACGATATGATGTCGCTGGCTTCCGAACCGGTGCTTGTCGGGGGGTTGCCCGAGGGGTTCAAGGAGGGCCCGTTTGTGTTCAAGCGCGCCGGCAAGTATTATTTCACCTTTCCGTGGGTACAGGACAAGACCGAGACATTGGCTTATGCCATGGGCGATTCGCCGCTTGGCCCGTTTGAGTTCAAGGGCCTGATTATGGACCAATGGCCCGACGGCTGCTGGACCAACCATCACTCCATCGTGGAGTGGCGCGGCGGGTGGTATCTGTTCTATCACCACAACGACTATTCGCCCGATTTTGATAAAAACCGCTCGGTGCGCATCGATACACTGGCTTTCAACGACGACGGCACGATACGTAAGGTGACTCCGACACTGCGGGGTGTGGGAGTGAGCGACGCACGCCGCCGCATACATATCGACCGCTACAGCGACATATCGCCCAAACTTGCACGCGTCGACTTCATTGACCCCGCTGACCGCTTCAGGGGCTGGAAGACCGTCATGTCGCGCCGTGGCGCATGGGTACGGTATGACCGTGTGGATTTTGGCGCACGCCCGGTGACGCATGTCACCGCCCGCGTTAAATCGCCGTCGGGCGGCACGCTTGAAGTATACGCCGGAAGTATGGACGCCGACGGACTCCTTGCGAGTATGACGTTGCCCCGCAGCGGGCGTTGGACCGATGTTACGCTGCCGGTGACCGCCGCCCCGACGGGTGCCGTAAACCTGTTTGTGCGTCTTGCCGGCGGCAAGGGCGTGGAGGTCGACTGGATCGGTTTTGACGCGCTGCCGTGGGAGACGGGCGCTTTTGACAGCGGCATGTACCGCAACCTGTTTTCCGAGGCGGGCTATGACGAGGCCGATATATCGCGGCGTCTTTACGAAATCTATGATTCGTTGTTTCACGGACCTGACAAAATCTATTTTGAAGTGGGCGACAGCATGGCCTACATAAGCGACATAAAGAACCTCGATGTGCGCACCGAAGGCATGTCATACGGCATGATGGTGGCTGTGCAGCTCGATAAAAAGGATGTGTTTGACCGCCTGTGGCGCTGGAGCCGGCGTTACATGCAGCATCAGAGCGGTGACCGCGAGGGATATTTTGCATGGAGCTGTCGTACCGACGGCACACGTAACTCTCATGGCGCGGCATCGGACGGCGAATTGTATTTCATAACGTCGCTCATATTTGCTTCCAACCGCTGGGGCAACGACTCCGGCATCAATTATCTGGCCGAGGCGCAGCGCATAGTCGATCAGTCGATGCTGAAAACGGGCAAGACTCATGCGGCACCGTTAATCAATTTGGAACACAGGCTCATAACGTTCACTCCCGACAATTACGGCGGCACATTCACCGACCCCTCGTATCATGTGCCTGCGTTTTATGAGGTGTGGGCCCGCTATCTTGACGACGGTCGCAGCGGATTCTGGCTGGATTGTGCCAAGCGCAGCCGCGAGTATCTGCATGCGTGTGTGCACCCCGTCACCGGCCTTACGCCCGACTATAGCGCCTATGACGGCTCTCTCATGGGCCGCAAGGGCATATTGGGCGATGCGTTTCGTTTTGATTCTTGGCGTGTGCCGATGAACATTGCTCTTGATTACTCTTGGTCATGCGCCGACGGCGAGTGGCAGCGCGATTACGCCAACCGTTTTCAGGGCTTTCTGTACAGCCGTGGCATAGATGACTTCAAGGACCAGTACAATATCGACGGCAGCGACGTGGAGCGTGTGCTTGACGCGGGGGGTTACCGCACGCTGCGACACTCTCTCGGGCTGGTCGCCACTTCCGCTGCGGCATCGCTCGCGTCGACCGACATGACCGGCCGGGAGTTTGTAAGACGGTTATGGGAAGCCCGCCACGAACCTTACGATGACGGCTATTTCGATGCCTATTACGACGGCCTTCTGCGGCTTTTCGCCTTCATGCACCTGAGCGGCAATTACCGCATCATAACCCCACGCTGACTTTTTGGCCCGCAGTATCCGGCACCTCAATCGGGTTTAGCCGTTGGTCCGCATTGCCGTGGCGGTATGACTTGGGGATGGTGTCGAGGCATATGGTTTTCAGCCGGTTCAGGTCATTGACGGGACGACGGCGCTGTATGCGGCGGTTCACAAGCTTGAATATGGCTTCTGTGGCCTGATTGCGCGTCATGCCGGTGACATTGCACAGGCGCAGTATAAACACGTTATCCTGCGTTATGCCGCGTACGGTATCATGCAACAGGGTCGAGGGTGTGCCCTCCTGAAAAAATCGGGTCACGGCTACCGGTTCATGCCGAGGAGTCTGCGGCATGGCATTTTCCGCCTGTATGTCTGTGGCGGATACGGCCTTTTCGGCCGGGTCTGTCTGAACGGGCGGGGGAGCGGTCTGTGCACGGCGCAGGGCACGACGCTCGCGGGCGCGCTTGTTGGCGTGCTTGCGACGGTCGATTACGGCTTTTGCCATAAGAAAACCCATCATCGATGCCGGGTCGAGGTCGTCGGGCATTTTGTCGCATGACTGATACTCCTTTATGGCCTCGGTAAGCGGTTGCTGCTGTTCTTCGGGGAGCAGCGATATGGCGATTGACCATTCGCTGTCAAACTTGAATGTCTTTTTCATGTAGCGTACAAGGTTAAGATTGATTTCGCTACAAAGATAATACCCCGAGAACGCGATGTCAAGTATTTTCCCGAATTTTTTCTCACGCCGCTGCCGTAGCCTCTTTACACCCTTATGATATTTGTAAGGCGTCGGGCGTGGTCTTTGAGATAGCGGGAATTTAGTTGAGTCTTAATTCCATCATTTCTTTAATGATGAAATTTGAGCCGATCATCAGTAATGCGCATAAAAGTCTGTTCATCGTGATTCGAGTTTGTCGTATTCGTCATCGTTTACGGGTTCGAGCCATACGTTCTCGGTCTTTTCGCCGGGTACTTCAAAGGCGAGATGGGCAAACCATGAGTCCTTCGCGGCCCCGTGCCAGTGCTTGACATTGGCGGGAATATGGATTACCGTGCCGGGAAGTATCTCGACGGCGGGTTTGCCTTCCTCCTGATACCATCCGCGGCCGGCGACTCCTACGAGCATCTGTCCGCCGCCTTTCTCTGCCGTGTGCATGTGCCAGTTGTTGCGGCATCCCGGCTCGAAAGTGACATTGAAAAACGGTATCTGCTCGGTGGAGATCTGTGCGAGATAGCTGTTGCCGCTGAAATACTTGGCGTAGGCCGTGTTGGGCTCGCCGATGGGGAATATCATCGAGCGCGCGAAAGCAGCTTTCGCGTCGTCGCCTTTTATGTCATCGTTCCACACCTCTTTGGCGAGGTTGAACGCCGCCCATGCCTTGGGCCATCCGGCATAAAAGGCTATGTGGGTGATGATTTCGGCAATCTCTGTGCGGGTTATGCCGTTTTGCTTCGCTGTCGACAGGTGGTATTTGAGCGAATTGTCGGTTATGCCCATGGAGATGAGCGATGTTATTGTCACAAGGCTGCGGTCGCGCAACGAAAGGAGGTCATTGCGGCTCCATACCTCGCCGAAAAGAATGTCATCGTTGAGATGGGCGAACTCCGGGGCAAAGTCGCCGAGCTGCTGGCGGCCTGCGGTCTGCGTCACCTTCGTGCCGCGAGCTAAAGGCTGTACTGTTTTCTGCTGTGCCATAACGGGTACAGATGTCATTATGATTGAAACTATTGTAAAAAATATGCGGTTCAATTTCTCGGTCAACATATAATATTTATTATGATATAACACATCGCAAAATTAGACAATACCGGCGGCACGATGCCTACCAAAATTGCGGATATTTGTATCAAAACCGCTGAATCCCCGGCAAACCGCACGGCATACCGCCGCTATTCCGGAGTACCGCTGTATGGACAGGCTACGAGAACTGTCCGTTGGAAAAATAAGAAACATCATTTATTAGAATAGTTGTTATGTTATTGCATGTAATTACATAATATATTATCTTTGCAGTATAGAAACAAAGTACATAAATATGGCTTCATTCAGGAAAGAGA
>ERZ777011.624-NODE-624-length-51502-cov-17.823566_pt1 | contig 51502 bp, 39 predicted proteins | sample MGYA00374964_ERZ777011 | MGnify/ENA primary metagenome ERZ777011 (study PRJEB29310, sample SAMD00008975) | mouse gut metagenome | study: EMG produced TPA metagenomics assembly of the Metagenome analysis of fecal microbiota from mouse which was promoted...
TATCCCTTCGGCTCAGTCCCATAGCCCGCTATGCTCCTTCGCTGCAGGGATAAATGCATCACAAATCTTCCGGCTCTGCGTCAACAAGCATTTTTAAACAGCCTCTAAACAGGACAGACAAAATATGAAGTACGTCATAGTGGGCGGAGTGGCGGGAGGCGCCACTGCCGCAGCCAGAATCAGGAGAATCTCTGAGGATTCGGAAATCGTGCTCTTCGAGAAGGGCGCCCACATCTCATATGCCAACTGCGGCCTGCCGTATTACATAGGCGGGGTGATCGAGGACAGGAACAGGCTTTTCGTGCAGACCCCGGAGGCGTTCGGCCGCCGGTTCGGCATAGACGTGAGGGTGAAGTCGGAGGTTGTGGGCATAGACCGCGCCGCGAAGAGGGTCGTGGTCGCAGGCCCCGACGGTGAACGGTATCACGAGAGTTATGACCGCCTGCTCCTTTCCACGGGAGCGTCGCCCGTCAGGCCGCCGCTGCCGGGAATCGGCCTGGACGGCATCTTCACTTTGCGCGACGTGGCCGACACGGACGCAATAAAAGGCCACGTGAAGACACGTGGCGTGAAGCGTGCCGTGATAGTCGGCGCGGGATTCATCGGCCTGGAGATGGCCGAGAACCTTAGCCATGCCGGGGCAGAGGTGGCCGTGGTGGAGATGTCGGACCAGGTGATGGCCCCGATCGACTTCTCCATGGCCGCCATGGTGCATCAGCACCTGATACAGAAAGGGGTAAGGCTTTACCTCGGGGCCGCCGTGGCCGCTTTCGAGCGCGGAGAGAAGGGCATCGACGTGGTTCTGGGCAACGGGGACAGGATTCAGGCCGACATGGCGGTGCTTTCCATCGGCGTTCGCCCGAACTCGACGCTTGCCGCCGAGGCGGGGCTGGAGACGGGCGAGACGCGCGGGATAAAGGTGAACGAGTACATGCAGACATCCGACGATGACATATATGCCGTCGGCGATGCGGTCGAGTATCCCCATCCGCTCACCGGCCGGCCGTGGCTCAGTTTGCTCGCAGGCCCGGCCAACAGGCAGGCGCGCATCGTGGCCGACAACATGGTCAGGGGCAACGTGGAGAGGTACGAAGGTTCCGTCGGGACTTCGATAGCAAAAGTGTTCGACCTCACCGTGGCCGCTACGGGCATCGCCGCGAAACGCCTGAAGGCCGACGGAGTCGACTTCCGGTCGGCCACCGTCCACCCCTCATCACATGCCGGGTATTACCCCGGCGCGCTCCCGATGTCGATCAAGGTGGTGTTCTCTCCGGCCGACGGCCGCCTGCTCGGCGCGCAGATCGTGGGCTACGACGGGGTGGACAAGCGCATCGACGTCTTTTCGCAGGCAATCAAGCGCGGCGGCACCGTCTACGACCTTGCGGCGATTGAACAGGCCTACGCGCCGCCGTTCTCTTCGGCCAAGGATCCGGTGGCGGTGGCCGGATACGTGGCGGCCAACATCCTCGAGGGCCGTATGGCCCCGGTGTACTGGCGTGAACTCAGGGACATGGACAGAGGCGGAATCGCGCTCATCGACGTGAGGACTCCCGACGAGTTTGCAGTGGGCGCGCTCGAGGGCGCGGTGAACATACCGCTCGACGAGATGCGCGGACGGCTCGGCGAGATTCCCGTGGACAAGCCAGTGGTGCTTTACTGCGGAGTGGGTCTGAGGGGATATCTTGCGTCAAACATACTGCGCGGCAACGGTTTCGCGGATGTCAGGAATCTTATAGGCGGCCTGAAGACCTACCGAGCCGCGACAGCGGCCTTGCCCGCTCCCGAGCCGTTCGGCGGCTGCCAGCCTGCCGCTGTGGCCGTCAACGGGGACGTGCCGCCGCCCTCTTCCTGCGACGTGGTGAGGGTGGACGCCTGCGGCCTTTCCTGCCCCGGCCCGATAATGAAGATGAAGAACGCCGTGGAGGCTATGGAAGAGGGCGGACGGCTGGAAATAACCGCCACCGACCCGGGATTCGCCCGTGATGCCGAGGCCTGGTGCGCATCCACCGGCAACAGGTTCGTCTCCTGTGCCTCATCTGCCGGAAGGCACCGCGTAACGGTGGAGAAAGGGGCGGCGCGGGCCGTGCCTGAGAATGCCGTAAGCGGCGGAAAAGGGAAGACATTCATCCTTTTCAGCGACGACCTCGACAAGGCCCTCGCCACTTTCGTGCTTGCCAACGGGGCGGCGGCCGCAGGCGGCAAGGTTACGATATTCTTCACCTTCTGGGGTCTCAACGCCATAAAGAAGGAGCGCACGCCAAAGGTGGAGAAAGACCTGTTCGGGAAGATGTTCGGCATGATGCTGCCGTCCGGCTCCAAGAAGCTCAGGCTCTCGAAAATGAACATGGCCGGGCTGGGCAGCCGCATGATGCGCCACATAATGAAGAAGAAGAACGTGGAGTCGCTGGAGTCGCTCCGCGACGAGGCCGTCAGAAACGGCGTGGAGTTCATAGCCTGCCAGATGTCGATGGACGTGATGGGCGTGAGCCGCGAGGAACTGCTCGACAACGTTACGGTGGGAGGCGTGGCCACCTACATGAACCGTGCAGACGGCGCAAATGTCAACCTTTTCATCTGAAATACACACCCTGAATTATGGAAAAGATAAAGTCAGTATGCGTGATGCGCGACCTGGTGAAGGCCGTCGCGGAGCTTCAGGACACGCTCCAGGAGCGGCTGGGCATTTCGCTCAACGAGGCCATGGTGCTGTGCAGCATCGGCGAAGGCACCGCGACCGCCGGTGAAATATCGCGAAGCACAGGGTTCAAGGCGCCGCAGACGTCCAAGGTGATACGGGCGGTGGAAGGCAAAAGGCTGATAGAGAGGCAATGCGGCAATGAGGACCATCGGCGCATGGAGTTCACCCTGTCGGAAGACGGGCGCAGACTGCTCCTGCGCCTGAAGACGGAAGAGATTCCTCTCCCCCCGTTTCTCCGTCCCCTGTTCTGACAGCGGGTATGAATCCTCACAAAGAGGCCGTAACCATCCACAACGTTTGCCCGTAAGCCGCAATCCGATGAGGCTGTGTCGTAATCAGAGTTTACGGCGCAGCCTCTTGCATATATTTCTCAACGGTTGACTATGCATTCTTTTTTAACGGCCGCTTATGTGAAAAAGATGTTGTCTGGCCTGCGTGTTGCAGGCATGGCAGTATGCCGCCCGCCGACGGGCGGGAATAACCATTGACAACAATCTGAATCATGAGGAAATTGGTTTTTATCGCGGCTGCGGCCGCCGTGGCCTGCGGGTGCACGAAGAGGGTCTATGTGCCTTTGGAGCGCGTGAACGTAGTGAGGGACACGTTTCATTCATCGTCGAGGCTGGCGGACACGCTGATCCTGCGCGACAGCGTGGTGCTGGACCGCAGCGGCGACACTGTGCGTGAGCGCACTGTACGCGAGCGTTGGCGGCTCAGGTCGGTGCATGACACGGTGAGGAGCACGGTGCGCGACACGGTGGTGGAGCCGCGCATAGTCGAGGTGGAGAAAGAGAAGCCCCGCAGCCTGCGCGGACGTGTATCCGAGGCTGCGGGGTGGATGTCGGTCGGGGTGTTGTTGGGAGCCGTGCTGCTCAGTGCCTTCCGAGTATCTGCGCGAAAGGGGCGTTGAGGCTGATGCGGCGGTTTGCGCGTCCGTCGCGCACCTCGTTCAGCAGCTCGTGCTCTATTTCCTGAAGGGAACGGTCGTTGAGCGCGGGATAGTCCGCATAGCGGTCGCGGTGGCCGGAGCATACCTCAGTGGCGCGTGCCGACGTGTAATACGTGAAGTCGTTTGCCTCAGGCAGGTGCCTTTCGAGGTATGCCCTCAGGGCCGCCTCGATGTGGGCGAAGGGGTTGGGTTTGCGGAGCTGGTCGGCGTGGGCCGGCACGGTGTATTCCATCAGGTATTTGCGTGAGTTGCCGAAACTGACAACGTATAGCTTCTTCTTTTCCATAATAAGCATCTTTTAAGCAGAAACGCTCCGGAGCGGCGCAATGTTCACCGCGCGGCCTGAAGACGGCAGCTTTTACGGCGGTCCCGAGGCCTCCGTGCCTGCAAGCCGCCTTTCGGCCTCCGCCATCCATCGGTTTCCGGAATGGATTGCTGGGGGGGGAAGATGCATGCCCGCATATGCGTACAGACGTGCATATACGACCGAAAGGCCCTCTTCTCTCGAAGAAGACCTTTCGTAGTCACAAGTGGTAAATAACTCTTCTGCCCCAAAGGGGCAGAGCATTTGCCTTTACAATTTATTCAGTGCAAAGTTAGTCTTTTTGTCCGTAACGGCAAAGGCAAACCGGGACAAAAGAATCCCGGTTTTGCGGTTTTGCGGCGTTGCGAAGATTCGGCCAACAATGTCCTTAAAAGAACAACCTTCTGTCATGACTTGTCGCGCATGAAGATGGAGACGGGCGTGCCGTGGAAGTCCCAGTGCTCGCGTATCTTGTTCTCCAGGAAGCGGCGGTACGGCTCCTTGACCCATTGCGGGAGGTTGCAGAAGAAGACGAACGTCGGGATGACCGATTCCTTGAGCATCGTAACGTATTTTATCTTCACGAACTTGCCCTTGTTGCTCGGCGGCGGCGTCAGGGCTATCTGCTCGAGCATGTAGGTGTTGAGCTGCGAGGTGGGGATGATGCGGCGGCGGTTCTTGTAGACCGAGATGGCCGTCTCGAGCACCTTGTAGATGCGCTGCTTGGTGACTGCCGAGGTGAAGATGATCGGGAAGTCGGTGAAGGGCGCGAACTTGCCGCGTATCGCCTGCTCGAAGCGTTTCTGGGCCTCGAGCGAGCGGTCTTCGGCGATGTCCCATTTGTTGACGCAGACCACCAGCCCCTTCTTGTTGCGCTGGACGAGGCTGAAGATGTTGGCGTCCTGCGCCTCGATGCCGCGCGTGGCGTCGATCATGAGGATGCATACGTCGGAGGCCTCTATGGCGCGGATGGACCGTATGACGGAGTAGTACTCGATGTCTTCGTTCACCTTCTGCTTCTTGCGTATCCCGGCGGTGTCGACGAGGTAGAAGTCGAAGCCGAACTTGTCGTATCGGTGGTAGATGGAGTCGCGCGTGGTTCCGGCGATGTCGGTCACGATGTGGCGTTCCTCGCCGATGAACGCGTTTATGAGGCTTGACTTTCCGGCGTTGGGGCGGCCTACGATCGCGAATTTGGGCACGTCGTCTTCCGGGCTGTCCTCCTCCTTGGGTTCAGGCATGTCCTTGACGATCTCGTCGAGCAGCTCGCCGGTGCCCGACCCGTTGGCCGACGACACCTCGAACGGGTCGCCGAGGCCGAGGGAGTAGAACTCCGGGATGTTGAAGCGCGCGTTGCCCACGTCCTCCTTGTTGGCCACCACTATCACGGGCTTGCGTGAGCGGCGCAGGATGGAGGCCACGTGGTCGTCGAGGTCGGTTACGCCCGTGGTGGAGTCCACCACGAAGAGGATCACGTCGGCCTCCTCGATGGCTATCTGCACCTGCTTGTTGATTTCCTCCTCGAATATGTCTTCTGAATTGACCACCCAGCCGCCGGTGTCTACGATAGAGAATTCCTGGCCGCACCAGTCTACTTTCCCGTACTGGCGGTCGCGGGTGGTGCCGGCCGTGTCGTCCACGATGGCCGAGCGTGTCTGCGTCAGGCGGTTGAACAGCGTCGATTTGCCGACGTTGGGACGCCCTACTATTGCTACTAATCTGCCCATTCGTTATAATGATAAGAGGCTGTTTAAAAATCATTGTTAAACGCAGAGTGGTGGATTTTTTGTTAAGGCGCACTTCATGGGGAGGGAGCATATCGGGATATGTGACCGACGATTAAATGCGGATTAACGGAAAAGGCACCATTCTGACTGAAACATCAAATTCTTTTAAAGAGGCTTTGCAGGAATGCCTGCCGTCATTCCGGAACCTTTGCGCGTCTTTATCCCTTCGGCTCAGTCTCATAGCCCGCCATGCTCCTTCGCTGCAGGGATAAATACATCACAAATCTTCCGGCTCTGCGTCAACAAGCATTTTTAAACAGCCTCTAATGTTTTTTGATAGGCCGGTCAAGGCCTTTTGCAGCGGTGGTCATTCGATGTATCCGAAGGCGCGGAGCTTGTTCTCGCGGTTGCGCCAGTCCTTCTCCACCTTCACGAACAGCTCGAGGAAGACCTTCTTGTCGAAGAACTTCTCTATGTCTTGCCTGGCCTCGATGCCCACCTTCTTGATTTTGTCTCCTCCTTTGCCGATGATGATGCCTTTCTGAGAATCGCGTTCCACGTAGATGACTGCCATTATGTGGATCGACTTCTCCTTCTCGTCGAATTTCTCGACGAGCACCTCCGTGCTGTAGGGCACCTCCTTGTCGTAGATGAGCAGCAGCTTCTCCCTTATGATTTCCGTCACGAAGAAGCGCGCGGGCTTGTCGGTGAGCGCGTCCTTGCCGAAATACGGCGGCGCGTCGGGCAGCAGCTCCACTATGCGCCGCTTCAGGCTGTCGATGTTGAAATGCTCCGTCGCGCTCGTGGGGAATATCTCCGCGGCGGGGAGGCGTTCCTTCCATTCGTCCACGAGCTTCACCAGGTCGTCCTGCCCCTTGAGGAGGTCGATCTTGTTGATGACGAGGAGCACGGGGATCTTCTCTTTCGCCACGCGGTCGAGGTATTCCTTGTTCTTTTCGGGGTTCTCGACCGTGTCGGTTACGTAGAGGAGTATGTCTGCGTCGGTGAGCGCGCCCTGCGAGAATCCGAGCATCGACTCCTGAAGCTTGTATTTAGGCTTGAGCACGCCCGGGGTGTCGGAATACACGATCTGGTATTCCGGGGTGTTGACGATTCCGGTGATGCGGTGTCGCGTGGTCTGCGCCTTCGATGTGATGATCGAGAGGCGTTCGCCGACGAGGTCGTTCATCAGGGTGGACTTTCCGACGTTGGGGTTGCCGACTATGTTGACGAATCCGGCCTTGTGTCCAGCGGCCGGGGCTGTTTTTCCTTCTTCCATGGCTTTGTCTGTTTTACGTGTGTCTGACCGTTATAACGCTTGGCGCGCGGCAGAGGTTGGCTTCGCGTCCGTGATAACGAAAATGCCGGGGCGGCAACCTGCGTGCGGTCGCGTCCCGGCTTTGTCTGGCGTATGTCGTCTCACTTGGTGTCGAAGGCCCAGATGATGTACATCGCACCCCAGGTGAATCCTGCGCCGAAAGCCGTCATCACGATTTTGTCGCCTTTGCGGAGACGCTTCTTGTATTCGTCAAGGCACAGCGGAATCGAGGCGGCGGAGGTGTTGCCGTAATGCTGGATGTTGACGAGCACCTTTTCAGGGGCTATCTTCGTGCGTCCGGCTATCGCCTCGATTATGCGGAGGTTGGCCTGGTGAGGCACGAACCAGTCTATGTCTTCGACCGTCAGGCCGTTGCGGGCCATAACGGACTGAGACGAGGAAAGCATGTCGCGCACGGCATGCTTGTAGACCGCGCGTCCTTCCTGGTAGATGAAGTGTTCGCGGGCCGCGACGGTCTCCTCCGTGGCGGGCCTTACCGAGCCTCCGGCCTTCATCAGCAGGTGGGGAAGCCCCGTCCCGTCGATGTGGAACTCTCCGTCCATCACCCCTACGGGCTCGTCGGTAGGCTCGATGAGCACGGCTGCGGCGGCGTCGCCGAAGAGCGGGCAAGTGGACCTGTCCTCATAGTCGGTCATGGACGACATCTTCTCGGCGCACACCACTATTATCTTTTTGTACAGACCCGACTGTATGTAGGCCCGGGCGGCCTGCATCGTTACGATGAAACCTGCGCATGCGGCCTGTATGTCGTAGGCGTAGGCCTTCTGGAGTCCGCATTCGTGGGCTATCACGGAAGCCGTGGAGGGGAAGCGGTAGTCGGGGTTGGAGGTGGCGCATATCAGCAGCTCCACTTCGTCGGGCGCGACCCCGCAGTCTGCCAGGAGACGCTTCACGGCGCGCGTGCCGAGATAGCTCGAACCGGTGCCCTCCTCGTGCAGTATGCGACGCTCTTTGACCCCGACACGCGTGGTGATCCACTCGTCGTTGGTGTCTACCATCTTCGAGAGCATCTCGTTGTCGAGTATGTCGTCGGGCACGTAGGATGCGATACCGCTTATCTTAGCATTCATCATTGTTGGAAAGGGTCAAAAAAATTTCTTTACCGTCTTGTCCGGCGCACGCTTGTAGGCAGGCCGGCGCAGCGCGGGCCCACGGTGTGCCTTGGCTTATGCGTAAGCCGGCCTTACTGAGCCTTGGCTTCCTTGTCGATGACGAGCCTGCCGCGGTAGTGGCCGCATTCGCCGCAAATGGTGTGGTATACGTGCCAGGCGCCGCAGTTGGGGCAGATGGCGAGTGTCGGGATGAGAGCTTTGTCGTGTGTGCGGCGCTTCGCGGTGCGGGTGTGCGATTGTCTGCGTTTGGGATGTGCCATTTTCTTCTATTGTTTTTTTGATTTTTGTTTCGTTTTTGTTGGTGCCGCCACATAGTGCGGCAGAGGTCTTTCCAGCCGGTCTTCAGTCCGTCTCTTCGCCGAAGCCTTCGTCTTCGTCGTCCAGCGCCTCGGCGTTGTGCCTGCTGAGCACGGCCGACATGGCGCGGTTGCACTGCCCGGCAGGATGCACGTGCCTCAGCGGTACGGTGAGCATCACCGTGTCGTGGAGCATATATGCCACGTTGAGGTATGTGTCGCTGTGCGGGATGATGAGCACGTCGTCGCTTTCGTCATACCGCTCGCCGTATCTGACGGTCAGCCGGTATGTCGTGTCGACGGGATGCTCCATCGGGTCGAGGCACCTGTCGCAGGGGATGTGCATCATCCCTTTGCAGGTGAAGACGAGGACATAGGCGTCGTTCTTCTTTTCCAGGTCGAGATGCACCTTTATGTCCGCGTCCGCCACATCGTCGTTCTCCATGTTGCGGAAGAACTCGGTGTCGCAGACGAAGTCCTGCTCATGCCTGCCGTCGGTCTTCGAGGCAAGCTGCACTTTGTATTGCGAAAACTTTCCCAAAACGGTAAAAATATATGTCCTGCTGCCTGGTTTCCAGACCGGTGGCGGCCGGGGCCGCTCCGCTCAGGATGAGGCTGTTTTCGGCGTATAGACTGCCCCGCAGCCGACGGGCGACAACGGGGTGATTGAAAAAACGCCACAAAGTTAGCGAGATTTCGGCGAATAACCAACTATTTCACCTTTTTTTTGATAATATCGTCGGCGGGAGGCGCATGGTTAAAAGCAGTCCCCGGCGCTTTTTGGCTGCGTCGGGGACCCGGCTGTACCTCCGAGGAGAATCGAACTCCTATCTAAAGTTTAGGAAACTTCTATTCTATCCGTTGAACTACAGAGGCTTATGATGCCTTCGGAAAGGGCGGCGACGGCTCGCCGGCTGACTTCGGGCGTTATTATGACGCAAAAATAGGAAGAATATTGCACACGGCCAAGCTTTCGGCCGAAAAAATCGCTTTTGGGCTCCGGGCAGACCCGGCAGGGGGCGTCGCCCGGATGCGGCCTACCGCAGCCGGAGCCTCTGCCCGGGCGAGTCTTTCGCCCCGGGGTTGAGGGCGAGGACGGCGGCCAGCTTCATCCCGAACCGCTGGGCCACGCTGTGGATCGTCTCGCCTTCCCCCACCGTGGCGGAGGCCACGCCTTCCGGGGCTTCGTCGAGCTTTTCCTCCAGATACACTTCCTGCCATTCGCGCACCCTGTCGGTCTCCGCGTCGTTGAGCTCCATGAGCTTCTTCTTCTTGATGCGGAATTCCTTCGCTATCGAGGAGTAGGTGTCGCCGGGCGACGCGATGACGTAGTGCAGGCCGCGCGCCTTGCGCACGGGGTGGGTCTTGCGCATCTGCTGCCATATGAACTCGGTGATCTCCTCCGCTTCGCGCCCGGCGCGGGTGTCGTAGGTATAGAGGGCGTAACGCTCTATGATGGCTATGAGGCGAGAGGCGTAGTTGGGGTCGGTGGCGTAGCCGCACCGGCTCAGGCCGCGCGCCCAGGAGGCGTAGTCGGTTACGTCGTGGCTGAACAGGGGCCTGTAGCGTTCGCGCGACAGGAACAGTGAGTGGTCGCGGTAGCTTTCGGCGGCCGAGCCGTAGACGCGGAAGCATTCGCCGGGCGCGTCGTCGTCGCGCAGCATCGACTTCCCTTCCCATCCTTTGTGGCACTTGATGCCGAAATGGTTGTTTCCCTCGCGGGCGAGCGTGGAGCGTCCGGCGGCGCTCTCGAGAAGCCCTTGGGCGAGGGTGATGGAGGCCGGGATGCCGAACTGCGCCTGCTGGTCCACGGCCATCTGGCTGTAGGTGTTGATGTAGAGTATGTAGCGGTCGTCGGCCGTCTCGGCCGAGGCCGTGGCGGCGCATGGCGTTGCGGCTGCCATGCACATCAGTGCCGGTATAAACATACGTGTGAGTCTGGTTCTGTCCATCGTTTGTGCGTTCTCTCGTGCAAAGTTAGTCATAACCGCCGTAACCGGGGGCAGGGCGGCTGTTAAAAAATCATTTGTCCGGGAAATAAAAATGCGCTAAATTTGTTTTTCCTAAACATAATCGGAATATTTATGGAAACGAAAGAGATAAAGACCCGGGTGAAGGTGTGCAGCCTTGAGGAGCTCGGGGAGGAAGACCGCCGTCTTGTGGAGAAGGCGAAGGAGATGACGCGTGCGAGCTACGCGCCCTATTCCCGGTTCCACGTCGGGGCGGCCATACTTCTCGCCAACGGCGAGATCGTGGGAGGGGCCAACCAGGAGAACGCGGCCTTCTCGTCGGGCACGTGCGGCGAGCGGAGCGCGTGCTTCTATGCCGCCGCGCGCTATCCGGGCGTGGCTTTCAGGAAGATCGCCGTGGCCGCCTGGACCCGGCTCCGGCGTCCGGCTTCGGCCTCCGACGCCGACTGCTTCCAGGAATCGCCCATCAGCCCGTGCGGCGCGTGCCGCCAGGCGCTCCTCGAATACGAGAACGCTCACGGCCCCATAGAGGTTATCCTCTACGGGGCCGGGAAGACGTATGTCCTTCCGTCGGTGGCGTCGCTGCTTCCGCTCTGCTTCACGGAGTTCTGAGCGCGCCCTGAGGGGGCCGCCGGCCTCAGCCGCGCTTGCGGAGCTCGTCGCGGATTTCGGCGAGGAGCTTCTCTTCAGCCGAAGGCTCCGGTGCGGGCGCGGGCTCTTCGGCCTTCTTCTCCTTCTTCATGAACTTCATCATGACCCTTAGGGCAACGAAGATGCTCAGGGCGATGATCACGAAGTCCACGACGTTCTGGATGAAGAGGCCGTAGTTGACCGCCACCTCCTCCACGGCGGCCGCTCCGTCGGCCGTGGCAGGCCGGGCCTCGGTGATGACGTATTTGAGGTTCTTGTAGCCGTCCCCGCCGGTGACTATGGAGAAGACGGGCATCAGTATGTCGTTGACGAGCGAGGAGACGATTTTGCCGAAGGCTCCTCCGACAATCACGCCGACGGCCATGTCCACGACATTGCCCTTCAGGGCGAATTCCTTAAAATCATGTAAAAACTTTCCCATAAGAAATACTTTTTTGTTTTGGCTTGTTGATAATTGGGCAGACCGGCTCCTGAAAGGGACCGTCCCCGATTCCGGCAGAATGTTTCTCAGATTCAACATACAAAAGAAAAAGTCGGTTCATACGGGTGCAAAATTAAGAAAAATTGCGTAACTTTGCGCGTCAAACAGAAACTAATTTAGAACTCAATTAAAATAAAAAAGGACAATGACTAAAATCGGTATCAACGGCTTCGGCCGTATCGGACGTTTTGTCTTCCGCGCCTCCACCAAGAGAGACGACATCGAAGTTGTGGCCATCAACGACCTTCTTCCGGTCGACTACATGGCATACATGCTCAAGTACGACACCATGCACGGCCGCTTCGAAGGCACCGTGGACTATGACCTCGAAAAGAGCCTGCTGATCGTAAACGGCAAGGAGATACGCGTTACCGCCTGCAAGAACCCTGCGGAAATCGCATGGGGCGCGGTAGGCGCAGAGTATGTGGTCGAGTCCACCGGCCTCTTCCTCACTAAAGAGAAATCACAGGCCCACATCGAGGCCGGAGCGAAGTACGTCGTGATGTCGGCTCCTTCCAAGGACGACACCCCGATGTTCGTGTGCGGCGTGAACGCCAACACATACGCCGGACAGCAGATCGTCTCCAACGCTTCCTGCACCACCAACTGCCTTGCCCCCGTGGCAAAGGTGCTCAACGAGAAGTTCGGCATCGTGAACGGCCTCATGTCGACCGTGCACTCGATCACCGCCACCCAGAAGACCGTTGACGGCCCCTCGCTCAAGGACTGGCGCGGCGGACGTGCGGCTTCGGGCAACATCATCCCCTCCACCACCGGCGCAGCCAAGGCAGTGGGCAAGGTGATCCCCGAACTCAACGGCAAGCTCACAGGCATCTCGATGCGCGTGCCGACCATCGACGTTTCAGTCGTGGACCTCACCGTCAACCTTGAGAAGCCCGCCACCAAGGAGGACATCTGCAAGGCCATGAAGGAGGCAAGCGAAGGCGAGCTCAAGGGCATCCTCGGCTATACCGAAGACGCAGTGGTTTCGAGCGACTTCCTCGGATGCACGCTCACTTCCATCTTCGACGCCAACGCCGGAGTGTACCTGACCGACAAGTTCGTGAAGGTGGTTTCATGGTATGACAACGAAATCGGCTACTCCAACAAGGTGCTCGACCTCATCGCCATCATGAAGAAGCACAACGGCTGATACGAATTCTTGAACACAATCGACTTGCGGGCGGGGAACCATCGTTTCCCGCCCGCCTCGGTTGAAGTGCACAAGCAATGCGATAATCTGGAGATGACGGTTAATGTTTCGGCATCGCTTCCGGGATCGAAGAGCGTGGCGGCGAGGGCTTTGACGGCCAATGCCTTGTCGCCGGTTCCGGCGCGTCTGGTCAACCTGCCCGACTGCGAAGACACGCGCCGGCTCGCTGAAAACGTGCCCCTGCTGCGCGGCGCGCTGCATCCCGACGAGGCTTCTCCCGCTTCAGGCGGTCGGGCAAGGGCTTTCCTCGGAAGCGGAGGCGCGTCGTTCCGCTTTTTCCTGGCCGCAGCCGCCTCCGTGCCGGGTCTGAGGGTGGAGGCCGATTGCTCCGACCAGCTCAGAAGACGCCCCGTGGGGCCTTTGACCGAGGCCTTGCGCGGGTTGGGCGCGCACATATCCTCCGCCGACGGCAAAGCCCCGTTCCTCATCAGCGGAAGCAGGCTCGCCGGAGGCCGGATGCGCATGAACGCCGACGTGAGTTCGCAGTTCGTCTCGGCGTTGATGCTCGCCGCCCCGATGTGGGGGCAGGGAATGAGGCTGACTCTCGAACAGGAGCCTGTCTCGGCTCCCTACATAGAGATGACGGCACGCGTGATGCGCCGTTTCGGCGCAGAGGCGGAAGTCGGTGGCCGTGAGATCCATGTCGCGCCGGTTCCCTACCGCGCGCCTCAGGAATTCGAGGTCGAGGCCGACTGGAGCGCGGCTTCCTACCTCTATGAGATGGCCGCACTCAGCCCCGGCCTGCGCTTCTCGGCCTCCGGGCTGCTCCATCCCGCCGTGTCGCTGCAGGGCGACTCGCGCTGCGCGGAGCTTTTCGGGCGGCTGGGGGTCGCCACCCGTTTCCTTGCCGACGGCACGGCCGGAATCTTCCGCGACCCGCGCGTGCCGCTTCCCGAAAGGGTGGAATGGGACTTGGGCGGACAGCCCGACCTTGTGCCCGCGCTCGCCGCCACGCTCTGCGCCCTCGGCGTGCGCTTCCGCATCGGCGGAATAGGACATCTCAGGCACAAGGAGTCAGACCGTCTTTCGGCCCTCGTATCGGAACTCGGCAAGTGCGGCCACGTGCTGCAAGCCGACGGAGGTTCACTGACATATGAAGGGGAGATGTGCGCAGTCCGGGGAAAGCCGGTCATAGACACCCGTGGCGACCACCGGATGGCTATGTCGATTGCGCCGCTCGCGGGCCGTCTTCCCTGCGGCCTGGAAATCGACGACCCCCGGGTAGTGGACAAGTCCTTCCCCGGCTACTGGGACCTGTTCGCCGCCGCCCGCTGAACCTCAGCCGGAAGTCAGCACATAGTCGAATACAGGGCGTATGGCTATTTCGTATCCATCCTGCGACATGTCCTCGTCATTATGGTCTGTCAGCAACAACAGGTTGGTGCATCCCGTTTTTTTCGCGGCAGACAGCAGTCCGGCGATTTCCCGTTTCCTTGTCTTTGGTGAAGAAATGTCATAAGAGACTTGGATGGCAAGCAGTGTCTTGCGTCCGTCGCAAACGACGAAATCGCATTCTCCGGAAGCATCGCTATGGTAATATACGTCCATTCCCGCACCTTTGTATTTCCGGAGCAGATGAATATAAACAATGGTCTCCAGCCTCCAGCCGAGGTTTTCTCCTGCGAAGGCATTTTCCCTCTTGTTCATCAGGGCAACATCGATCGGATACACTTTTTCACCCGTTACTCTAAGTCGGCTTTTGGGAGAATACTTGTGCAGTCCGACAAGCAGGTATGCCTGTTTCAGATAACTCAGGTAGTTTTTTGCCGTATGCTGCGACTTGAATCCGAAAGCCTCCTGTAGTTTCTTTTCTGCAATTACAGCTGGTGCCACGTTGAGCAGATGGTGGGCCATCTGTTCAAAGGCAGATGTGTACATAACCTTAAAACGCTGTTCTATGTCCCTTTTCAGGATGTTGCTTACCAGTCCGTCTATATAGTCCCGGTCGTCGCTTATGAATTGAAGTTCCGGAAAACCTCCCTGACGCATATAGTCGTCAAACCCGGCTCTCCGTGCTGCGATGGCTTTGGTGGTTCTCGACACAGTGTCGATTCCTTTGACTTCACAGTATTCGGCAAAAGAGAACGGATACAGGGGTATGGTATGGTGCCGCCCGGTAAGGTGAGTGGCAAGTTCTCCACTCAACAGTTTCGCATTCGATCCGGTGATGATCAAGTGCATCTGTTTGCGCAAAAGCCGGTTGACGAACAGATACCATTCCGGAATGTTCTGTATTTCGTCAATGAACAGATAATTGAAATCACCGTTGATTTTGTAGAGGACTTCAAGCACATCGTTGAGCTCTTCGCTCTTAAGATGGATCAGACGTTCGTCATCGAAATTGACATATGCGAATTTCACTTTTTTTCTGGTGAGGGCATTATAGCATAAAGTGGATTTACCGCTACGCCTTACGCCTATGACAACCTGCGCCTGTGTGCTTTTCAAATCAATCTTATCTTCCTCTTTGCGTTGGCAGAAGTGCAAAGTCTGCTTGAGCACCAATTCCTCCGCCTGATCGGCCAGTATAGTTTCAAGAGTCCTTTTGTCCATATGATTATGTTTTCGGCTACAAAGTTAACAAATAATTCGGCCGGAACGCACTATTTCGGGATTTTCGGGTTTGCAGAACGCACTATTTCGGGATTTTCGGGTTTGCAGAACGCACTATTTCGGGATTTTCGGGTGGGACTGGTGTTTTGGAGCGTGTCCGGGCTGCGGTCAGGAGTCTTGGCGGGACGGGTCGGGTTGTCGGCCGAGGGCTTTTCCGATGTGGCTCAGGATGAGCGAAGGCGGGATGCCGTGCAGGCAGTTGTAGTCGCCTCGGAAGCAGGGCTTGTCGCCGAAGACTGAGCAGGGGCGGCATATCATGTCGAGCTGCACGGCGCGGTCCGCGCTCTGCCCGAAGCCCATGAACCCGGCGAAAGGGTGGGTCGCGCCCCAGACGCTGACCGTCTTGAGGCCTACGAGCGACGCGAGGTGCATGTTGGCCGAATCCATCGAGACCATCACGTCGCAATGGCTGAGGAGCGCGAGTTCCGAAGGGAGGCCGATGTCAGCTTCCGCCATGTTGACGACATTTCCCTTCCCCGAGGCCCATTCCGAAAGCACGGCTTTCTCCTTTTCTCCGGCTCCGAAGAGGAATATGCGCGTGTCAGGCTCGGATGCCAGGGCGTCCGTTACCTTCCGCATCATTTCCGGCGGGTATATCTTGCCGGGATGCTTGGCGAAGGGGGCTATGGCTATCCAACGCTCATGCGGGGCCTTCGGGGCGGCTGCACGCGAGAAGGCGGCTTCCGGGCCTTTGCCGTCGCCGAAGACCGAGCGGAAGCCGCGCCGGGCGCATATGTGCGCCCGGCGGAACGTGTCGGCATAGCGTTCGGCCGTAGGCTCGAGCTGGAGCAGTATCTTGTCGCGGCGGCGTGTGAGCCGCCTCTTTTCGGCGCGTCCTTTCCTTATATGTGCCACGCGCGCCCCGGCGAGGCGGAAGAGCCATCTCAACGTCTTTGTGCGCAGCACGTCGTGGAGGTCCACTACGGTGTCGATTCCGTATTCTCCCCTGATTTCGGAGAAAAGCCTCCATATGCCTCCGAAGCCCTTGTATCTTCGGAGATCCACCCCGACGACGGTGAGGTTGGCCGGGGCGTTGATGAACAGGCAGGCCGGATGCTTGCGCGTCAGATACACGAACCGGGTGCCGGGGCAGCTTCGGCAGGCGTCGTAGAGCGCGGGAATCGACATGGCGATGTCGCCGAGGGCCGAGAACCGCATCACCAGGGCCGTGCGGCCGGGGTCTTCATTGATCATCCGGGCGGCCTCAGTATTTGAAGGAGGAGCCTCCGAGGAACTCGCGCAGGAGCGATGCAGGCGGAATCTGGTCGGGCTCTATGGGTTCGAAATAGCTGAGCAGCCGCATGAGCCTGAACGCCTCGGCGTATTGCTCCACGTTGTGGGGCACTTCCCGGAGCAGCGGCTCGGCGAACTTCTTCATCACCCCTATCTCGAAGATGAGCGACGAGTTGAAGGTGGCGTCGGCGTTCTCCTGGAACGGGAATATCCACCTCTCCTCCCCGCGGCGCACGCTCGGCCACCGGCGTATGCTTTCGAAGGCCGACGTGTGGCGGTATTTGTAGTCGCGCACGATGCGGCGCAGCAGGCGGTTGTCGGTGGTGGAGATCCAGTTGTGGTCGTCGATGCGGAGCGTGGTGAGGGCCGAGACGTAGACCTTGAAGACGGAGTCGGCCGGGAGCGAGGCGGTCAGCTCCGGGTTCAGCCCGTGGATTCCCTCTATGAGCAGCACGTCGTCGCGGTCGAGGCGCATCGGACGCGGACGCTCCATGCGCCGCCCCAGCTCGAAACTGTATGTAGGGAGGTTGATTTCTTCGCCCGAAAGGAGGCGGCGCAGGTCCGAATTGAGCCTTTCGAGGTCGAGTGCGTAGAGGCTTTCGTAGTCGTAGTCGCCGGTCTCGTCGAGCGGCGTCTTGTCGCGGTCCACGAAATAGTCGTCGAGCGAAATCATCTTAGGCGTCATGAGGTTGGTCATGAGCTGGATTGCGAGCCTCTTGGTGGAAGTGGTCTTTCCTGAGGATGAAGGGCCGGCTATCAGCACCACCTTGGTGCCGTCGCCGTCGTGTCGGCGGCGTATCTCGTCGCTTATCCGCCCGAGGAGCTTGTCGTGCATCGCCTCGGCCACGTTGATCAGCTCCGAGGTCTTGCGCGCCTTCACGGCGCGGTTCAGCTCGCCGACGTTGCTGACGCGTATTATGCGGTTGAACTTCTGGTATTCCGTGAACGCCCGGTACATCTTCTCCTGCGCTATGGGGCGCGCCGGGGAGCCTGGGTCGGCGGGGTCGGGGCCGAGCAGGAGGAACCCCTCCTTGTAGGGCTTGATGTCGAAGACGGCGCACAGGCCCGTGCGCGGCGCGAGCGGGCCGTAGAAGCTGTCGTTCAGCCCGTCGAGGCGGTAGAATGCCGTGTACAGTTCCCTTACCGTCTCCAGCAGGAGCACCTTGTCGGTCAGCCCCTGCCTGCGGAACATGGCTATCACGTCTTCCGTGAGCCGCTCCTTGCGCACCAGAGGCAGGTCGGCCTCGGCTATCTCCCGCATCCTGGAGAGGATTTTCCCTACGGTTTCCTCCGCAGGGACGGATGCCGAGCCGTCGGCGGCGAGGAGCCGGCAGTACAGGCCCTTGGATATGCTGTGCTCGATGCGCAGCACCGACCCGGGGCATGTCTCGGAGACGGCCTTGTAGAGCATCATGCACAGCGTGCGCGTGTAGACGCGGCTTCCCGACGGCGACGAGGCGCGCAGGAACTCCACCCGCTTCGGCGAGAATACGGGGAAAGAGAGGTCTTCGGTCTTGTTGTTGACGCGTGCGCATATCGGGGTGAAGCCGATTTCTCCGGCCACTGAGGCCAGTATTCCGGAAAGCGTCTCGCCCCCGCTGACCGGGATGTAGCGGCGGAGGTTGACGCAGTATATCTTCAGTGTCTCGCTCATGGATTTCATTGTTTCGGCCCCGGGCAGAAGCCCCCGGAGCATAAGAGGCTGTTTAAAAATCATTGTTAAACGCAGAGTAGTGGATTTTTCGTTAAGGCGCACTTCATGGGGAGGGAGCATATCGGGATATGTGACCGACGATTGAATGCGGATTAACGGGAAAGACACCATTCTGACTGAAACATCAAATTCTTTTAAAGAGGCTTTCCTGTAATGCCTGCCGCCATTCCGGAACCTTTGCGCGTCTTTGTCCCTTCGGCTCAGTCCCATAGCCCGCCATGCCCCTTCGCTGCAGGGATAAATACATCACAAATCTTCCGGCTATGCGTCAACAAGCATTTTTAAACAGCCTCTAAGTGTCGGCAAAGTTAAGCAAAAAAAACGAGAAAAATTTGCGTAGATGGAAAATAGTGCGTAACTTTGCACTCGCAAAATGCACCTGAGGTGCAGTTGCGCATAAAGTGGCCCATTCGTCTATCGGTTAGGACGAGAGATTTTCATTCTCTAAAGAGCAGTTCGACTCTGCTATGGGCTACCAATTTTTTTACCCGAAAAAGAAAACAACAAAGCAAAGATGGCAAACCATAAATCTTCACTCAAAAGAATCCGCCAGGCGGAGAAGAGAAGAATACGCAACCGTTATTGGGCCAAGACAGCCCGTAACGCCGTTCGCCGCGTACGCAAGATGACCGACAAGGCAGAAGCACAGGCAGCCTATCCGAAGGTTCAGGCCCTCCTTCTCCGTCTCGGCCGCAAGAACATCATATCCAAGAACAAGGCTTCCAACCTCTGCAGCCGCCTCAACATCCACATCAACAAGCTCGGATAAGGCGCGGCCTGTTCTTGGGGTCGGCAGGCCTCCGCGCCGTCGGCCTGTAAAGCCATCAGAAAAAATAAGGCGGAAGGCATCGTCAAGCGTATGTCGCCGTCGTCAAGTGGCCCATTCGTCTATCGGTTAGGACGAGAGATTTTCATTCTCTAAAGAGCAGTTCGACTCTGCTATGGGCTACCACCGTCCGGGGTTTCGTGTGTAATTCACGCGAAACCCCGGCTTTTTCACGCATAATCCGTTGCATACCACAACATTGCCATCGGCCTCGGTTTCCGGCTTTGCCGGAGCGGCGTTTGTCTGCGCTTTTCCGGGACAGAGATTTTCAATCGACTTGCACCGTCGGTGGCATCTTTACCATAAGGCGTTGTCCGATGCAGGGTCACAGTGGACATAATTCCAGACACACTCAGCGTCCGTTTGCATTAATGAGGAACAGACCCGGCATTTCCGGGTCTGTTCGCTTGTCTGCGGGCAATAAAGCGAAGAGGCGCGGCGTTTTAATGGAATATGGGACAATCTTCCAGGCTTTTCCGTGAGTTTCTGCGGCGGCGCGGCGGCGCGGCGGCTGTGTTCGCCGTGGCGGCAATCGCCTTGCTGTGCGCGTGCTCCACGAAGAAGAACACGCCCCTGTCGCGCAACTGGCAGGCCTTCACCACCCGCTACAACGTCTACTACAACGGCGACGAGCATTACAAGGAACAGCTCAAGGAAATGGAGCTGAACTATGAGGACGACTACACCCGGACCGTGCTGACGCATCCCGCCGAGGCACGCGCCGACGAGAAGCTGCCACAGCCGACGGGCGACTTCAAGCGCACCATCGAGAAGATGCAGAAGGCGATCCAGCTCCACAGCATCAAGAAGAAGCCCAAGAAAAAGAACAACACTCCAAAGGAGAAGGCTTTCCGCGCGCGCGAGGAGTTCAACCCGTTCCTGCACAACGCCTGGCTGACGATGGGACGCTCGCAGTTCCTCAACGGCGACTTCGCCGGGGCGGCGGCGACGTTCTACTACATCTCGCGCCATTTCTCATGGCTCCCGAAAGTCGTGACGGAGGCGCGCCTGTGGCAGGCGCGAAGCTACTGCGCGCTCGACTGGCTCTACGAGGCCGAAAACGCCCTCCACGGCGTAAAGGAGAAAGACCTCACCACAAAAAGCCTGAGAAAACTCTACAACATCACGATGGCCGACTGGCTCGTGCGCTCCGAGAAATGGGAGCAGGCCGTGCCGTACCTGAAGCTCGCGGCCGAAGAGGCCTCAGGCTCGCAGAAGAACCGGCTCTTCTTCCTCCTCGGGCAGGCCTACAGGACGCTCGGCAGGAACCGCGACGCCTACACGGCGTTCAAGAAGGCCGGAAGCGGGGCCTCGACGGCCTACCGCACCAAGTTCAACGCACGCATCAAGCAGAGCGAGGTATACGCCGGATCCAACATCAAGGGGGAGGTGAACTCGCTCCGCGCCATGCTCCGGTTCAGCCGCAACAAGGAATTCTTCGACCAGATATACTACGCCATCGGCAACCTCTACCTTTCGCGCAGGGACACCGCCAAGGCAAAGGAGAACTACATCCTCGCCGTGGAGAAATCGACGCGCAACGGCATAGACAAGGCTCTGGCCAACCTTGCCCTCGGCAACATCTACTTCGCCGAGCGCGACTACGTCAAGGCGCAGCCGTGCTATTCGGAGGCCGTGCCGCAGCTCAACGACAAGTACCCCGGCTACACCTCCCTCAAGAAGCGTTCCGACGTGCTCGACGAGCTTGCCACCTACGCCGGCAACGTAGAGCTGCAGGACTCGCTCCTCGACCTCAGCAAGCTGTCCCCGGAAGAGCAGCGGAAGGTGTGCCAGCGTCTGGCCGACGAGCTGAAGAAAAAGGAGAAGGAGGAGGCCGAGGCCGCCGCCCGCGAGGAGCACCTCGCCCAGATGGACGCGCAGAACAACCTGATGAACAAGGACAACGCGCCCAACCAGTACCAGCTCAACACCGACAAGTCGTGGTATTTCTACAACAACACCTCGAAAAACGCCGGAAAGACCGAGTTCCAGCGCAGATGGGGCGCACGCAAGAACGAGGACGACTGGCGCAGGCGCAACAAGGCCTCGTTCGCCTTCGACGAACCTTCATACGACGATGAAGGGGAACGCAACGACTCCACGGCCGCCGACGGAAGCGGCGAACAGCCCGACTCGGCTTCCGTGGCCGCCGCAAACGACCCGCACTTCGCCGAGTACTACCTCAGGCAGATCCCGTCCACAGAGGAGCAGATACAGGTCTGCAACGACATAATACAGGAGGGGCTCTTCAACATGGGACTCATCCTGAAGGACAAGCTCGAGGACTTCCCGGCCTCGCGCGAAGAGTTCAACGAACTGGAACGCCGCTATCCCGACAACATCTACCGCCTCGACGTATACTACAACATGTACCTCATGGCCGTGCGCGACAACGACGCGGCGCAGGCCGAACGATGGCGGCAGAAGATCCTCGCCGACTTCCCCGACTCGCCCTACGGCACGGCGATGAAGGATCCCGACTATTTCAGCAAGCTCCGCGAGATGCACCTGCGGCAGGAGGAAATCTACCGCGAGGTCTACGACGCGTACCTCGACAACAAGAACGGGAAGGTGCACCGCCTCACAGCCGAGATGGAGAAGGAATTCCCCCTTTCGCCGATAATGCCGAAGTTCGTGTTCATCGACGCGCTTTCATACGTTACCGACAACGAGCCGGACAAGTTCCGCGAACGCCTCGAATACCTGCTCGACAAGTGGCCGCAGACCGACATGACGGAGATGGCAGGCACGATGCTCAAGAACATCAAGGCCGGACGCAAGCTCCAGGGCGGCGGCTCCAACGTGCGCGGAATGCTCTGGGACACGCGCCTCACCGCCGACACGCTCGCCGCACCGGGCGCCGACGGGCAGCCGGCCGACTTCGAGCGCGACCCCGACAAGCCGCAGTATCTCGTCTTCGCGTTCCCGCTCGACTCCGTAAGCCCCAACCAGCTGCTCTACGACGTGGCGCGCTTCAACTTCTCGTCATTCGTGGTCAAGGACTTCGACCTCGAACAGATGCGCTTCGGAGGCATCGGGCTTCTGATAGTGAAAGGATTCGCCAACCTCCGCGAACTCGAGCATTACCGCAGCGTGCTCGCGGCGGCTCAGTACAGGCTTCCTGAAGCCGTGCGCCCGATAATGATATCCAAAGCCAACTTCGAGCTCCTGCTCCGCCAGGGACGCTCATTCGAAGACTACTTCCGCTTCGAGGAGGAAGCCAAGGCCCAAGAGACAGAAGAAGGCGTGGTAGGCCCCGGCCGCACCATGCCCGGCCCACCGGGCGAAGACGCTGCCGGAGAGGAACCTTCACCCGAAGACGGATCCGACAGCCAACCCGGAGAGGAACCCGCACCCGAAACAGAGCCTGAACCTGAACCGGAATCAGAAACCGGATCCGCACCGGAAACATAACCGGAATCAGAAACGAAACCGGAACAACAGCCTCTTCCACTCCCTACTCTCTACTCCCTACTTCTTACTTCTTACTCCCTACTTTAAAATGAAAAAGCCCCTTCTCGTCATATCCACAGGCGCAGGCATAAGCGCCGAAAGCGGCATATCGACCTTCCGCGACGCGGGCGGCCTGTGGGAAAACCATCCCGTGATGGAAGTAGCCTCGGCCACCGGCTTCCGCAAGAACCCGGCACTCATCCACCGCTTCTACAACGAACGCCGCCGACAGCTCCTCGACGCGCAGCCCAACGCCGCCCACCGCGCGCTCGTGGACCTGGAAAAGGACTACGACGTCCACGTCATAACGCAGAACGTCGATGACCTCCACGAACGCGCCGGGTCGAAGAACGTGCTGCACCTCCACGGCGAACTGATGAAGATACGCTCCATAGCGCATCCCGAATACACCGAGACGCTCGACAGCGGCCGTCTGGAGACCACCCCCGGGACACGCGGCCGCAACGGCGACCTGATGCGCCCCCACATCGTCTTCTTCGAGGAGGCCGTGCCCAACATAGAGCCGGCCATCGAGCTTGTGCGCCGCGCCGACGTGTTCGTCGTCATAGGCACGTCGCTCGTGGTCTATCCCGCCGCCGGGCTGCTGCAGTTCGTGCGCCCCGGAACGCCGGTCTACTACATCGACCCGCATCCCGCCGCAACCCACGGCAGCCCCGCCGTCCGCGTAATCGCCAAGAAAGCCACCGAAGGCGTGGCCGACCTCGCCCGCCTCCTCGCAGAACAAGCATAAGAGCCACCGACCATGAACAAATACAACCTTGGATTCATTTCCGACGAAGACATATACCGCCACGTCAAAGAAACCGTGGAATCCTACCGCCGGGAAATCGACCTCAAAGGATTCAACAAAAACATCATCGATCCGATCAAGATGACATTCGATGCGAAAATATACGAAAAGACCATCGAGGAAGCAATCGAGGACGAATGCATACGACAGATAGACAAGACCAACACAAACCGTATCGGATATTTCCACCAGAACATCTTCCGCTATGCACACAAGGGATGGACTGTGCCTAAAGCCGGATTCGATGTCCAAAACGACAATCTCCACATTTACGCAGAACTGAAGAACAAGCACAACACAATGAACTCGTCATCTTCGCAAAAGATTTATATGAAGATGCAGTCCAAACTGTTGGAAGACGACGAGGCAACCTGCTATCTTGTCGAGGCCATTGCATCAAAATCACAGGACATCACATGGAACATATCCATAGACAAAAAGAAATGCTCGCATAAACGCATAAGGCGTGTCTCCATGGACAAGTTCTATGGACTTGTGTTTGATGACCGGCATGCATTCTACAAATTGTGCAAGACCCTTCCTTCAATAATAAACGATGTCTTGACAGACAATCCACGTCTGGCTATCTCAAACACCGTCTATCAGGAATTGTCAGAAATCAGTACAGACATGATGTCCAGCATCTATCTGTTGGCTTTCTCCACCTATGAGGGATTTGAATCCTTTATGAATGAACGATGATGGAACGCCGCGTAATATCAAAATCCAATTTCGCCGACATTGCCGGAGTGTCTAACGCAACAATCAACAAATGGATCAACAACGGCAAGTATACAATCCATCAGGATTCTGAGGGGAACGAATTCCTGTATCTTGATGAGCTTGACGACATCGACAATGTCAAAGGCATGCTGGAATCAAACTGGGACCAGGAACTGAATGCTGTTCCTTCCAGGCAATTCACTTCCATAGAGCTTTTCGCAGGCGCGGGAGGCCTCGCTCTCGGTATGGAAAAAGCCGGATTTCATCATATTCTGCTGAATGAAATTGACAAAAACGCCTGTGAAACGCTCCGGATGAACCGTCCTGAATGGAATGTGGTGGAACAAGACATACATACGATCGACTTCACACAATACAGGGACAAAGTAGACTTCCTTTCAGGAGGATTTCCTTGCCAGGCATTTTCTTTTGCCGGGAAGCGCCTCGGATTTGAAGAAACCAGAGGAACGCTGTTCTTTGAACTGGCACGTGCCGTGAAAGAAATCCGTCCTAAAGTATTTCTCGGAGAGAATGTGCGCGGACTATTCGACCATGACGGAGGAAGGACACTGGCCACCATCAAATCAGTGATTGCAGAACTGGGCTACAGCCTCGTAGAGCCGAGAGTCCTGAAGGCTCTATGCTACAATGTGCCCCAGAAACGTGAACGTCTGTTTCTTGTGGCCATACGCAATGACCTCAACGACAGAGTCTCTTTTGAATGGCCTTCTCCTTGCGACTCGATACGCACTCTCAGGGATGCCCTTTTCGCCGGAGCTCTTTATGACTGCGACGTGCCGCGTTCAGACGGGCAGAAGTATCCTGAATCAAAAAGAAAAGTATTGGAGCTGGTGCCTCAAGGAGGGGATTGGCGAGACCTGCCAGACCACATAGCCAAAGAATACATGAAAGGAAGCTACCATTTGGGAGGAGGAAAAACCGGTATGGCACGCCGGCTCGCCCTCGATTCCCCAAGCCTCACGTTGACATGCGCTCCCGCACAAAAACAGACCGAGAGGTGCCACCCGCTCGAGACAAGACCATTGACTGTACGTGAATATGCGAGAATACAGACTTTTCCGGACGATTGGGGATTTTCCGGGTCTTTATCTTCCCAATACAAGCAAATCGGAAACGCAGTCCCTGTAAATCTTGCATGGGCTTTGGGGCGTTCTCTGATACGATTGATGAATGAAATCGAAACCGCTTTTCCTAAAAAGAACACGGCAACAGGAGGGTATGCCAATCCTAAGACACGTTATGACGGAGTCTTCGGTGGAGTGGTTTGCGAAAAAGACGCAACATACACCTCATCGAAATAGGCAACTATGAAGGCGGCGGTGAAGGTGAAGAAGGCGGTCGGCAGGCTCGGCAGGAGATACGGGGGCAGGCCTTTCCAGACGGTCAGGAAGCTGTGCTACGACTCGCTGAGGCTGATGCCGGAAATCCGCGCCGTCTTCGGACTGTGGCGCAAGGACTTCACCGACAAGGGGTCGGAAGACGCGCTTTTCTATGACCGCTATCTCGGAAAGCCTGCGGAACGAAGGCCGGAGAAGGAGGGGATTGTCTGCATGTACGACGGCCTCATCCTACACGGCGGACTGACCGACCGGATACGCGGACTGCTGACCACCTACCGCGAGGCGAAACGGCGCGGGATGCCGTTCTACATACACTGGGACCATCCTTTCAGGCTCGAAGAGTTTCTTGAGCCGGCAACCTTCGACTGGCGCATCAGGCCTGAAGAAATCTCCTATTCGTCGGAACACGCGTTCCCTGTGCTGATCCAGGACCACAGGCGGGTGAGCAACCGCCTCAGGCTCCTCGCCGCCCTTTCGCGCCGCCGACGGCAGACCCACGTGTATTCCAACGCCGACAACGCCAAAGGCCATTACGCCGGGCTTTTCCGCGAACTCTTCAGGCCGACGCCGCTCGTGCAGAGGGAAGTGGACAGGCACCTCAAAGAGCTTGGCGCGAAGTACCACGCGTTCTCGTTCCGGTTCATCGGCCTGCTCGGCGACTTCCACGACCAGCAGGAAGACCGTCTTCTGCCCGGAGAGGCGGAAGCGTTCCTGACAAAGGTCGCAGATGAATTCCGGAAAGAGCTCAAAGCCGTCCCGGAAGGCCACCGCGTGCTTGTGGCCACCGACAGCCCGACGTTCCTGAGCCTCGCCCCGAAGCTCGATGCGAGGATATACGTGGTGGAAGGCGACCTCAAGCACCTCGACATGTCGCCCGGCGACTACCGCGAAGCGTGGCTGAAGACCTTCGTGGACCAGTTCCTGCTGATGCACGCCTCCAAAGTGACCCTGATGCGCACCGGACGCATGTACCGCTCCGGCTTCCCCCGCTTCGCCGCCGAGGTAGGCGGCGTGCCGTTCGCCGACCACGCATTCTGACCACGCATTTTCCGTAAATCATACATACCGGAACGCAGCAAACGTCTGACATACAGGGTCGCATCATGCAGCGACCCTACATCGGACTGAAAGGCATGGACGATGATGCCGTCGGCATCACTTGCCGGTGATCAGGCCCTTGAGGTCGCTGAGGAGCGTCAGGGCCTGCAGCGGTGTGAGGTTGTCCACATCGACCTCCACTATCTTCTCGCGCACCTGCTCCAGAAGCGGGTCGTCGAGCTGGAAGAAGGAGAGCTGGCAGCCTTCGCGCCGCTTCCCGATCTCCTCCACGTTGACCTTCGACGGGGCGGGCGACGCCTTCACCAAGGCCGACGCGCCCGTGCGCTGAACCTCCGCGCCGGTGCCGGAAGCTTCCGGCGCGTTGCCCCCTACGTCGCCGGAGGCATCCTCGAGCTGCCGAAGCACCTGCCCGGCCCTCGCCACTATCGACGGGGGCATCCCGGCGAGCTTGGCCACATGGATGCCGAAACTGTGGGCGGTGCCGCCGCGCTCCAGCTTGCGCAGGAAGACCACCTTGCCGTTGATTTCCTTTACCGACACGTTGTAGTTGACGATGCGGCTGAACGACTTCTCCATCTCGTTCAGTTCGTGATAGTGGGTGGCGAAAAGGGTCTTGGGACGTACGGCGCCGTTCTCGTGGATGTATTCCGCTATTGACCATGCGATCGAGATGCCGTCGTAGGTCGATGTGCCGCGGCCCAGCTCGTCGAAAAGGATGAGCGAGCGCGGGCTGAGGTTGTTGAGGATGGCTGCGGCCTCGTTCATCTCGACCATGAACGTGGATTCGCCCAGCGAGATGTTGTCAGAGGCCCCGACACGCGTGAAAATCTTGTCCACCACTCCGATAGTGGCCGCCTCCGCAGGGACGAAACACCCTATCTGCGCCATGAGCGCAATCAGGGCCGTCTGGCGCAGCAGGGCCGACTTGCCGCTCATGTTCGGGCCGGTGATCATCATTATCTGCCTGCGGTCGGAGTCGAGCGCGACGGAATTGCTCACATACGGCTCGCCCGGCGGCAGACGGCGTTCGATCACCGGGTGGCGACCCTCGCGGATGTCGAGCGAGAGCGAAAGGTCCACCACGGGACGCACATAGCGGTATTCCTCCGAGGCCAAGGCGAACGAAAGGAGCACATCGACGCGCGCGGCGGCGTTGGCGAGCGTCTGCATCTGCGGGATGCTGCGCCCGAGGGCTTCGACGAGCTGGGTGAATATCCTGTTCTCCGCCTCCGCGATCCTGTCCTGCGCGCCGAGGATCTTCTCCTCGTAGTCCTTGAGCTCAGGCGTGATGTAGCGTTCGGCGTTGACAAGCGTCTGTTTGCGTATCCACTCCTGCGGCACCTTGTCCTTGTGCGTGTTGCGCACCTCGATGTAATAGCCGAAGACGTTGTTGAAGGCGATTTTGAGCGACGGTATCCCCGTGGCCTCGCTCTCCCTCCTGGCTATGGCGTTGAGCGCGTCGCGGCCGTGGACGGCTATGTCGCGGAGCGAATCAAGCTCAGGGTCCACCCCCGGGGCTATCACATTCCCCTTGTTGAGCAGGGCAGGCGCGTCGGGGCTTATCGTGGCCTCGACGGTGTCGGCCACGGCAGCGCAGTCGGCCATCGTCGAGGCCAGACGGCGCAGAGGCCCGGAACCGGCCTTCTCCATCGCCTCGCGGAGCCGGGACGCGCAGCGTATGGCATCCTTGAGCTGCAGGAGGTCGCGCGGGCCGGCACGGCGGGTGGCCACCTTCGAGACGAGGCGTTCGAGGTCGCCCATCGGCTGGAGGGCGGCAGACGACTCCTCGCGGCACCCGGGGTCGCGGAAGAAATGCTCCACTATGTCGAGCCGGCGGTTGACGGCGGAGATGTCGAGCAGCGGGAAAAGCACCCAGCGGCGCAGCAGGCGCGCGCCCATCGGCGTGGAAGTCATGTCGATCACGTCCACGAGGCTGCGCCCCTCCTTGGTCATAGGCTCTATAAGCTCGAGGTTGCGCACGGTGAAGCGGTCGAGGCGCACGTACCTGTCCTCCTCGATGCGGCTCAGGGCGGTGATGTGGCCTATGTTCGTGTGCTGCGTGAGGTCGAGGTAATGGATGAGGCTTCCGGCGGCGATGACGGCCTCAGGCATGTCTGCCACGCCGAAGCCCTTGAGGCTCGACGTGCCGAAATGCTTCATGAGCCGCTCCTCGGCCGCCTGCGTGGTGTAGACCCAGTCGTCCATCTCGAAGACGGAGCAGCGGTAGCCCACGGCAAGCTCGTAGGCCTGGCGCGTGCCCTGCATCCGCAGCATCTCCTTGGGGGCGATGTTGGTGATGAGCTTCTCGATGTATTCCGGCTTCCCGCGCGAACACAGGAACTCGCCCGTGGATATGTCGAGGAAGGCCACGCCCGTGAAATGCTTCCCCTGGTATATGCCTCCGAGGAAATTGTTCTCGCGGCGCGAAAGCATCGTGTCCGACGTGTTGACGCCGGGCGTGACGAGCTCCGTGATGCCCCGCTTCACGAGCTTCCTGGTGAGCTTCGGGTCTTCGAGCTGTTCGCATATCGCCACGCGCCGCCCTGCGCGGACGAGCTTGGGAAGATAGGTGTCGAGCGCATGGTGGGGGAATCCGGCCAGCTCGACGAACTTCGCCGAGCCGTTGGCGCGGCGCGTGAGCGTGATGCCGAGTATTTCCGACGAAGCCACGGCGTCGTCGGCGAAAGTCTCGTAGAAGTCGCCCACGCGGAAAAGCAGTATCGCGTCGGGATGCTTCCCCTTCATCTCGAAATACTGCTTCATCAGAGGCGTCTCCGTGATCTTTCCCATATTCGCAAAGTATTAAAAAATCTTAAGAGTGTGTTTGAATTTTTATTCTGATTTTTACAGGCAGTTTTACAGGGCTTTCCGGGCCTTGGAACGAGGCGCATAGCGGCCTGTGCAACGAGTGAAAGGCCGGAAAGGACGTGAAAATGCCGTAGTGTGCCGTTCGAGTGTGCCTTTATGGGTCTTTCGGCCGTCTTCACGCCTTTGCCCCGGTCATGCAGCCCGCTGCACTCCCTCGCCTGCATGCGCGAATCCGTCCCGAAATCCTCCATAAAAAATCCTGAAGAAAAATTCCAAACACACTCTAAGAAAACTGCAAGCACGCCCCGAGCGTCAGAAAAGCTTCAGCATGCATATAGAAAGGCCGACGTAGATCATGAGGCCGACCACGTCGTTGGTGATCTGGATGAACGGCCCCGTGGCCAGCGCGGGGTTGACCTTGAGCCTTTCGAGCGTTAGCGGGACCAGGGTGCCGAAAACCGTGGAGAATATTACTATCACGAAGAGCGACACGGAAACGGCCCACATCACAGCGTAGTCGCCCGGCTGGGTGAAGAAGCAGTAGAAGAACATCACCACCGATATCACCACGGCGTTGAGGAGCGAAATCAGGACCGAACGCCCCACCTGCCTCCAGGCCTCCTTGATGTCGAGACGCCCGTTGGCCAGTCCCTGCACCACTATGGCCGAGGCCTGCACGCCGACGTTGCCCCCGGTGCCGCCTATGAGCGGGATGAAGAGGGCGAGGGCCGTCACGGCCGCGAGCTGCGCCTCGAACCCGGCCAGGATGAGCGAACTGACGATGCCGCCGAGCACTCCGATCAGGAGCCACGGAAGCCGCGCCTTGGTCTGCGCGAAGACGGAGTCGTCGGCATCCACGTCGCTCGAGATGCCGGAAGCCAGCTGATAGTCGCGTTCGCTCTGCTCGCGCACCTCGTCCATCACGTCATCGACCGTGATCTGGCCCACGAGGCGGCCTATGCTGTCCACCACCGGCATCGCCACGAGGTCGTACTTCTCGAAGTCGATGGCCACGTCGGCGATGGGCGTGTCGGCATGCACCGACACCGGGTCGGTCTGCATGACATGCTTTATCTTCGAGACCGCCGGATGCGTGATCATCTTCTTCAGCGGCAGCACGCCCTTGAGCCGCCGGTCGTCGTCCACCACGTAGACGTAATATATGTCGTCAAGCTCCTCGGCCTGGCGGCGCATCTCCTTCAGGCAGTCGGGCATCGAAAGGTTCTCGTTGACCTCGATCAGCTCCGTGCCCATCAGGCCGCCCGCCGTGTCCTCGTCATACTGCAGGAGGTCCACGATGTCGCCCGCCTGTTCCACGTCGTCGATGTGCTGGATCACCTCCTCGCGGTCTTCCTCGTCGAGCTCCTGTATGAGGTCCACGGCATCGTCCGTGTCGAGGAGGTCGATGAAATGGCCTATCTGCTCAGGGTCCATGTCCTCGAGGAGCCTCTTTCGGTCTTCCTCGTCGAGCTCCATCAGCACGTCGGCCTTCAGCTCATTGTCGTCGATGAGGTTGAAGAGCCATTCCGCCTGCCTGAGGTCGAGCGAACGGAAAAGCTCCGCGATGTCGGCGGGATGCATCTCACGCAGCTCGTCGCGCGCCGCCGGCGCGTCGGCGGCCTCGACGAAAGCCCCGATGCGCTCTATGTCGTGGTCGTTGGATTCCTTCATATGGACGTGGTTTAAAGGGGATTGCGACTGTGCGGGACGGTCATTCCGCGCCCTTGGCGTAGAGGACGGGGTTGGTGGCCGGGTCGTTGTACATCTTCATCTGGCGGTACACCTTCATGTACTTCCGCCCTGCCTCTATGTCGGCCAGGAGAGCGGCTATGGCCGCAGTCAGGTCTTCCTGCTGCTCCAGAAGCACGTCGAGCTTCGCCCGGCACTTCGCTATGTGCGACGCGTCGGCGTCGGCGCGTTCCGTCTGCTCGCGCATGTGCCATATCTTCAGGGCCAGGATCGACAGGCGGTCGAGGGCCCATGCCGGCGACTCGGTGTTGATGGTCGCGTCGGGTTGCGGCACCACGTCCCTGTATTTTTCGCGGAACAGCGTGTCCATCTCCTCCACCATGTCGGTGCGCTCCTGGTTGGAACGGTCTATGCGGCGTTTGAGCGCGAGCGCGGCCGCCGGGTCTATCCCGGGGTCGCGGATCAGGTCTTCGAGATGCCACTGCACCGCGTCAATCCAGCATTTGGCGAAGAATATCGCCTCCGGCGAGCCAAGAGCGAAAGGCGAGGGCGCGGGAAAGTCCACGTCGTCATGGCGGTGGTATTCCTCTACGGCGCGGTCGAAGACGGCGCGTGCTGTCTGTGCAAAATCCATAATAAACCGGTTTTGGTATTTCTGACTTCAAATTTACGAAAAAATCCCGTCCCGTGCAAATTCAGCCGCCTCCGGGAGCCGGCAGGCACCGTAGAAATCCATAGGGCATATACCGTTGTCATCTACACCGTTGCGGACGGCGCACTGCAACAGCGTTGCAGCCGCAAAGGCCCCGTTAAGATTATTTAAACGGCGATTCGCGTCTGATTCCTTGCACGTTGCGCGTTTATATTGTAACTTTGCATCGCAAAACAGAATCATAAACCGCCGCCCCGCGTCCCGCGCGGGACGCAACAAACAAGATAAGGATATGGCTAAAAAGAAAACCGCCAAACTTCAGGCAGGCCGTCTCGACGACGCAGCCGAAAAGCAGAAGGCCCTCCTCGCGACGCTGGGCCGCATCGACAAGGATTTCGGCAAGGGCGCCATCATGTGCCTCGGCGACGACGCCGTGCAGGACGTGGAGGTGATATCCACCGGATCCGTGGGTCTCGACTTCGCCCTCGGCGTAGGCGGCCTCCCACGGGGCAGAATCACCGAAATCTACGGCCCCGAGGCTTCCGGAAAGACCACGCTCGCGATCCATGTCATAGCGGAAGCGCAGAAGCAGGGCGGCATATGCGCCATCATCGACGCCGAACACGCCTTCGACCGTTTCTATGCCGAACACCTCGGCGTGGACACCAACCGCCTCTGGATCGCGCAGCCCGACAACGGCGAGCAGGCCCTCGACATAGCCGAGCAGCTGATAAATTCCGGCGCGATAGACGTGCTGGTGATCGACTCCGTGGCCGCGCTCACACCGAAGGCCGAGATAGAGGGCGAGATGGGCGACAAGAACGTGGGCCTCCACGCACGCCTCATGAGCCAGGCCATGCGCAAGCTCACCGGAGCCGTCTCGCGCACGCGGACATGCTGCATATTCATCAACCAGCTCCGGGAGAAGATAGGCGTGATGTTCGGCAATCCTGAAACCACCACCGGCGGCAACGCCCTGAAGTTCTACGCCTCCGTGCGCATCGACGTCCGCCCGTCCTCGTTCATCAAAGACGGCGAACAGGCGATAGGACGCATCGTCAAGGCCAAGGTGGTCAAGAACAAGGTGGCGCCGCCGTTCATGAAGGCGCAGTTCGACATAATGTTCGGCGAAGGCATATCGCGTGCCGGCGAAGTGCTCGACCTCGCGGTGGAGCTGGGCATCGTCAAGAAATCAGGCTCCTGGTTCTCCTACGAAGGCTCGAAGCTCGGACAGGGCCGCGACGCGGTGGTGCGCGTGGTGGGCGACAATCCCGAGCTTTTCGACGAACTGACCGACAAGGTGCGCGCCGCACTGGAAGAGCAGCGCGAAAGCCGACACGCCGACCACGGCTCGCCTTTCCTGCCGGGCAAGGACAGCACGCGCAGCGACGACGACGACCGTGAAGACCCCGAAGGCGACGGCACGGAAGACATCTTCCCGTCGGCCGGACCCGGCAACGACGAGGCGGACATCGACCCCTTCGGCGACGACTTCGACCTCAACGGCTGACCGGCCAAGCCACATAAAGCCAAGAAACCTCCTGAAGAAAGGGAATCTTCAGGAGGTTTCGCATATAGCCCTGCATCGGACTGCGGCTTACCGGCATACTTTGCATTTGTTTCAAAAGCCGACAAGAGATTGAGTGATTATGAAATTACCGTTTGTCCCGTATGTCTCGGCCGCTTTTCGCCCTGTCCCTCAGTCGTGTACATAAAGTACACTCCTTCGTCACATGTCGAAAACCATCTCAAGCCATACGACCCTGTCGGCAACATTTATTATTAAACAAGCTCTAAAAAGGGAAGCCGCCTGCGGGATGCATCCCGCGGGCGGCCTGTCGTAACACCTGTCTATATGTGTGTATAAAAGGATTCTTACTTCTTGAGGATTTCGCGTCCCTTCTCGATTGCCTTCTCGTTGAGAGGTATGAGCTTGTGGTGGCGTTCGGGGAGCGACTTCTTCAGACCCTTGATCACGTTCTCCATCGGGAGCTTGTAGGGCATGGCCTCGAGGAGGGCGCCCATCACAACCATGTTGTAGGCCTTTGAGTTGCCGATTTCGAGAGTGGCTTCCATCGCGTCGATCGGGTAGATCTCGATGTCGGTGCGGGTCGGGCGGTTGTGGATGCCGTTGGTGTCGAAGATGAGGATCCCGCCGGGCTTGACCTTGGGGGCGAACTTGTCGAGGCTCTGCTGGTTGAGGGCGATCACGATGTCGTAGGAGTCGAGCACGGGCGACGATATCTTCTCGTCGGAGAGGATGACCGTTACGTTGGCCGTTCCGCCGCGCTGTTCAGGGCCGTAGGAGGGCATCCATGTAACTTCCTTGTCGTCCATGAGGCCGGAGTAGGCGAGAATCTTGCCCATGGAGAGCACTCCCTGGCCGCCGAATCCAGCTATGATTATTTCTTCTTTCATTGCTTTTTGTATTGATTTGAAGGTTAGAGAAGTGATTGGTTACTCGTTCTTGAGGTCGCCGAGAGGATATTTGGCGAACATGTGTTCCGCCATCCATTCGTTCGACTTCTCGGGGCTCATCTTCCAGCCGGAGTTGCAGGTGGCCACTACTTCGACCACAGAGGTGCCTTTCTTTGCGAGAGCGTTCTCGAAGGCCTTCTTGAGGGCGGCCTTTGTCTTGCGCACGTTGGCCGGGGTGTGGACAGACTGGCGTGTCACGTAGCATGTGCCGTCGAGGATGGCCATGAGGTTGGTGATCTCGAGCGGGTGTCCGTTGAGGTCCACGCGGCGGCCGTAGGGCGTGGTGGCAGTCTTCTGGCCCACGAGCGTGGTCGGGGCCATCTGGCCGCCGGTCATGCCGTAGATGGCGTTGTTGACGAATACCATGACGATGTTCTCCCCTCGGTTCGCGGCGTGGATCGACTCTGCGGTGCCGATGGCCGACATGTCGCCGTCGCCCTGGTAGGTGAACACGACGTTCTCAGGCCAGAGGCGGCTTACGGCGGTGGCCACCGCAGGTGCGCGGCCGTGGGCGGCTTCCACCCAGTCCACGTCGATGTAGTTGTAGGCGAATACGGCGCACCCTACGGGCGAGACGCCGATGGTCTTTTCTGCAAGACCCATTTCAGCAATCACCTCGGCGAGCAGCTTGTGGATCACGCCGTGGCTGCAGCCCGGGCAATAGTGCATGTGTACTTCTTCGAGAAGCTCAGGTTTGCTGTAAACCTTGTTCTCCGGACGGATTATATCTTGGATTTCCATTGATTCGATTTGATTTGAAAAAGTCTTTCGTTGAAAAAGATCGCTTATTTCATGAGCTTCTCTTCGAGGGCTGCGACCACCTCGTCCGGGCTGGGGATGATGCCGCCGAGGCGTCCGAAGTGTTCTACGGGGAGCGAGTCATGCACTGCGAGGCGCACGTCTTCGATCATCTGGCCGGCGTTGAGCTCCACGCAGAGCACGCCTTTCTTGCCTTCCGCGGCCTTGCGCACAGCCTCCGACGGGAAGGGCCAGAGGGTGATGGGGCGCACGATGCCGATCTTGATGCCCTTTTCGGCGGCCATCTCCTTGGCCTTGGCGCAGATGCGGGCGATGGAGCCGAAGGCCACGATGAGGTAGTCGGCGCCTTCGACGTCGATCTCTTCCCAGCGGGTCTCGTTCTTCTCGATTTCGCGGTAGCGGGCCTGGAGCTCATGGTTGATCACCTCCATGCGTGAGGACTCGAGCTCGAGCGAGGTGATGACGTTGCGCCTGCGGCCGTCCTTGCGGCCGTCGGCGGCCCAGGGGCACTGCTTGCGGATCTCCTCCTCGGTGCGGCGCGGACGCTGCTCGGGAAGCACCACCTTCTCCATCATCTGGCCCACGATGCCGTCGGCGAGGATCATTGCGGGGTTGGAATATTTGAATGCGAGGTCCATGCCGAGGCCGACGAAGTCCACCATCTCCTGCACCGTGGAAGGAGCGAGGACGATCAGGTGGTAGTCGCCGTGGCCGCCGCCCTTCGTGGCCTGGAAATAGTCGGCCTGCGAGGGCTGGATGGTGCCGAGGCCCGGGCCTCCGCGCATCACGTTGAGGATGAGCGCCGGGAGCGACGCTGCGGCGATGTAGGAGATGCCCTCCTGCTTGAGGCTGACGCCCGGCGAGGACGACGAGGTCATCACGGCCTTGCCGGCAGCGGCGCCGCCGTAGACCATGTTGATAGCTGCTACTTCAGATTCTGCCTGGAGCACCACCATGCCGGTCGTCTCCCAGGGCATGAGCTCTTCGAGGGTCTCGAGAACCTCTGACTGAGGAGTGATAGGGTAGCCGAAATAGCCGTCGAATCCGAAGCGGATTGCTGCGTGGGCGATGGCTTCGTTGCCCTTCATTAATCTTACCTCTTCTTTCATATTGATTGTCGTGTTTGAGTTCGGGTTAGAAAATTTGGTTTTTGCTGTAAATGCGGATCCGGTTCAGTCCACCTTCACGCGGTACACCTCGATGCAGGCGTCCGGGCAGACCCATGCGCACGAGCAGCAGCCGGTGCAGTTGTCCGGGTTGGCCATGTAGGCGTAGTGATAGCCTCGGTCGTTCACTTCGTTGGGCTGCAGCGCGAGTGTATTGGTCGGGCAAGCGACCGCGCACAGGTTGCATCCCTTGCATCTTTCGATGTTGACGGTAATAGCTCCTTTTACTTTTGCCATTGTTGTTGAAAGTATTGATTTAAGTTGTTGTTGTTTCCGGTTTTTTTGTCCGGCGTCCCCGGCGCCCCGAGCCCGTGCGGTTTTCGGGGCGGACAGCTGTCGGACTTCTGTATCTTCCTTATTTTCAGGGCTTACGTATGGAATCGGCGCGAATCGCCTCAGGCTCGTCAGGCACTTTTCGGTGGAAGGTATAGTTTGTGTCCACAAAAGTAGTAAGAATTTTCCGAACGGCGATGCCCCCATTTGATGTTTTACAACAACTTTTCAGGCCTTTTCCATGTCTGCGCACAAGGAAAACCGCCAGGCAGGCCGCGTTTCGAGCAGGCCGCCTGACGGTTCTGTGCTGATTTGCCCTCGGGGCTAAGAGTGTGTTTGGAATTCTCCTTCAGGATTTTTTATGGAGGCTTTCGTAGCCGGGCTTTCCCAGGAGCGCGAACATGTTCTTCTTGTAGGCCTCCACTCCGGGCTGGTCGAAGGGATTGACTCCGAGCAGGTAGCCGCTGATGCCGCATGCCTTCTCGAAGAAGTAGATGAGCTGGCCGAGCGTATGCTCGTCGAGCGAGCGGACTTCGACGCGCATCACAGGCACACCGCCGTCGGCATGGGCCATGCGCGTGCCGAGTTCGGCCATCTTGTTCACTTCGTCCACGCGCTTGCCGGCGAGATAGTTGATGCCGTCGAGGTTCTGCGCGTCCTCCGGTATGCGTTCGGTCACGGCGGGTTCCTTCACGCTCACTACGGTCTCGAATATAGAGCGTTCGCCCTGCTGGATCCACTGCCCCATCGAATGCAGGTCGGTGGTGAAGTCCACAGAGGCGGGGAAGATGCCTTTGCCGTCCTTTCCTTCGCTCTCGCCGTAGAGCTGCTTCCACCATTCGGAGAAGAAATGGAGCTTGGGGTTGAAGTTGACGAGCAGCTCGATCTTCTTCCCGCTGCGGTAGAGGGCGTTGCGCATGCGGGCGTATGTCTCGGCGGGGTTGTCGTCGCCGGGGCGGAGCGTGGCGCGTTCCATCTCGGCCGCTCCGGCCATGAGGCGGGCTATGTCGAATCCGGCCACGGCTATGGGGAGGAGCCCAACGGGGGTGAGGACGGAGAAGCGGCCTCCCACGTCGTCGGGGATGACATACGTCTCGTAGCCTTCCTGGCCGGCGAGCGTGCGCAATGCGCCCTTCTTCTCGTCGGTTACGGCCACGATCAGCTCTTTGGCCTTGTCGGCCCCGGCCTGCGCCACGAGCATGTCCTTGAGTATGCGGAAGGCTATGGCCGGCTCGGTGGTGGTGCCCGACTTGGAAATCACGATTATTCCGAAGCGGCGGCCATCGAGGAGGCTTTTGAGCTCATGGATGTATTCCTCTCCTATGTTCTGCCCGGCGAAGAGCACTTTGGGGCTTCCGGGCGCGGGGGCGCGGAAGTCGGCGAAGCTGTCGGAAAGGGCGGAGATCACGGCCTTCGCGCCGAGGTAGGAGCCTCCGATGCCGATGCAGACCACGAAGTCGCAGTTCCGGCGCAGCCTTCCGGCCGTGGCGTTGATGTCGGCCATGAGCTTTTCCGGCGTTGCGGACGGGAGCTTCACCCATCCGAGGAAGTCTGCGCCTTCGCCCGTGCCGTCTTCGAGCCGGGAGACCGCCTCGTCGGCTTCGGGCCTGAGTGCGTCGAACTTCTCTTTGACGGCAGCATCTGCCGCATCCTGGATATTGATGTCTATTGTCTTCATTGCTGTTGGGTGTGTTTGGTTTAAACGCGGATGCGGCCGGAAATGTTGTGCCGTGGAGCATAAGAGTGTGTTTGGATTTTTATTCTGATTTTTACAGGCAGTTTTACAGGGCTTTCCGGGCCTTGGAACGAGGCGCATAGCGGCCTGTGCAACGAGTGAAAGGCCGGAAAGGACGTGAAAATGCCGTAGTGTGCCGTTCGAGTGTGCCTTTATGGGTCTTTCGGCCGTCTTCACGCCTTTGCCCCGGTCATGCAGCCCGCTGCACTCCCTCGTCTGCATGCGCGAATCCATCCCGGAATCCTCCATAAAAAATCCTGAAGAAAAATTCCAAACACACTCTAAGATGAGGCGAGGGCGTGCCGGAATTCTGCGTTCCGGCACGCCCTCGGGCATCGTTCAGGAAAGGTTCGGGTTACCGGCGCACGAGCCGCTTGGTGGCCTTGGCCTTCCCTTTGAGCATGTACAGTCCGGCGGGGAGGCGGTCTATGTCCGCTGCCGCCACGTTTTTCTTCAAGGCCATGCCGTCGGCAGAATAGACGTCAAACGCCTCGTCGTCGGCCGTGGTTTCGTCCACGCCTGCCGCGCCGGAGTCTTTCAGAACCACGTCGTCGATGGCCGCCACGCCTGAATTGCGGCTCAGGAACGACCACCTTACGCGGAATTCCCGGTCTTTGATGTCGGGAATCCTGTATGTGCATTTCCCGTCCGGCACGGCGGTCAGGTCGGCCACGTCGTCCCACATGTCGTCGCCTCCCGCTGAGAGCTGCAGCTTGAACTGGGAAGGGCCTCCGGGGCCGGGGGCAGCCTCGTGGTGGTGCTTAAGGAACGACACCTCGACGTATTCCGTGGTCTCGGAAGTGCGGAACAGCGGGCTTTCGAGGTGGCCCTGGAGCTTGTTCATCCCGGCTGCCTCGCCGCTGATGCTCGCGAACCCTCCGGTGAACCCGGCCTCCTGCGGGACAGGGATGCCGAACCAGTTGTCGAAACGCCAGTTGTACATGTCCTTGACGGAGTTGCTGTTGTCCACGAGTCCGGTGTCCCAGCCGATCGGCGTGTGCGCGTTGTCGAAATGCTGCTCGTAGACCCAGAGGTCGAAAGGCTCAGGGCTTTCCCCTATCGTTACCTTCGCGGTGGACGGAAGGGAGACGGAGCCGTCGGTGTAGACCGCGTGGACGCTGTAGGTGTACACGCCGGGATAGCTGTTCTCGTGTACGAACTGCGTCTCTTCGCATTTCTCGCACACAAGCTCTTCGCCCCACCATACGGAATAGTGGGAAGGCGCGGGGTCGGCGGATGCCGGGGCGTTCCACCGCAGGCTGACGTTCCCGCCGTCGAAGTCTGCCTCCATGCGTTCGGGTGCGGGCTTCGTGCCGGGATACACGGAGCCGTATATGCGTTCAGAGGCGCCTTCGGGATATGTGTAGCATGCCTCCACCGAGAATGTGTATGCTCCTTTGTAAAGGCCCGACTGGCCCACAGACAGCTCCTCGCCGTTGTCTATGCGTCCGAATAGCTTGTCGTTCACGTAGATGGTGTAGTAGGCGGGTTCAAGGTTCCCTTCGGGGGCTTCCCACGTGGCCGAGATGGTGTATTTGCCCGTGTCTTCCTCCTCTTCGTATGCGGCCTTCAGGTTGCGGGGCTGGCCGAAGGAATACGGCTCGACCTCTATTTCCGTGTATGCGGCCTCGAATTCCTTGTCTTCGGCCTCCGACCATGCCACTACCTTGTAGAGGTGCGGGCCGGGGTCTTTGGCGCTGTAGTCGGTGAAATGGCGTGTCTTCAGGTAGTCGCCCACCATCTTTTCGTCGAGATAGACGCGGTAGGTGATGTTGCCGCCGTTGAGCCATTCGGATTCCGGGACGCGGCGTTGCGCCCTCTTGGCTCCGTCGGCCGGGGTGAACCTGCGGTGGAGCGGCATGGCACCGGTGGCCGAAGGCTTCCGCAGGGACGAGCCTGTCCTTGCCCTCATGACGCGTTTCCGGGCCTCGTCGGCGGCGTAGAAGGCCACGTCGTCCACAGTCCAGAGGAAGTAGAGCGACTCTTCAGGGCCGCTGACCGCGTTGAAGGCGACGATGGTGTTCTCGTCGGTCTCTTCGCCGAGGAAGAGCGAAGCCTGCTGCACCGCGTCGACGCCGCCCATGTCCCAGCGGGCGTCCCAAAGCTCGGTCCAGGTGGAGCCGTTGTCGCGGCTTATCTTCACGTAGTAATGGTCGGGGAAATCCTGGTAGCCGCCTACTTCAAGGAGTTCCGGATAGATGTAGTACCAGAAATCGAGATACACGGCTCCTTTTCCGGGACGCACCATCAGCCATTCGTCCTGATGCAGGGTGGTGAGGTCTTCGTAGTCGCACTCTTCGGCCATCCTTATCAGTGCGGCACGGACGCCGTCGTGGGAGAGAGCCGTGCCTTCGTAGTCCTCGAAGCTGAATATTTCCCAGTTCCCGCCTGCCGAAGTGCCGAAGGAGTAGGTGTTCTTCACGCTCCATGGGGCTGCGAAAGCGTCGGCCTCGAAGCTTTCGGCGAGCGTGGGCTCTCCGGCGTTGCCCCAGTCCCATGAGAGGTCGGCGATGATTCCGTTCACGTCCGCCTTCAGGTTGCCGGGCGCAGCCGGGGTGAAGGCCGCTGCCGGGATTGCCGTCCCCGGAAGGAGGGCTGCGCAGAGCAGCCTTGCCAAGTGGTTTTGTTTCATGATTGGATGTTTTTTGGTTTACGGCGGCAAATTTATATTCTTTTCCAAGATATGCCCGTGTCTGCGGACGGCGAATGCGTCTGAAATCGCGATTTCAGACAAAAAAGGGTACTTTGCATTGATGCTAATCAGTTGTCGGCAAGCCGGTTGCGACTCTCTTCGGCCATACGGGCCTGTTTCGAGAATTGGGCCGGGGTGAGACCGGTTACGGTCTTGAACACTTTGGAGAAGTGCGTGCGCGAGCGGTATCCGGCCTTTTCGGCCACGGTCTCGATCGTCATTGTCCTCATCGCTTCGGTGTCGGCGAGCATCCCGCAGGCCTTCCTGACGCGGTATTCGCTCAGGAGCGCGTTGAAGTTCTTTCCGGCGGTGCTGTTTATCGCGCGGCTCACAGCCTTTGGCCGCGAGCCGACGGCCTCCGCCAGTGCCTCGAGGGAGAAGTCGGGATGGTAGATGTCAGGCGACCCGTCCATGAAGGCCGTGATGCCGTGCATCAGCATGCGGTCGGCCTCTTCGGCGGAATCCTCCTTCTCATCCGTGGACGCGCCTTCGGGGCCGGCGGTCGGTTCCGGGCGTATGATGTGCCGTCGGGTAAGCTCTACGTTCCGTTTGTAGATTTCGGCGTATGCGTTCATGAGGCGGCTGCGGCTGACGTACAGCCACACGAGCAGGCAGAGCAGCACCGTGCCGGCGCAAAGCGATATGAGCGTTACCTGCCTCTGCCTTTTGGCTTCCAGCGTGGCGGTCTTCACGTTTTCGTTTAGCCTCTTGAGGGCCTCGGCCGCCTCAAGCTCCTTGATTGTCCCGTATTTGGACGCGTTGAAGAGCGAGTCCCTGATCTCGAGGGTGCGGTAGCGGAAACGCTGCGCCGCCCGGGGGTCGCCGAGCCTCTCGGCGCACTCGGTGATGACCGTGTAGCATTTTTCCAGAAGACTGTAGTATCCTTTCTGCGAGCACAGGCCTGTGGCGCCGCCGACGGTTTCGGCGGCTTCGGCGTAGCGGCCTGAGCCCATGAGCATCTTCCCCAGGATGAGCGCGTGCATGATGAGGTATCGCGGCCGGTCGGTGGTGATGTCGGGGAGGTTTCCGGGCCGGCTCAGGATCCGTGCCGCCCCGCCGGGGTCTCCGCCGGCGTATCTGACGGCGGCTTCCGCAAGGGCCGCCGAGTAGCGGCTGAGCGGCATTTCCGGAGACGGTCTGTGCTCACGCATCTTCAGGGCGGTCTCCCTGTCGAGCGTCTTTCCGCCGTCGAACATCGCTGCCGCAACGAAGTCGGCCATGGCCATTCCGTAGTATTCGTCGGTGCGTTGCTCCATGACCTCGAGCAGCACCTTCTTCAGAAGCTCCGACGCCTTGGAGAAGTTGTTGTAGTCGAAATGTATGTGTCCGAGGCTCGAGGTGATGTTGGTCTCTATGTCCTTCATTCCGTGGCGCGAGGCCAGCTCCTTGGCCTTCATGAGCCACGGGTACGCCTCGGCGGCGTTGGAATGCTCGGCGAGCCAGACGTATGCCAGGTTGGCGTTGGCTATGGCGCAGCGGCGGATGTCGCGTTCGGACAGCGATTCGGAATAGAGCGATGCCGCCATGGAATAGTAGGCGGCGGCGGAATCGTAGCGTTCGCCGGTCCTCGCCCGCCTTGCGTCCTTGAGCAAGTCCTTGAGCGGCCGGCCGGAATTCTCATGGATGAAGTTGTCGTGGTCTATCTCGCCGATGACCCGCACGGGAGCGGCGCAAGCCAATGACGCCGCCAGCGCGGCCGCCGCCGCCACGAAGGTTTTCAGCGTGGCGTGGCGGCGGCAGGAGAGGCGGCTCAGGATTCCCATTATGTCATGCGAGGAGCGGGGTTACGGTGCTGATGGCACGGCGCGGGTTGGCGCCTTCGTAGAGGATGGAGTGCATGCATTCCATGATAGGCATGTCCACCTTGGCCTGCCGGTTCACCTCGTGCATGCACTTGGTGCCGTAGTAGCCCTCGGCCACCATCTCCATCTCCATCATGGCGGCCTTGACGCTGTATCCCTTCCCGATCATGGACCCGAAGTTGTGGTTGCGCGAGAATCGGCTGTAGGCCGTCACGAGGAGGTCGCCGAGATATGCCGACAGGCACACGTCGCGGCCTTCCATCGGGGCCGCCGCGTCGATGAAGCGGCGCATCTCGCGGGCGGCGTTGCAGGCGAGCATGGCCATGAAGTTGTCGCCGAGCTGCATTCCGGAGACCACTCCGCCGGCTATCGCGTAGACGTTCTTGAGCACTGCGGCGTATTCTATCCCTTCCACGTCGGACGAGATGATGGTCTTCATCCGTTTTCCGGCGAGGTGGGCGGCGAACTCTCGGGCCTTGCCCGTGTCGTGGGAGCCGATGGTGAGGTAGCTCAGGCGTTCGAGGGCCACCTCCTCCGCGTGGCACGGGCCCCCGATCACCATCAGGTTGCTTTCGTCGCATCCGAAGCGGCTCACGAAATAGTCCGTAACGATGAGGTTGGCGTCCGTCACCATCCCTTTCACGGCCGACACTATCTTCTTTGTGGAGATGTCGGTGGCGATCTTCTCGGCCTCGGCCTTGAAATAGGGAGAGGGGACGGCCACGACGAGCGTGTCGGCGTTCAGGCACGCCTCGTTGATGTCGGCGGTGAAGTCGATGCGGGCCGTGTCGAAGCTCACGTCGGAGAGGTAGGTCGGGTTGCGCCGGTATTTTATGAAGTCGTCGATGCGCTCGCGCCTGCGGAAATACCATATCAGGCGGTCCGTGTTGTCGAGCAGGAGCTTGGCGAGGGCGGTGGCCCAGCTCCCGGAGCCTATCATCGCTATTTTGCCTAAAGAGTCCATTGTCGGGGGAACGGTTTGAATTCGGTTGAGGCCTGGGCGGAAAGCGCGGATCACTCCTTGCCGGAGGCCTGCGCCCCGTCGGCCGTGTCCTTCTGCTGCGGTTTCTCAGGGCGCATCTGCGGGAAGAGGAGCACTTCCTGTATGGCGCTCTGGCCTGTCATCAGCATCGCGAGGCGGTCCATTCCGATTCCCATCCCGGAAGTCGGCGGCATGCCGTATTCGAGGGCGCGGATGAAGTCGTGGTCGATCACCATCGCCTCGTCGTCCCCCTTGTCGGCCAGGCGCATCTGCTCCACGAAACGCTCGTACTGGTCTATGGGGTCGTTGAGCTCGGAATAGGCGTTGGCCAGCTCCTTGCCGTTGACCATCAGCTCGAAGCGTTCGGTCAGCTCCGGGTTGCTGCGGTGGCGCTTGGTGAGCGGCGACATCTCTATCGGGTAGTCGATGATGAACGTCGGCTGTATGAAGCATCCTTCGCATTTCTCGCCGAATATCTCGTCGATGAGCTTTCCCTTGCCCATGGAAGGCTCGACCTCGATTCCTGACTCTTTGCAGAACGCACGCAGCTCCTCCTCGGTCTTGCCAGTGATGTCGAAGCCCGTCTTGCACTTGATGGCCTCGGCCATCGTGACGCGCGGATAGGGGGCCTTGAACGAGATGGTTTCGTCTCCGACCTTCACCTCGGTGGTGCCGTTGACGTCCATGCATATCTTCTCGAGCATCTTCTCGGTGAAGTCCATCATCCAGTTGTAGTCCTTGTAGGCCACGTATATCTCCATGCAGGTGAACTCAGGGTTGTGCGTCCGGTCCATGCCCTCGTTGCGGAAATTCTTGGAGAACTCGTAGACGCCGTCGAATCCGCCTACGATGAGGCGTTTCAGGTAAAGCTCGTCGGCGATGCGCAGGTAGAGCGGCATGTCGAGAGTGTTGTGGTGGGTGATGAACGGGCGTGCGGCCGCACCTCCGGGTATGGACTGGAGTATGGGCGTCTCCACCTCCACGTAGCCGTGGGAGTTGAAGTATTCACGCATGGAGTTGAACATCCGCGTGCGCTTGAGGAAGATTTCCTTCACGCCGTTGTTGACCACGAGGTCCACGTAGCGGCGGCGGTAACGCTGCTCCGGGTCGGTGAATGCGTCGTAGGCCTGCCCGTCCTTCATCTTGACGATGGGCAGCGGGCGGAGGCTCTTGGAGAGGAGCGTTATCTCCTCGGCGTGGACGGTTATCTCGCCCATCTGCGTGCGGAACACGAAGCCGCGTATGCCTACGAAGTCTCCGATGTCGAGGAGCTTCTTGAAGACTATGTTGTATTGGTCTTTGTCCTCGCCGGGGCAGAGGTCGTCGCGGCTGATGTAGACCTGTATCCGTCCGAAAGCGTCCTGCAGCTCCATGAAAGAAGCCTTGCCCATGATGCGTCGGCTCATGATGCGTCCGGCGATGGCAACCTGGCGTTTAGGCTCAAGGTCGTCGGAGAAAGTCTCTTTTATTTCGTCGGTGTGCCCCGTCACGGTGAATTCCGCGGCGGGATACGGGTCGATGCCGCGTTCGCGCAGGGTTTCGAGGCTGCGGCGGCGCACTGTCTCTTGTTCGCTGAGTTCCTGAATAGCCATTGTTATGATTTCTTGGTTGTTGTTGGTTGGTTTTCGGTTTTTGGCGTCAGGGCCGGATGCGGGGCGAAAGACGGCCATGGACGCGTCGGGATGCCCTGAAATGCCTGAGAACTAAAAAACTGAACTGCAAAGTTACTAAAAATCCCACTACCGCGCCCCATGGCTGCCGTTAAAATCGCCCCTTGCGGCGCGTTTAATGGATTTTTAACTGAAAAGCGCCTGTATGGATTGCTCCGCGTTACCGGAAATCTGCCGGCTTTGCCGCGAAGCTGTGCGGCCGGTTTTTTCGGAATCCGGTTTTTTATCGTTACCTTTGCGGAATAAAAAGACGAGTTGCATATTTCATGAAGAAGAGGATTCTGCTTACGGGTGCCACCGGCACGATGGGGATGGCCACGCTGCGCGAGCTTGCCGCGAGGCCTGACCGTTTCGAGATAACGATTCTTGCGCGTCCCGGAAAAAGGAACCGCAGGAAGCTTGCGCACTGCGGGGCGTTGCCGGGCGTGGATGTGGTCTGGGGCGACCTCACGTCGAAGGCCGATGTGGAAAGGGCCGTGGAGGGCGCGGACATCGTGCTGCACGTGGGCGGGATGGTCTCGCCCGCAGCCGACTGGCATCCTCAGCAGACATGGCGCGTCAACACGCTCTCGATGAGGCTAATCACCGATGCGGTGAAGGCCCGCGCGGACGCGGACAGCGTGGCCGTGGTCTACATAGGTTCCGTCTCGCAATACGGGGCGCGCGCCGTGCCTCTTCACTGGGGGCGATGCGGCGACCCGATGATCGCCTCCGTGGGCGACTACTACGCCCTCTCGAAAATCGAGGCGGAGCGCATACTCGCCGAGTCGGGACTGAAACGGTGGGTCTCGCTGAGGCAGACGGGCATCCTCTGTCCGGAGCTCCTGCTCAAGGGTGCGGACCCCATAACGTTCCACGTGCCGCTGCGCGGCGCGCTCGAATGGACCACCGCCGAGGAGTCGGGACGGCTCCTCGCCAACCTCTGCGCCGCCGACCTGCCCGGACGCTTCTGGCGGCGTTTCTACAACATAGGGAGCGGAGCGGCGTTCCGACTGTCCAACTACGACTTCGAGTGCCGTCTGATGAAGGCGCTATCCTGCCCCGCGCCGGAGAAGGTGTTCGAGACGCGATGGTTCGCCACACGCAATTTCCACGGGATATGGTACACGGACTCCGACCGGCTGGAGGAATGGCTGCATTTCCGTTCCGGCACGGATGCCGACGCGTATTTCCGCAGCATGGCCGAGCGTGTGCCGGCGTATTTCCGCCTTGCCGGAATCGTGCCTGCCGCGCTGATCAAGGCCGGGATGAAGTCCGTGGCGAAGAAGAAGCCTTTCGGCACGCTCTGTTGGGAGCGCGGCGCCGACCCGGGACGCACTGCGGCCTTCTTCGGCAGCCAGGAGGAGCGCGGTTCGATTCCCGGCTGGGACGCTTTCGACCTCTCGCCGCTGCCGGAGAAGCCCGTGCTGCTCGACCACGGCTATGACGAGACGAAGCCTGAGTCCGCACTGGGCATAGGCGACATGCGCCGGGCGGCGGAGTTCCGCGGAGGCCGCTGCATTTCGGAGACGATGGAAACGGGCGACCTCCACACGCCGCTCGAATGGGAATGCGCCCGAGGCCACCGCTTCCGGGCCACCCCCGCGACGGTTCTTCTCGGCGGCCACTGGTGTCCCGGATGCTTTCCGGCGGCCAAGCTCCCGGCCGGGGACGGAAGCTCCCCGGATGCGGGAAAACGCGACGGTGCCGACCCCGGAGCCGTTTCCAGAGGCTGGGACTACGACGAAGAGGCTCGCCTCAACCCCTTCCTTGCCCAGGCGTGGCACTCCACCCACCGCCCCGACGAGCGCAACCCCTTCCCCTCACTTCCCCTTTCCTGACGAATTTCCTGACCAACCCGTCGGGATTCGGCACAAGCCGGATTCCGCATTCGTCGGGCATTCCCGGAATTTTCTGAAATTTGGTTATGAGGGAAATAATTATTAACTTTGCACCCTGAAACAGTGCCCTATAGGCTTCCCGTTCGCGATTCTTTCGGGAATGTCGCTATATCTGCACTATAATAAGGATGTCAAGACGCCCGGCTTACGCTTGAGGCGTCTTACTTTTTATGCCGACAGTGAAAAATGGGGGGGGAACGTGCCGGCGGGGAAGAAAAACCACAAAAGGGAAAACCGTCGAAAAAATCCGGCTCCCGTCCATCCTTAACCGGACGGGGGAGCCGGAATGTCATAAAGACCGTCGGCAAAATGCACACGCTCCAAGCGTGTCAGGATTCGTTATCCCGGTTTCTGCCGGCAGGCTTCAGGGAAACGTCATTTCACCATGACCTTGCGGACGGAGCCGTCGGAGAGGCGCACCACGTAGAGGCCGGGGACGGCCGCGGCCTCACCGGGCAGCGCGGCGGCGCGGCCGTCGAGGGTCCAGCATCCGGTTATCTCAAGGCCTTCGGCGATGATGTCGCCGATGCCGGAGCATGCGTCGGCGGTGGCCACAGTCACGGTGGCGGAGGGGAGGGTGCGGTCAGTGCCGTCGGTCGCCACCACGGTGTAGCAGTATCGGGTGTTAGGCTTGAGGCCGTTGACGCGGAGCGAAAGCCCGCCGTTGGAGATGCGGTCGGTGAAGAGCGGCAGGGGCGTGGTCTCGTATTCGGCCACGGAGGAGACCTTGACGTCGTCGATGGCCACGGAATACGGCTTTTCCTTATCCCTGACGTAGAGGATGCGGAAAGCCGACGCGCCGGCAGGGACGTCGGTCAGCTCCTCGGTGCGTCCGCCCTCGGCGATGACTACGTCGAATTCAGGGCCTTCTGTCCATTCATCGCCGATGAACCAGTCTACGCGCAGCCGGTTGCCTTCGGCTTCCTCCACGCCGCGCTGCCAGAAGGATATGCTGCTTATGCCCTTCGCGAACTCAGGGCTGCGGAGGTATGCGTCGTCCTTGTTGAGGCGCAGCGAAGGCACCGCCTCGCCGCAGAACTCCGGCAAGGAATAGGTCAGCGTGGATGACGAGAACCATGCGCCCGGCACCTTGCCGCCGGTGAAGTCGACCGTCTCGGTGGCGAACGCCACGGCCTGGAGGCTGCTCACGCTGAGGAGATAGTCATTGGCCCCGTCGAGAGCCTGCCAGTTGGCCACGAACGTGGAGTCCGTGATCTCGGTGGCCTCAAGCGCCTTGGGCTTCAGGCTGGAGAAGGGGGCGTCGGCGGTGCGGACCTTTATTTCGTTGGAAGCCGCGCTGAGCCCTTTGCCGGTCTGCGACACGAAGACGGTATAGGCGTAGTCGGTCTCCGGGTCGAGGCCTTCCACCTTGTATTCGGTGGCGGTGCCGGCGTCGGCCCAGGCTGCCGAAGGAGCCTTGAGGAGGGCCACAGACTTGGCGGGGTTGGCGTCGCGGTACACGTTGAGCTCGTAGTGGTCCACGCCCTCGACGGCCTTCCAGCGGGCCGTGAATCCGGAATGGGAAACCTCCGATTCCGCCGGGGCGAAGGCCTCGGTGGCGTCGGAGACCTCAAGGCCGCCCGCCGCCTTGAACGTGATGATGCCGTTCTTCTCGGCGATTTCCGTCAGGGGAAGGTTGAGGTTCTGTCCGCTCCATGTCTTCATCGAAGGCTTGGTGTCGTCGGTGAACGACGTTACGTTTGACTTTCCGGGGAAGGCGTCGCCGGAGCGGGTGCTTTCGGTGAGTATGCCGTCGGCCTCCTCGAGGTCAACGTACTGCCTGGCGGGGTCGTTGTTGACCGTGTTCTGGTCCCAGACGGACTTGTTGTAGTTCACGTGCCACACGAGCATGCCGTGTCCGGGCAGGTACTTGTCCCAGCTCACCTGCTGGCGGTTCTCGATGAGGAAATACTCGTTGTCCTTGGTGGTGTGGATTATCCGGGCCTTGTTGGAGCCTATGGACGGAAGGGCGACGTTCTCCGGGCCCGTGATCGGGTCGGGTGTCATCCAGTCCATGGCGTAGCGTTCGAAGGCGGAATAGAGCGGCGGGGTGCGGCCGTTGTTGTTGTAGGGGCCGTAGTCGAGCACGTTCCATTCGCCGGGCGTGAACGACGAGGTGTAAGTCGTCGCGTAGAGGTCGGGCAGGCCCATGACGTGGGAGAACTCGTGGATGAACGTGCCGCAGCCGTCGGGACGGTTGTCCACCCATTCGTTGGTGCATGCGTAATGGCCGAGCCGCACGCCGTCGAAGACGTAGGGGTAGTTGTCGGCATGGCGCACGTCGAAGGAATGGGGCCAGACGGTGTTGGCGGCGCCGCCGGAGGCCTCGCCGAGTCCGGCATAGAATACGAACACGTTGTCTATCAGTCCGTCGCCGTCACGGTCATACTGAGAGAAGTCAACATAGTCGTCAAGGGCCTCGCATGCGTGTATGACCATCATATGTGCGTTCTGGTCATTGCCCCACACGTCGTTGGCTCCGTAATACGACATCCTCTTGGGGAGCTTCACGGGGCCGTACACGTCGAATTCCGGGCGGAACTGTCCGCCGGAGGACTCCAGGAAATAGTCGCGGGCCGATCCGGTGCCGCCCCATTCGGAGAATCCCGGTTCGTTGAGCATGTTGGAGAAGTAGGAGTGCGGATCGTCGATCTTGAAGTCCAGGTCGGAATAGCTCACAAGAACCACAAGGGCCTTCTGGTCGCCCTTGCCCGGGAATGTGGTGGTGCAGAGTCCGGGGCCTTTCTGCATGGAGCGTTTCCTGGCTCCGGTCTGGGTGGCCTTCGCCCTGATGCGCTGCACGACGGCCTCGCGGTCCATCGCGGCGAGGAAGCCTGCGGTGGCGTTGTCGCGCGCGGCCGGGGCGGCCGCGCGGAACGGCGACGCCTTCATCATGCCGTCGGCCGCCTGCTCGGCGAAATAAAGGAGGCCGCCCTCCTCCACGAGGGGATAGCCGTCTTCGGAAAGGAGGTAGTGGGAGAATTCATCTCCGCAAAGACGCACAAGGATCGTGGAGCCGTCTTCCTGATGACGTTCCACGAGGCCGGGCTTCGCCGGGACAGCCGACGCGTCCGGGACAAAAACGGACATTCCGGCCATCAGAGCGGCTGCGAAAAGCAGCCTTTTGGGATTGAAATGCATAAAATAAGAGAAGTGTTAGGTAAACAATGGTAATGCGTATGGCGCAGACCCGTGTCCCTTCCAGCTATGGACAAAGGAACAGGCCGAAGCCAGAAAACCGCCCCAAATTTACGAAAAAAATCCGGGGCGGCAATGGAATGGGCTGCAATTGCCTCATTTTTTTGCGTTTTCGCCTGAAAGCATGTCGGTAAGGAGTATGAAATCCTCCACGGAGAGGCGTTCGGGACGCTCCTTGAGCATCGGCGACTCCGGCATGGCGACTCCGGGAGGGAGGAGGGAGGCCAGTGAGTTGCGGAGCGTCTTGCGCCGCTGGCCGAAGGCGGTCTTGACCACTGTCTTGAACCGCCGCTCGTCGCAGCCGAGGGAGACGCGCGAGTTGCGCGTGAGCCTTATCACGCCGCTCTTCACCTTGGGCGGGGGCGTGAAGACGCCTTCGTCTACGGTGAAGAGGTATTCGCAGTCGTACCACGCCTGGAGCAGCACCGAAAGGATGCCGTAGGCCTTCGAGCCAGGGCCGGAGCACAGCCTCTGCGCCACCTCGCGCTGGAGCATCCCTGCGCAGACCGGTATCCTGTCCCTGTATTCCAGCATCTTGAAGAATATCTGCGACGAGATGTTGTAGGGGTAGTTGCCTATCAGGGCGAACTCGCCGGGGAAGAGCGCGTCGAGGTCCATGCGGAGGAAGTCGGCTTCCACCACGTCGAGCCCGGGATAAACCTTGCCGAGATAGCCGACCGACTCGCCGTCGAGCTCCACCGCCTTCAGCGGCCTTCCGGCCTCCATCAGGAAGCGGGTAAGGACGCCCATGCCCGGCCCTATCTCGAGAACCGGGATGCCGCCCCAACGCTTGGCGGATCCGGGGAGCTCGCCGGGGCTTATGGTTTCGGCTATGCGCCGCGCTATGTCGAGGTCGTTGAGGAAATGCTGCCCGAGGGCCTTTTTCGGTTTTACGCTCATCTTTTCAATTCTGTGTAAGAGACCGGAGAGTGTGGGTCGTTCAATTATAACAACTGCGAAAGGCAAATTATTGTTAACGGGAAGCGAAATGGCGCGTCGGTTGCTGCCTTGAAGCGTCGTGTTCCGACGAACAAACCATTTAAGAGGCTGTTTAAAAATGCTTGTTAACGCAGAGCCGGAAGATTTGTGATGTATTTATCCCTGCAGCGAAGGAGCATAGCGGGCTATGGGACTGAGCCGAAGGGATAAAGACGCGCAAAGGTTCCGGAATGACGGCAGGCATTC
>ERZ777011.625-NODE-625-length-51500-cov-14.769385_pt1 | contig 51500 bp, 40 predicted proteins | sample MGYA00374964_ERZ777011 | MGnify/ENA primary metagenome ERZ777011 (study PRJEB29310, sample SAMD00008975) | mouse gut metagenome | study: EMG produced TPA metagenomics assembly of the Metagenome analysis of fecal microbiota from mouse which was promoted...
ATTTTTCATTTGGAATCCCGATACATCTATCTTCGAGAATACAAATAACGAAGATAGATGATTACAGGTAATTTTTTCAAATCATTAATAGAATTGATGCAGACATTTTCTGATGAACAGAAATGTATTGACTATCTTGAATCCGTCATATGGAACGCTAATATCAAGTTGCAATACGGGTTCATTGCAATATGGAGGTATACATCACACTGGTGGTCTTTCGCCTAAGGAACTTCAACGAGAACTCGGGGGGGGACACGAAAAACATTACAATGCATCAGAATAGTCTGATGTATGCCCCAAAACGGCAGAGTTACAAAAATGGGTAGCTAAGTGCGAGTCAGCATGCACAAATTTCACATCAAGTATTTTAAACAATCAATCAAGTATAATATGATATGTAGATACCAATATTATACACCTACATATCTGATTACACGATAAATGAGGTTGTTTCATCAAAATATGGAACACATAAAGCAACATCGCCCACGCAGACGCAGAGCGAATCCTCTATATCCGTAACGGCAAAAGGTTTATTTGATTATGTAATCAAAATACGCTTAATATGATGATACATACAATTAAAGAATCCCGATATGCCTGAACATAGCGGCATAATATTCTGCTTTACGCTCCAACGCCAACGGGTAGGCCCTGCTCGTTGATGGCATTCTCCATATTTCAAGGCCATCCTGACTTTTTATCATGTCACCCATTTTAGGGATATCCGTACCTGTTATCTCCGCTATAACACTTGCAGCTTTCTCTCCTGTAGTAGCCACAGTCCTACATTCAGGCATAATTTTCAAAAGGTCGTATAAAGGAACTGGCCTAACAATCTCAAGATATTTATCCGAAGCGTTACCCTTGAGTCGTCTTACCTCCCTTGCTGTATCATTTAATGCTATATGCTTTTCAGCCATAAGCGAACGTATTGCACATACATCAAATCGCTTATTTTTAGAATCATACAAAGCGTTCCTGTCATTAAGGAACAGAAGCCCCATTAAATACCAAAAATCATTAGTACGGTTTGGGTAATAAAAATCGATACTCCATCTATGGTTTCCAGGAGGGAAAGTTCCCATTATGAGAATACGGGCATTATCCGGAATAAATGGCTCCCATGGATGCTTTTCTAATAATATTTCTGTAGTGTCCATGTAAGTAGAACGGATAATGCATGTAAAAGATTTTAATCAGCTGTAAAAATAATACAATTATATTTAGACATATTTAATCCAACAATTTGCAAAATTATTGCTAATTTTGTTGTTCCAAAATTCAATGCAATATATAACATCAATAACACATAAATTCAAGCAATTATGGCTCATAAGGCATTACTTGTCATCCTGGACGGGTGGGGCATAGGCGACCACTCCAAAAGCGATGTAATCTACAACACCCCAACCCCTTATTGGGACGGGCTTCTTAAAAAATACCCTCATTCACAGCTTCAGGCTTCAGGTGAAAATGTAGGCCTTCCTGATGGGCAGATGGGAAATTCGGAAGTCGGCCACCTTAACATCGGGGCAGGACGTGTACTGTATCAGGATTTGGTGAAAATAAACAAGGCCATTAAGGATGGAAGCATTATGGCCAATCCTGAAATCAAAAATGCATTCGGTTATGCCAAAGAAAACGGCAAGGCTATACATTTCATGGGACTTACGTCAAATGGCGGCGTCCACTCATCTTTGGAACATCTGTTTGCTCTATGCGATATCGCAAAAGAATACGGACTTGAAAAAGTATTTATCCACTGTTTCATGGACGGCCGTGATACCGACCCTAGAAGCGGAAAAGGCTTTATCCAGCAGGTTACCGAGCATTGTTCAAAGTCTGTCGGCACAATAGCTTCTATAGTAGGCAGATTCTATGCTATGGACCGTGATAAGCGTTGGGAGCGTGTAAAAGTAGCTTATGATCTTCTTGTAAAGGGTGAAGGGAAGCAGGAATCAGACATGGTTGCCGCCATGCAGAAATCCTATGATGAAGACATCACAGACGAATTTGTAAAGCCGATAAACAATGCAAATGTCGATGGCACAATCAAGCCTGGTGATGCTGTCATATTCTTTAATTACCGTAATGACCGCGCAAAGGAAATCACAACAGTACTCACGCAACATGACATGCCTGAAGAGGGTATGAGCACAATACCTGGCCTGCAGTATTACTGCATGACCCCATATGATTCCTCATTTAAGGGTGTACATATCCTATTTGACAAAGAAAATGTAAATAATACATTAGGCGAATATCTCTCTAGCATAAACAAGAAACAGCTTCACATAGCTGAGACAGAAAAATATGCCCATGTAACATTCTTTTTCAATGGTGGACGCGAAGCCCCATTTGATGGCGAAGACCGCATTTTAGTTCCATCCCCAAAAGTTGCAACATATGACCTCAAGCCGGAAATGAGCGCATATGAGGTAAAAGACAAACTTGTAAACGCAATAAAAGAAGATAAATACGATTTTATCGTAGTAAACTTCGCAAACGGGGATATGGTAGGGCATACAGGCATATATCCTGCCATCGAGAAGGCCGTTAAAACTATTGACGAATGTGTCCATGACGTCATTGAGGCTGCAAAAGCCACCGGATACGAAGCAATAATAATTGCAGACCATGGTAATGCGGATAACGCGCTCAATCCTGATGGGACACCAAACACAGCCCATTCACTCAATCCAGTCCCATGTGTATATGTGACAGACAATGACACCGCAAAAATTGGGAATGGCATATTGGCTGATGTTGCCCCTACAATACTCCATATAATGGGCATATCACAACCAAAAGAAATGTCTGGCCATAATCTTATTGAAGGCTAACCACGTTTCCACCAATATTTCAACAGGCACATCCCAATAAAGCCGGAATGTGCCTGTTGTCATATTTTATCTAAACTCTGTTAAGACATTTGTCTATATAATATCCTTGTACTACCTTTGTTGATTAATGACCCCATATATCCATATTATGCGAATTATCCCTCAAATAGTGGCATTGGCGTCGATACCGATGGCTATGCACTCTTGTTCAACTGTTAACAACAATAAATTGGAATATCCTGAAGCTCCAAGCGACAATACTGTAGACATATACTTCGGAATGGAAGCGAAAGATACATTCCGCCCGTTAGAAAACGACACGGCTGCAAATACCCTGGCTTGGGTTGAAGCTGAAAATGCAGTGACCCAAGCCTATCTTTCAAATATCCCATACCGGGAAAAATTACGTCAACGCTTGACAGCGCTCAATGACTATAAAAAAATTGGGATGCCATGGAAATGGAACGACGGTAAATATTATTTCTATGAAAATGATGGCCTTAAAAATCAGTCTGTCCTGTACCGTGTAGAAAAGTTGGGCGATACACCGGAAATATTCCTGGATCCCAATAGCCTTTCTGAAGACGGGACAGTGGCATTGACTGGGGTGTCTCAATCTCCAGATGGCAAATATACTGCATACAAGGTGTCACGCAGCGGGTCTGACTGGACAGAAATATATGTTATGGACACCAAGTCAAAGAAACTTTTGCCTGACCATATAGAATGGGCTAAATTCACAGGTGTCGCATGGCATAAAGACGGTTTTTATTATAGCGCATACCCACGCCCAAAAGCAGGTAAAGAATACTCAAATGCAAACGAATACCACTCAGTATATTACCATAAGTTAGGCTGTTCCCAATCTGATGATGTAATCGCATATGAGGACAAGGAAAACCCGTTGTATTTCCACTCTGTATATGTTCCGGAAGGACAGCCCTATATTTTTATAATCGGAGGTGGACAAGGTATCGGCGAATCTATCAAATTCAAGAGACTTGATGCCCCCAACACCGAATGGACTGTCATAGAACCTAGCCAGGACATACCTATGAGCATTATTAATGTCATTGACGGCAATGCATATCTGTACACCTCGCTTGACGCTCCCAGATACCGCATAGTGAGTGTTCCTCTGTCATCGCCTTCAAGGGAAAATTGGAAAGAAATTGTAGCAGAAGATCCCGAATGTGTTCTGATAGATGCCCAATTCTCTGGTAAAGACAAGCTGCTGCTTACATATGACCAGGCCGGCACAAACCACCTGTTCATACACTCCCGCGACGGTAAACGGATCAAAGAGATTGAAATGCCATCAATAGGCTCTATCGGGTTATCTGCCTCAAACAAATATCCAGAAGCATTCTATTCATTTACATCGTTTAATTACCCCGCAACCATATATAGTTTAGACACATCCACAGGAGACAGTGAATTGTATAAATCCACAATCCTGGAAGGTTTTAATCCCGACGACTATGTAGTAGAGCAAGTTTTCTATCCTTCTTCCGACGGTACTTCAATTCCTATGTATCTCACTTACAAAAAAGGGCTTGAGCGTAATGGAGGGAATCCTGTATATCTATATGGTTATGGCGGATTCAACGTTACTTTGAATCCAGGATTTTCTGCCAATAGACTATTGTGGCTGGAAAATGGAGGCATATATGCACAAGCCGGCTTACGGGGTGGGGCAGAATATGGCGATGAATGGCATGAGGCTGGCACAAAGATGAAGAAGCTTAATGTATTCAACGACTTCATTTCCGCGGCAGAATATCTGGTAAAAGAAAACTGGACCAATCCCGAGTTACTGACTATTGAAGGCGGTAGCAATGGCGGATTGCTGGTGGGGGCTACTGTAAATATGCGCCCAGACTTATTCAAAGTCGCAATACCGCGTGTAGGCGTTATGGATATGATGAGATACCACCTTTTCACAATAGGATGGAATTGGGCCAGCGATTATGGTACTAGTGCTGACTCAAAAGAAATGGCAAAATATCTTTTGGACTATTCACCTATACATAATATAAAAAACGATGGCACAAAATATCCGGCAATCATGGTCACCACTGCTGATCATGACGACCGCGTAGTCCCGGCACATTCATTCAAATACGCGGCTACACTCCAAGCTTCAAATACTGGGGACGCACCTAAACTGATACGCATTGACTCCAAGGCCGGACATGGCGCAGGAAAACCGATATCCAAAGTGATTGATGAATATGCCGACATTTATTCTTTCATTTTCTATAATCTTGGCGTCACACCAAATGCATCAATAGAAAAAGCAACAGCTGAATGACAATAAGAAAAGCAATATTAACATTCACACTTTCAACGTCAGTGACAATGCTGCTCCAATGCTGCTTCACTGGCGTTGAAAGCACTCCACGGATTACAGACAATGATGTAACTCGGCAAAAAATTATCGTCTCCCCTGAAATGAAATTCATGGATGATGTTGCATCACAACCATTTGGAGAATGGTCTGACGGCAAAGAATTTTATGTCACCGATGATAAAATTGGTATTGTGTTGACCCAACCGGATCAGTCCATTAAAATTAGCACTGGGGACACAATACATTACCTACATAGCCGCAATGCAAAGACTATCACAGGGGAAAGTGCGACAGACCTTATTTTTGCCCGTAAAGGCAGTCCAATTGAATTTAGCTACCGTATTCCATTCCCCATAGAAGCCCTTTCTACAAAGCCCGTATCTATACCTTTTACGGTAGAATCTTCAATAATAGACAGCGTACGGCAACTCATGACAGGAAATACATACTATGTCATTACTCCGATATGGTATTCCATTGATGGCCATGCCATCACAGGCCGACGTTTCATTCCTGTAAAAATTACAGACGTAAGACCGGGAAACCACATATACCCAGTGAAAATTGTTTTTACTGATGATACTGATTCAGATGCATGTGTTTTAATGTCCATCGGAAACGAAAACTTGTCTACTAGAGGCTTTTCCGATCTGTTCGCATTTGACAATCCCAGAAACCGATATCCATCAATCACAGATATCAATTGGGAGCGTATAATCAGATCTGAAATAGCCCTAGAGATGACACGTGATGAATGTAGGTTGGCACTTGGCGCTCCCAAGGAAATAGACCGACATCCTTCAACCGGAGGATTATTAGAGATATGGAATTACGATGATGGCCAATATCTTGTATTTCTTGATGGGATACTGACACGCTACCGACAATAATATCCAATCTATAATATATGAAAATTAGATTTTTAGGCACAGGCACTTCCACAGGTATACCCCAAATCGGTTGCGACTGTAAAGTCTGCCGGTCAACAGATCCTCGTGATTGCCGTACGCGGTCTTCCATACTTGTATCCACCAATGGTCTCACATTCCTGATAGATTGCGGACCGGATTTCCGGACACAGATTCTGGACTGCGACAGCCCACATATAGATGCACTATTGATTACACATAGCCACTATGATCATGTCGGCGGTATGGATGACCTTAGGCCATACTGCGATGGGGCACAGTTTCCTGTATACTGCAAACAAGATGTGGCAAATGACCTATATTCACGCCTGCCATATTGTTTTTCTAACCATCTATATCCGGGAGTGCCTACATTCAATATGAACATAATCCATGAAAAGGAATATTTTTATATAGGCGATGTAAAAGTTACGCCAATTCCTGTCATGCACTTTAAGTTGCCGATATTAGGATACCGTATTGGCAATTTTGCATATATAACCGACTGTAAGACGATATCAGATGAATCGGTAAAACTCCTCATGGGAATCGATACTCTGGTAATAAATGCCCTTAGAAAAACTCCTCATATTTCACATATGGCGCTCAATGATGCAATATCCCTCATTAAAGATATCGCTCCACGCCAGGCATACCTCACGCATCTGAGTCACGATATGGGATTACACGCTGATACAGAGAAAGAATTGCCTCATAATATAAAAATAGCCACCGATGGTCTTGTGGTGGCTATTACGGATTGATTTTACTCAACACCTTTTACTGTATCTGGCGAACTACCAGAAAATGTTTTTGTATGCCGATGAGTATGTTGCTCGGCTGTATGCGCCGGCTTCATCTTTAGCTTGATCTTATCAAACCCCTTTCCATAAACGCCATTGACATTGGCCTGCGTTATAAACGCGTCATTGTCAATGGATTTTATTATACGGAATATAGTGACAGATTCTATTTTCCTGCACATCACCAGCAGTACTTTTACTTCATGTTTACTATACCAGCCCATACCGGAAATCACAGTACAACCACGATTGGCCTCATCATTTATTGCAGTAGCGATTTCTTCCCATTTAGATGAGAATATCGTAAACTGCACAGCCTGACGGTTTGTATTTATAACCATATCGGCAACGTATGAAGTAAGGAACAATACCACGAAACCAAATACTGTTTTTTCAATTTCATGGAATAACAGGAATGATGACGATATGATAAGCACATCCGTATATAACATCATACGTCCAACAGAGACATTCGTCTTTTTTGAAGCCATTGCCGCAACAATATCAGTACCGCCTGTACTTCCATTATGGACAAATGCCGTACCAACAGCGAACCCACACATGAGGCCTCCTATTACAATACTTAAGAACGGCTGGTCCTTCACTAACGGTTCAGGGAAAAAAGGCTGCAATATACCAATGAATAACGATATGCAGACTGCACCATAGATGGTACGTATTACAAACGTTTTCCCTACGGTCTTAAATGCAATGGCAAGTAAGGTCATATTCATGGCAAACTGTGCAATCGCCACTGGAATACCTGTCGTAAAGTATACGATCGTACCTAAACCGGCCAATCCACCGATCACCACTTTGTAAGGTAATATAAACGCACAGAATCCAAATGCATAAATGGCGATCCCAAGTGCGATTATTATATAATCCTTACTGGACATCCAAATCTGTTGACGGTCAATATTCATAACTATTAGTTGTTATATTCTTCCGGCTGCAAAGCTACAAATTATTTTACAAATTTTATCATTTTTCAAGCCATCTATTAACAGAAAAAAGTCACAGATCTACCAATAAGACCTGTGACTTTATTAATTGCAATATTATGTAATGGATTATTCCTCGCCGAGCTTATAGTTGAGATTATCCATCAATTTTTCAATTTGGCTTAGCACATTCTGGTCATCACCAGCAAGTTCAGTAGCTTTAACCAGCAAATCTTTTGCTTGACGATACAGAGGCATTATAGTTTCTTTCTGTACTTTTGCATAATCTGCTTGCGATGTAACATCCTCTGTACGCATACCTTTATTGTATAGGGAACGGGCATAATCATAGATACCCATAACGAACTTCGGATCTACCTGTATTGCCTTTTCATATGCAGAAAGCGCATTGTCATAGTCCTCCTTATATTCATATAGGTAGCCTTTCACACGCCATAGCTGGGCATTATCAGGCTGCTGCTGTATCGCCTCCTCTATTTTCTTGAATGCATTCTCGGCATCGCCCTTACGGTTGTACACATTGATTACATTGATGAGATAAAGGCTGTCTTCATTGCCATACAAAGGAATGGCCTTTTCGCAGATAGCAAGGATTGTATCATTTTTGTCCAGTTCCTGAGCAACAGAAAGGGCATAGTCATATACATGCTTCTTGGCTGGACCATAATCCATTACTTCCATAAACTTGTCAAGGGCAGCAGAATGATCCTTCATATTGAATGCAGCTAATGCCTGATTGAATATTATATTTTGGATCATGGTGTCTGCTGGCATCATTTTATCCAAAGTCTTTGCAAAGCGAGGATCTTTAGTCAAGTCAACATAAATCTGCCAACTATCGTATGCACCTTTATAGTCTTCAACGTTCCATAGATATACAGCCATATTTGTAAAGTCATTGAAATGGCCTCCGACTGTATTTATTATGTCCTTGGAATGTTTGGTTTTCACCTTGCCTTTGGCATCCACCACTGTATCGAGGGCTATCGCCTGCATCATATAGTCATATCCACCCAGAAGAGCCTTGCCCATAGCTTTGTCATCAGTAGGCATATTAAGCTGCTTCTTTGCGAACATATCATCATATTCGCCAAATCCGGCCTTACCCACTACATAACGTGGGAATGCCTCTTTTTCTGTTTCAGGGTTTGAGAAGATGGGGGTCATCTGCTTTACGGCCTCGTTGAAGTTGTTCTTTGTGTTGCGCTCAACTTCCTTTGCAAGTTTCATCTGAGCTGACGCTCCGATACCTACTGCAAGGCATAGACCTAAGATAGTGATTTTTTTCATAACGTTATGTTGTTTTGGTTATTTATTGAAATTTATTATTCCTCGTCCGTAATTTCGTCTTCTGGAATATCTTCCTGCTCTTCCTCCTGTAAATTGCCTTCTTCTACAGACGGAAGCTCAGCGCCATCCAATTCTTCAGTTTCTTCCTCCGGATCAGTGTCTACACAACATACAGATGCTATAGTGTCACCGCGCTTGTCTAGATTGATGAGACGCACCCCTTGTGTGTAACGCCCTTGCACCCTTAAATCAGCAAGACGTATACGCAATGTTATGCCCGAAATATTGATTATCACTAGGTCATTATCATCGTTGACACTCTTGATTGCAACAAGGCGACCTGTCTTATCTGTTATATTTAGAGTCCTTACGCCTTTACCTCCACGGTTAGTGATCCTATAGTCTTCCAATAGAGACCGCTTGCCATAGCCGTTTTCACTGACAACCATTACATTGTTCTCAGTGTCTGGCATCATGGCCAACATGCCGACTACTTCATCCTCTGGTCCGTCCAAGGTCATTCCACGGACACCGCTTGAAACACGGCCCATATCCCGCAACTTGCTTTCATGGAATCGTATGGCACGCCCGTTACGGTTTGCCATGATGATTTCACTGTTGCCGTCTGTAAGTTCAACTCCTAGAAGTTCATCTCCTTCACGTACTATTATTGCCTTTTTCCCTCTTGTAGGCGCATTTACGTATTCACGTAGGGATGTTTTCTTTATTACACCACGTTTGGTGGCAAATACAAGCTTATGGGACTCTGCAAATTCGATATCCTTTATGCCTTTAATTTTGATAACTGCGTTTATAGCATCATCAGAATCGATTTCGAGCATATTCTGTATTGCACGCCCCTTAGAATTTTTTGAACCTTCAGGGATATCATATACCTTTATCCTGTAATAGATACCTTTGCGTGTAAAGAACAGCAGGTCATTGTGCATTGAGGCCGGATATATATATTCAATAAAATCCTCATCGCGGGTGTCACTGCCTTTAGAGCCAACACCACCTCTGTTCTGTGCCCGAAACTCACTCAATGGCGTGCGCTTGATGTATCCCATATGGGAGATTGTTATAATCATTTCATCATCCGCATAGAAATCTTCCGCAGAAAAATCCCCTGCAGTATAGTCTATATCTGTCTTACGCTCATCTCCGTATTTGTCACGGACTTCGATAAGTTCTGACTTGATAAGATTCCAGCACACCTCATCATTATTAAGTATCTCCTCCAGATGAGCGATCAGAGCCATGACTTCATCATACGCACTCTGCAATTTTTCCTGTTCCAGACCCGTCAACTGACGCAACTGCATTGACAATATAGCATTGCATTGAGCCTCTGAAAGCCCGAACCGCTCCATAAGCCTTTCTCGCGCCAAAGCTGGATCTTTTGATGATTTTATTATATGTATAACTTCATCAATGTTCTGCGATGCGATAATCAGACCCTCAAGTATATGAGCCCGTTCCTGAGCCTTATTCAACTCAAATTTCGTGCGGCGTATCACAACCTCATGCCTATGGTCGATAAAAGCCTTTATAAGCTGCTTCAGGTTCAGGAGCTGTGGACGCCCGTTGACCAATGCCACATTGTTTACGCTGAACGATGCCTGCATCTGGGTCATCTTATAAAGCTTGTTCAGGACCACATTGGAATTGGCATCGGATTTTAGCGTTATCACAATACGCATACCCTGATAGTCGCTTTCGTCATTGAGGTCGGCTATACCGTCAAGCTTCTTCTCTGTAACCAGGGTTGCTATATATTTTATAAGTTCAGCCTTATTTACGCCATACGGGATTTCATTGACAATGATACATTCGTGGTTATCCACGGTCTCAATCTCAGCCTTTGCGCGTATAAGTATGCGTCCTCGGCCAGTCTCAAAAGCCTCCTTAACACCATTGTATCCATATATAGTACCTCCAGTAGGAAAATCCGGTGCCTTAATGATTTTCATAAGGTCCGAGATTTCCATATCAGGATTTTCAATAAGTGCTATCGTTGCATCTATCGATTCCCTTAAATTGTGTGTAGGCATATTGGTTGCCATGCCTACTGCAATTCCCGAAGCGCCATTGACCAGAAGATTCGGGAAACGGGTGGGGAGGACTATCGGTTCCTTACGGGAGTTGTCATAGTTCGGCTGGAAGTCCACCGTATCACTGTATAAATCACGGAGCATCTCTTCACCCATTTTGCGCAGACGCACCTCTGTGTATCGCATGGCGGCAGGACTGTCACCATCAACCGATCCGAAATTTCCATGCCCTTCCACTAGGGTGTAACGCATTGCCCAATCCTGTGTCAGGCGTACCAATGTCCCATATATCGATGAGTCACCATGAGGATGGTATTTACCCATCACTTCACCGACACAGTTGGCGGATTTCTTCAATGGGCGGTCACTGTTGTTACCCATTTCGTCCATGCCAAACAGCACACGGCGATGCACTGGCTTAAGTCCGTCCCGGACATCAGGCAATGCACGCGACACTATTACCGACATTGAATAGTCGATATAGGCCGACTTCATTTCATTTTCGATATCAATTTTTATAATCCTGTCTTCTTCCAGCATTATTTAAATATATTATGTTACACTTTTCCTTTTATCTATCCGGTATGCTAAAAAACCTTGACATACCCGGAAATCATCCTACAAAGGTAGTGATTTTTTCCAAAAAACGCACTATCTTTGAACTATGCATCATTAAAAATATTATATTAATAAAATGATTGCCCTTAACACTGTTTGGCACAGTTATTGCAGTATTATCTTCAACAATAGTCAGAATCAAATTACCTATATGGATATAAAATTTACAAAAGAAGTGAACCGCCTGCTTGAAAAGAGTAGGGACGAAGCGGTCCGCCATAATAATTCAGCAATAAGACCGGAACATTTGTTGCTGGCCATAATGCTCGATATCGGCTCTCCTGCATGTGTGCTGTTAGAAAAGGCTGCATCTGACGTTTCCGCATATCAGTTACAGCAAGAATTGGATGATGAATTGTTTGACTTATCACCCCAAACCGGAGCAAAACTTACTGTCGGAGATTTAACAAACCGCATAATCAAACTTAGTGCCCTAGAAGCCAGGTTGCTAAAAAATGAAATGGTTGAGCCTGTGCATATTCTTTTGGCCATTTTCCACAATAGCGAAGTCCAGTCAATGCCTTTTATGAAGAGATTCACGCAGGCCGGTATTACATATGACAAATTATACCGAATGTCTGCCAACATGTCAGAACCAACCGCTGGGACATCATATAGTGATGATGAATACGATGACGAAAATGAGCCAGCATCAGGAAGCGGAAATTCGCACCAGCAACAAGGCAGGCCTACGGCATCACGCCCAAATACACGTAAAAGCGGTAATGATACCCCTATGTTGGATAAATTTGGCAACGATATGACACGTGCGGCCGAAGAAAACAGGCTTGATCCCGTTGTCGGACGTGAAGTCGAAATCGAACGCCTTGCACAAATACTCAGCCGCCGTAAAAAGAACAATCCTGTACTTATCGGAGAACCCGGTGTAGGCAAATCCGCTATAGTAGAAGGCCTTGCTTTACGCATCATACAGCGCAAGGTCTCACGTATATTGTTTGGAAAGCGGGTCGTATCTCTTGATATGGCATCATTGGTAGCTGGAACAAAATATCGTGGCGAATTTGAGGAAAGAATAAAAGGCGTACTTAATGAATTGGCTAAAAATAAAGATATAATCTTGTTTATAGATGAAATGCATACCATCGTCGGGGCTGGCAATGCCGCCGGCTCTATGGATGCGGCCAATCTTTTGAAACCGGCACTTGCCCGCGGAGAAATACAATGTATCGGAGCGACTACGCTTGACGAGTACCGGAAAAATATCGAAAAAGATGGCGCCCTTGAACGAAGGTTTCAAAAAGTCATGGTTGAGCCAACTACTGCCGAAGAGACATTATCAATCCTTAATAATATAAAGGACAAGTATGAGAAGCATCACAATGTGGTTTATACACAAGATGCCATTGACGCCTGCGTCAAGCTCACTGACCGTTATGTAAGTGACCGTAACTTCCCAGACAAGGCTATAGATGCCATGGATGAAGCCGGATCGCGAATCCATATAACAAATATTGTAGTCCCCAAAGAGATAGAGGAATTGGAACAGGCCATAGAAGAGGCCACCCGTAATAAATTAAACGCCGCAAAAGCACAAAATTTTGAAAGTGCGGCATCATATCGCGACCAGGCTCAACAACTGACGGAGCAGCTTGAAAAGGCTAAAACCGATTGGGAGGAGCGTATCAGCGGAGAGCCGGAAACGGTAGACGAAGAAAAAGTTGCCGAAGTCGTTGCAATGATGACAGGTGTGCCTGTTCAACGCATAGCCCAAGCCGAAGGTAATAGGCTAAAAGCTATGGGTACGATTCTTAAAAATAAGATTATCGGACAAGATAATGCTATTGAGAAAATCGTAAAGGCTATCCAACGCAACCGTATTGGGCTAAAAGATCCAAACAAGCCTATCGGGACATTCATGTTTCTTGGCCCTACAGGCGTAGGCAAGACACATCTTGCAAAAAAACTGGCAGAATATCTGTTCGATTCAGCCGATACCCTTATTAGGATCGACATGAGCGAATACATGGAAAAATTCACAGTCAGCCGTCTAGTCGGCGCCCCTCCCGGATATGTGGGCTATGAGGAAGGCGGCCAGCTTACAGAGAAGGTTCGCCGCCATCCATATTCCGTTGTACTTCTTGACGAAATAGAGAAGGCCCATCCTGACGTTTTCAACCTGTTGCTTCAGGTAATGGATGAGGGACGCCTCACTGACAGCCTCGGACGAAAGATTGACTTCAAGAATACAATTATAATACTTACTTCAAATATAGGCACACGCCAACTCAAAGATTTTGGTGCTGGGGTAGGTTTTGCCACTAAGGATATGGATAAGGATTTCACCCATGGGGTCTTAATGAAAGCTCTAAATAAGGCATTCTCACCCGAGTTCCTTAACCGTATCGATGACATTGTCATGTTTGATTCATTAGATAAAGACGCAATCTTCCGTATAATAGATATTGAGCTTTCGGGATTCTACAAGCGTGTCGGAGAATTGGGATATAGCCTAAACCTTACAGAAGAGGCAAAAACATTTATAGCGAATAAAGGCTATGACCAGCAATATGGCGCCCGACCTCTGAAACGAGCAATACAAAAATATCTGGAGGATAACTTGGCCGAACTGATTATCAGTGGTGACATATCTGAAGGCGATATAATCAATGTTACATACAATACAGAAAAGGATTCCATCGAATTCAATGTGACGAAAGGGATTTCTGAATAAAAACATTGACAAATAAATATGAAAGCCCGGACAGCTGATCTGTCCGGGCTTTCTATTTATAAATTATACATTTACCAGATAACTACACGATCTTCTTTAGAACGGAACATCGGGTCGCCTTCTTTAATGTCGAATGCATTGAAGAACGGCTCTATGTTGCGGAGGGACGCATTTACACGCCAACGCCCAAGCGAATGTGGATCCGTCTTGGTTCTCTGTAATATCTCAGCATCACGTATATTACCAGCCCACACATTTGCATAACTTAGATAAAAGCGCTGATCAGGAGTAAATCCATTTACCTCTTTCTGCTCCTTGCCCCTTATAGCATTGTGATATGCGGTATATGCCACTCTCAAGCCTCCCTGGTCGGCAATATTCTCACCAAGCGTAAAACGGCCATTGGCGTGTGTATCACCAAGCACAATAATTTGGTTGAACTGTTCTGCAAGGCTATCAGCCAATTTTGTGAATGCTTTTGCATCTTCTTCAGTCCACCAATTGGAGAAATTTCCATCTTTATCAAATTGACGGCCCTGGTCATCAAAACCATGAGTCATTTCATGACCTATCACAACACCAATTGCACCGTAATTTTCCGCATCATCTGCATCCGGGTTAAAATAAGGGGACTGTAATATCCCTGCAGGGAAGCATATCTCATTAGTAAGAGGATTATAGTATGCATTGACTGTCTGTGGCGTCATAAACCAGCGTTCACGGTCAACAGGCTTACCGTAGTCAGCAAGGTTATAATCATTATTAAATATTATGGCATCCTGTATGTTCTTCCAATATGATTTTGAAGGATCTATTTTTAGGCCAGAATAATCGCGCCATTTATCAGGATATCCGATTTTTACAGTAAAAGTACCTAGCTTCTGAAGCGCCTTCACCTTTGTTTCAGCACTCATCCAAGGCAACTGGGTTATGTGTTCGGCAAGCCCTACCTGTAAGTTATTGACTAGATCCAGCATTTTGGCCTTTGAGGTCGCAGGGAAATATTTTTCAACATAAAGCTCACCGACAGCTTCTCCCAATATACCGTTAGGTATACCTATGGCCCGTTTCCATCTTGGTTGCATCTGCTGAACCCCCGAAATGACCTTTGACAATTCAAACCCGGCATTTATAAACTTGTCGCTGAGATATGGTGCTGCCGACGATATGTATCCAGAAGCGACATAATCGCGTAAGGCTTGTTCCGAAGCATTTTTCAATATGCTGTCCACCGCTGCCAGTGACTTTGGTTGACCGATAATAATTGTATCGACATCATTAAGGCCCTGTTTTGAAAAATACCGTTTCAAATCAACAGATGGATATTCGTCCATAAGTTGCTGCATTGACATCGGATTATAGCTCGCAGCCGGATTACGCATCTCTTCGCGCGACATTGCAGCCTTTGCCAGAGCGGTCTCTATTTCCATAACGTTTGTTACAAGACGCTTTTGGTCTTTAGAGTTGTATCCAGCTAGCTTTGCAATTGTCTTTAGATATTTTTCATACGCTTTCCGTACATCTTTAGCCCGTTGGGTATCTTCCAGATAATAATCTCGATCACCAAGTCCAAGACCACCTTGTTGCCAATACATAGTATTGACATCTGAATTCATCATGTCGGCCTCAACGCCAGTACCGAAAAAAGCATCTGTACCTGGCATAACTGCCATGATATCTATAATATCTTCACGGGAAGCAGCATTGATTTTTTCCAAATCGTCTTTAATTGGAGATGCACCTTCCTTATTAAGACGGATACTGTCCATTCCAAGAGCATAGATATCAGCAATCTTCTGCGTGTTTGAACCTGGTTTAGCCGAAGATGAATCCAGACCCATTATTAATTCGCGGACCTGTGTCCGGTTCAATTCCGCCAATTGGTCAAAAGTGCCAAAACGGGAATATTCCGGTTTCAATGGATTCGCTTTCATCCAGCCACCACAGGCATAATCGTAAAAATCATCCTGTGGACGCACTGAGGTATCCAGGTTGGCTGGATCAACTCCTCTCGGCGCAGCAATATCGGTAGCTGCATGGAGTGTCATGGTCGATGTCATGGCAATCGAAACAATAACAGTTGATAATGTTTTCATATTTAATTAATATATGATATAATTATTTTATCTCTTCCAATTCCAAACACGCCAACTCCCACAAACTCATAGCATTTTCCAATGCCTTGTTTGTAAGGGCATGCATCTTGAATATTTCATCCCCGCTTTCACCTTTTGCAATACGGTCTTCAATATCGCGCAAATCCTTTTCGATCCGGCTAACCTCTTCTTCTGCACTTTCCAACTTCTTTTTTGCACGCCTGACCAGTTTATCGTGTTCACGCTGTTCAAAATAGGACATATTCCCATTTTTAGACTTAGGCACGTTTTCTTCTGGTATTACCTGTGTTGGAGTCTTTTTATTGTCTTTGACAATATGTGATGAAAGTGATAATTCATCCAACGACTCTATTTTCTTGTTTTCAAGGAATTCATATATACCACCTAGGCATTCTCTGACCTTTCCGCCACCAAATTCATAAACCTTTTCTACCAAGCCATCAAGAAAATCCCTGTCATGCGACACTACTATAACAGTCCCGTTAAAATCCTTTATGGCCTGCTTTAATATGTCTTTTGTCTTCATATCAAGATGGTTGGTAGGTTCATCCAATATCAATAGATTTACCGGCTCAAGCAATAGCCTTATCATTGCAAGACGTGTCTTTTCCCCGCCAGATAATACTTTTACTTTTTTTTCAGAAGCCTCTCCACCAAACATGAATGCGCCTAATATATCCCTTATCTTTGTCCGTATATCCCCAACAGCAACATGATCAATCGTATCAAAAACAGATAACTCCCCATCAAGCAATTGGGCTTGGTTCTGCGCAAAATATCCAATTTTTACATTATGACCTATTTTAAGATTTCCTGTAAAAGGGATTTGCCCCATTATGCATTTAACCAATGTGGATTTCCCTTCACCGTTTTTACCTACAAAAGCGACTTTGTCTCCACGTTTTATTGTAAAAGTAGCGTTATCAAACACCTGTAAATCTCCATAGCGTTTACCTACGTTATCCGCAATTATTGGATAATCTCCTGAGCGAGGGGCAGGGGGGAAGCGCAAATTTAGGCGTGATGCATCAACTTCATCGACCTCTATCCTCTCAATTTTAGCCAATTGTTTCATGCGGCTTTGCACCTGTACTGCCTTTGTCGCTTTATATCTGAAACGTTCGATAAACGCTTCTGTATCCTGTATCTGCTTCTGCTGATTCTGGTATGCACGCATCTGCTGGTCTATACGCTCTTGCCTTAACACCACGAACTTTGAATAATTTACAGAATAATCATAGATTTTACCTAGTGATATTTCTATAGTTCTGGTTGTTACATTATCAATAAAAGCCCTGTCATGTGATACAAGGACAACAGACTGTGCCTTTGTTATAAGAAAATTTTCCAGCCATTGTATCGATTCTATGTCAAGATGGTTGGTAGGCTCGTCTAATAGCAATACATCTGGATGCATAAGCAACAGTTTTGCCAATTCGACACGCATTCGCCATCCGCCACTGAATTCGGATGTAGGCCTGTTGAAATCATCACGGGAAAAGCCTAGCCCCATAAGAGTCTTTTCCATCTCTGCCTCACAATTTTCAGAGCTTTCCATTGACAAACGCTCTGTAAGTGATGTCATACGATCTATCAAACTATGATAATCATCAGATTCATAATCTGTACGTAATAATAATTCATCATTAAGCTGATCAAGGCACGACTGCATATCATGAATACGAGAGAAAGCCTTACGTGTCTCTTCTACAAGTGAAAGACTATCAGCCAAATCCATTTGCTGTGGCAGATAGCCAATCGTAACGTCTTTAGGTACTGAAACAGATCCGGATGTAGGATTCTGCAAACCTGCAATAATTTTGAGCATTGTTGATTTACCAGCCCCATTTTTCCCGACCAATGCAATCCGGTCACGTTTATTTATAACATAGTTTATGTTATCAAACAACGATTTTGCTGAAAATTCGACAGAAAGATTATTTATAGATATCATTCTTTTTCACCTTATTAATTGCAAAAGTAGCGAAAAATCCCCGAAATAACCTATATTTGTAGCATTAACTTCACAATAATATACAAATCCATGTATAAGGCTTATCTATATCTACTTTTAATATTATCTTTCCCTGTTTTTGCACATCCTAGTTCCGAAATACACATAATGTCATATAACATACGAAATGCAACCGGAATTGAAGGTCGGCCCGATATATGCCGTACAGCATCAGTAATTACAGAATGTGCCCCAGATATAATCGCAATCCAGGAGGTTGATAGCGCTACAAAGCGTAGCCTTGGGAAATATATACTTGGGGATTTGTCCGCCAAGACCGGAATGATTCCCATATTTGCACCTGCCATAGACTTTGATGGTGGCAAATATGGGATCGGGATACTGGCTCGGGAAAAACCCATATCAATAAAACGTGTCATGTTGCCCGGAAGAGAAGAGTCCAGAGTGTTGCTTATTGCAGAATTTGAAAATTATTACTTTTGCTGCACCCACCTCTCCCTTACTGAAGACGACCGCACTGCATCCCTGAGCATCATTAATGAGAATATCCCAACAGATAAAACAGTGGTTATAGCAGGCGACTTCAATGATATTCCGACTTCTAAATTTATTGGAGAATTCAATAAATATTTCACAATAATTACAGATGTCGGATTGCCCACATTTCCTGCCGATAAACCTATTGAGACTCTTGACTATATTGCAATTGCAAAACGTCCGAACACTTTATTTGATATCAGCTCTACGACAACCGGGAATTGAATTATCCAGACGCCTCCGATCATCGGCCTGTAATAGTAAATGTACGTATTGATACAAAAAAATGAAAAAAGTCCGGAATATGATATTCCGGACTTTTCTATTTCTAGTTATTTTTTTATCACATCAATTCCACAGAACGACGGATAAATTTGTTGAGATGCTCTCCTCGGAGAAGCCCATTACCAAGTAAAGCCAAATCAATAAGCTGGTTGACATCAGATTGTTGTGATGCATAATCTGATATAATCTTATTCTGTTCTTCGCGCGATGCTGCAACAGAACCCTCCAACGACTTTAACTCTTCCGACTGTTCATCTGTTGGTTTATTCCCATTTGTAGCATCATGGATTGCATTGATTTTAGCATTATCTGCATCTATTTTGTCTGCGATAGGGGACACTTTATCAGATAAAGCTAGTGTTGCCTTATCCCTGATACGCTCTACCAATGGATGAGTGGTGTTTACTGTCAGATTATAGCTGTCAGGCAATTCTCCATAGAAACTCATGCCAGGCTGGAGAGCAGCCATATCCTTCATTCTACGCATATACTCATTTTGGGTAATCAAAATAGGCATATCTGTTGGAGAAAGTGACTCAAAAGACACAAGGAAGTTTACCTTATCATCTTTAGGAAGCTGTGACTGGAATAGCGTAGTCATTATATTCCGTTGCAACGGAGTAATATCTGCCTCTCGTCTGTCAGACTTACGTATCAAGTTATCTATCACGTCACTATCCACACGTACAAACTGTGTCTTCTGAAGTTTCTGCTCCAGCATGCCAATGAAATGGCTGTCCAGTTGTCCATCCATAAGCAACACATTGTACCCCTTATCCATAGCAGCATTGATATATGTATATTGTGCCACCGGATCTGTCGCATACAGATATATTATATTCTGATCTTTATCAGCCTGAGCTGCCTCAACTAGGGTAAGGTATTCATCAAGTGTATAATACTTGTTGTCCGTATCCTTTACCAGCACAAATTTCATGGCAGCATCACAGAATTTTTCATCCGTAAGCATTCCATATTCAATAAAAATCTTTATATCATCCCATTTCTGCTCATATTCCTGACGGCTATTTTTGAATATCTCATCAAGTCTAGACGATACTTTTTTGGTAATATAGCTAGATATTTTTTTTACGGCAGAATCACTTTGCAGATATGATCTGGATACATTCAAAGGAATGTCCGGAGAATCAATCACACCTTGCAGAAGCATGAGAAAATCAGGGTCAACACCTTCTACCGAATCTGTAACATACACCTGGTTGCAATATAGCTGTATACGGTTTTTATTCAGTTCAAAATTGTTCTTGATTTTAGGAAAGAACAGGATTCCGGTCAATGTAAATGGATAATCTACATTAAGGTGAATCCAAAATAGGGGGTCCTCCTGACCCGGATATAGCTCACGGTAGAAATTACGGTAATCTTCATCTGTAAGTTCAGATGGTTTCTTCATCCACTGAGGTTCTGTATTATTTATTACACGGTCACGGTCAGTATCCACCATTTTACCGTCTTTCCATTCCTGTTCCTTACCACTGATTACAGGAACAGGTAAGAACCTGCAATACTTCTTAAGCAATGAATCAATACGTGACTGGTCAAGAAATTCCTTGTTTTCATCATCTATGTATAAAATAATATCAGTACCACGATCGGTCTTTTCCGTTGAAGCCATTGTGTATTCAGGAGACCCATCACATTCCCAAAGAACAGCGCTTGACCCCTCTTTATAGCTGAGAGAACGTATCTGAACTTTTTTTGCCACCATGAATGCAGAATAGAAACCGAGTCCAAAATGGCCAATTATAGAACTTGCATTATCTTTATACTTATTCAAAAACTCTTCTGCTCCAGAAAATGCAATTTGATTAATATACTTTTCGATATCCTCTGCCGTCATACCGATACCACGGTCTGACACTGTCAATGTACCATTCTCCTTATCTATAGTGACCCTGACATCCATTACGCCCAAATCACCTTTAAATTCCCCGAAAGAGGAGAGCGTTTTTATCTTCTGGGTAGCGTCTATGGCATTACTTACAAGTTCACGAAGGAAAATTTCATTGTCACTATATAGAAACTTTTTTATGACGGGGAATATATTCTCTGTAGTTACCCCAATTTTGCCTGTTTGCATTGATTATATAGTTTTTTAGTTATCTATTTATAACACATCAGCAAAACAGATGCCAAACCGAAGAACTGACAAAATGCCATTTTTTCACCATAAATAACATTCATTTCTGTCAGTATGTGGCAGCACCATACCCAAATGCCCTTAACCGATTTATTGCCTTATAGAAAACCTAAGGATATAATTAGACAGGCATTTCTGCCCCATTAAGGAAAACATTCTTTATAATTGGCGTGGTATACGCATACGGATAATATGCCAATGACGGCAATGCATCTGTCACATAAAAGTTTGCCAGCTTATTCCTGCTAATTGAACCGACTTTACTGCTCATACCCATAGCGCATGCGCCATTTATAGTTGCGGCATTGAGCGCTTCAGCTGGAGTCAGTTTCATCTTTATACATCCGAGGGAAACAACAAAACGCATGTCTCCTGAAGGAGATGAACCTGGATTATAATCAGAAGCCAGTGCTATCGGCAAGCCGGCATCAATCATACGACGTCCTTGCCCATACGGCATCCCAAGAAAAAAAGATGCGCCAGGAAGTACAGTCGGAATTGTATTTGAACGGACCAATGCATCAATCTCAACGTCTGTAATCCGCTCCAAATGGTCTACAGATACAGCATTATGCTCTATCCCTACTTGCACTCCCCCCGATACATCCAATTCATTTGCATGAATCTTAGGCAACATACCGTATTCAAGGCCTTTCTTTAATATCTTAGCGGTCTCTTGAACTGTAAAAAAGCCCTTATCACAGAATACATCAATATATTCAGCCAGACCTTGCTTTGCCACTTCCGGTATCATCTCCTCACACAACATGTCTACATATCCGGATTGACGGCCAGCATATTCCCTTCCTACAGCATGCGCACCAAGAAATGTGGAACGGACGGTAATCTGTGATGATTCCTTTATGCGCCGAATCACCCTCAACATTTTGAGCTCATCTCCCACATTAAGCCCATAACCGCTCTTTATTTCAACGCACCCAGTGCCCTTGGCAATAATTTCATTGACACGAATCATTGCCTGTTCATATAATTCATCTTCAGATGTGGCATGAAGCCTATCAGCGGAATTCAATATTCCACCTCCACGTTTTGCTATTTCCTCATAGCTCAATCCATTTATTTTGTCAAGAAATTCCTGCTCCCTACTTCCAGCATATACAATATGTGTATGTGAATCACAAAATGAAGGAAATATCCAGCCCCCATCAATATCAATAACCTCTGTAGACGCATCATATGACGGTACAGATTCCATTTTACCGTAATCTGAAATCGTACCGTCAGAAACTCCAATCCAAACATTGGAGAGCATTCCGATTTCTGCCATCGCTTTCCCGGCAATCCGGTCACGATACGATTCATCTACCCCAATAAGCCTACCAATATTTATAAACAGACGGTTCATATACGCTGTGAACTTACAAAATTGACAGAAGATTCAATCAAAGGATACATAACAGTATCAATTTCAACAAATGGCACTACCTTCCGATATTCTTCAACCATTTTTTCCAAACATGGAGACGTGTGCAATGGACGCCTGAACTCCAAAGCCTGGGCGGCATTAAAAAGTTCAATAGCCAATACCCGCTCTGTGTTGTTTACAACCAGATACAACTTCGTCGCCGCATTTGACCCCATGCTGACATGATCTTCCTGGCCTTGCGATGAAGGTATTGAATCGCATGATGCCGGCCAACACAAACCTTTGTTCTGGCTAACAATTGAAGCTGCGGCATACTGAGGAATCATAAAACCGCTATTCAATCCTGGTTTGGCAACAAGGAACGACGGAAGCCCGCGAGTCCCGGCAATAAGCTTATAAATACGCCGTTCTGATATGTTTGCAAGTTCCGATATCGCAATCGCCAAAGAATCCATTGGGATGGCTATCGGCTCTCCATGGAAATTCCCAGCCGATATAACCAAATCTTCATCAGGGAATATTGTAGGATTATCGGTAGCACTGTTAATTTCGGTCTCAATAACCTTTGAAACGAAATCAAGTGTATCCTTGACTGCCCCATGTACCTGCGGCATGCAACGGAACGAATAAGGGTCCTGGACATGCGTCTTAGGTTGTAAAATTATTTCACTTCCATCTAGATATTTCCTTATGGCACGGGCAGTGGCAAGTTGCCCTGGATGAGGGCGTACTTGTTGTATCTGATCATAAAAAGGCTCTATCCTGCCATCAAATGCATCCAGTGAGAGTGCACCTATCTTATCAGCCAATTTACTAAGACGCCGTGATTTGATTACAGACAACACAGCATAACTAGACATAAATTGAGTGCCGTTCAAAAGAGCAAGGCCTTCTTTCGACATGAGAGATATCGGTTGCCAACCTTTTTCATCCAGTACCTCCTTGGATGGACGAACCGTTCCACAATACTCGACTTCCCCAAGACCGAGCAAAGGCAGTGACATGTTTGCAAGAGGGGCGAGATCCCCTGATGCACCAAGCGACCCCTGCTGGAATACAACCGGAATTATATCATTGTTATAGAAATCGACAAGACGTTGTACAGTCTCCAGCTGCACACCAGAATGTCCATAACTTAATGACTGGATCTTTGTCAATAACATCAGCTTTACAATCTCAGATGGCACACGCTCTCCTACACCGCAAGAATGAGACATAACCAGATTTTTCTGAAGTTGTGAAAGTTGCTTCCTGTCTATTGATATATTGCATAATGAGCCGAATCCAGTAGTAATACCATATATTGGCTCTTTCTGATTTTTCATTTTTTCATCCAGATAGCTACGGCAATGCAATATGCGCTTTATGGCATCATCACTCAAAGCAATCTGGTATTTATTATCAAATATTTCTTCTAAACGCTCAATTGTAAGCCATTCAGAACTTATATAATGTATCATGATTTTATATTTATTCAAGAATTCAACACATTGGCTATAAGGTTATCATCTGCGATATTCGGCAAAGTCACCTTTAGTCCTGGAGTCCGTGACATCTCTCTTTTGATAGCAGATATAGCACCTTCATTCCTAGCCCAAGAGCGACGTGCAATACCATTATTTACATCCCACAGCAACATCTCACGTATATGCCGGGCAGAATCCGCTGAACCGTCAATTACCATACCAAAACCGCCATTTATGACTTCACCCCATCCGACACCGCCTCCATTGTGTATCGATACCCAGGTAGCGCCCCTGAATGAGTCTCCAATGACATTATGCACAGCCATATCTGCTGTATAGGAAGATCCGTCATATATATTTGAAGTCTCACGATATGGAGAATCCGTACCTGAGACATCATGATGATCCCTTCCGAGAACAATTGGCGCGGATATTTCCCCACGTGCAATGGCTTCATTGAACGCAAGCGCAATCTTTGTACGCCCCTCGCTATCTGCATAAAGTATACGTGCCTGTGAACCAACCACCAAGTGGTTCTTTGCTGCCTCCTTTATCCAATGTATATTGTCTTGTAACTGCCCCTTAATCTCTTCGGGTGCAGTCTCATATATATCCTCCAATACTTGTGCAGCTATACGGTCGGTAACCGCCAGATCATCTTCTTTACCGGATGTACAAACCCACCTAAACGGACCAAAGCCATAATCAAAGAACATAGGCCCCATTATATCCTGAACGTATGATGGATATCTCATCTTACCATCCGGGAGTACCACATCCGCACCAGCCCGCGATGATTCCAACAGGAATGCATTGCCATAATCAAAGAAATACATACCTTTCGATGTCAACTTATTTATAGCCTCCACCTGACGGCGTAAAGAAGCCTGTACAAGCTCTTTAAACCGTTCTGGTTCTTCTGCCATCATACGGTTTGAATCCTCATAGCTCACACCTACAGGATAATATCCTCCTGCCCAAGGATTATGCAATGAAGTCTGATCACTTCCTAAATCTACATATATTTCATCCTGTTCCGCCAACCTTTCCCACAGATCGACCACATTCCCAAGATAGGCCAATGACACTACTTCACCTGAAGCCATTGCCGAGCTTGCCCTGTCTAACAATAAATCAAGATTGTCATAAACTTCATCTACCCATCCTTGAGCAAAGCGCTTCTCTACAGCCTGCGGATTAATCTCTGCTGTAATGCTTACAACCCCGGCAATATTTCCTGCCTTCGGTTGAGCGCCAGACATCCCTCCGAGGCCAGCAGTGACAAACAGCATTCCATTTATTCCTTTCCCAGATTCAACTTTTTTACGTGCGGCATTCAATACTGTAATTGTTGTTCCATGTACAATTCCCTGCGGGCCAATATACATATATGAACCAGCTGTCATCTGTCCATATTGCGAAACGCCCAATGCATTAAACCGCTCCCAATCATCAGGTCTTGAATAATTCGGTATCACCATTCCATTAGTCACTATCACACGTGGTGCATCAGGATGTGACGGGAACAAACCCATTGGGTGGCCAGAGTACATAACCAACGTCTGCTCGTCTGTCATTTCTGAAAGATATTGCATAGTAAGCAAGTACTGCGCCCAGTTTTGGAATACAGCACCATTTCCTCCGTAAGTAATCAGTTCATGGGGATGCTGGGCGACCCGCTTATCCAAATTGTTCTGAATCATCATCATTATGGCCGCAGCCTGGCGAGAACGGGCAGGGTACTCATCAATATGCCTGGCCTTCATTTCATAATCAGGACGAAAACGGTACATATATATCCGGCCATAATCTTCCAGTTCACGTACGAACTCAGCGGCCAATACAGCATGATGTTCTTTGGGGAAATACCTTAAAGCATTTTTAATAGCCAACGCCTTTTCTTCAGCGCTCAATATATCCTTACGGCGCGGAGCATGGCTTACGGAATTATCATATTGTTTAGGTGCGGGTAGGGTATCAGGTATTCCCGCTTTTATATTTTGTTGGAATTCAGCAGTGGTCATTGCTTATTGATTTTAGTTTCAACGATTTCAAGTATTTCTCGTTCTTCTTTTTCAGCCTGTGCCACAATCTCATTTGCACGAGCCACTAGACCTTTTGCAACATCTGTATCTTCAAGCCCGGCAGCATTGATTTTCACATTCAGACTAGCGCCCAAAACTGCTGCACGTATGGCCAAGACACCAACACCAGCATCGCTTACACTGTTGGGATTCCCTTCGATTGCCATTGCCCTGACAAGTTCAAACGCCTTAAATGCCGTTTCCATCGTCCTTAATGGCACTTCTGTTGCATATAATGTTGCAGACTGCAAAGCCACATTCCTAGCGGCCTTCTCTTCTGGCGTTGATTTTGGCATGGCGAACACCGCCATTATACGATTGAACGCATCGGTGTCTTCATCGACAAGATGTAAAAGAGCATCCATAAGCGACTGTCCTTTGTCCGCCCAGTCTGAAAACTCCTCCCACCGTGCATCCCATCCAGGCTTGTGTGCGGACAAATTAGCCACCATTGTACCTAATGCAGCCCCCAGAGCCCCCATATATGCCGATATTGAGCCACCACCAGGCGCTGGAGATTCACTAGCGGTTTCTTTTGCAAATCCAGAACATGTCATATTGACAAGGCCATCCTTATTGGTATCAGCTTCAAGCATATATTCGATCACCTTTTCTTCTGGCCTGAAAGGCTTAAGATCATCCAGCCCCATCGACTTGATGGCAATACGAACAATCTCCGATTCAGATATACCAGTCGATCTTTGTTGCTTCTTAAGAAAATAACGTCCAGCCTCAATCAATGTCCGCTTGGGGACAAGACCAACAATTTCAGTACCCGTAACCCTAACACCACGATCATTTGCAGCACGGCAAACTTCATCAAAGGCAATATGCAATGGGGTAGTGGATATGTCGGTTATGTTCATGGATACTTGGGCAATGCCATATTCATCAATATACCATCCAATAGCCTTTGTCCCTTTTAACGTACCTGGAATCATCACGGTCTTGCCGTCAGCATTTTTAACAGGCTTATCTGTCACCAATGGACCTTGACGCATAGGACGACCCTTTTCTCGTACATCAAATGCTATCGCATTTGCCCTCCGTGTAGACGTGGTATTCAAATTGTAGTTTACGGCAATGAGGAAGTCACGAGCCCCGACAGCAGTAGCCCCCGTACGAGCAATACTGTCATCAAATTGACGCGCACCGAAATCAGGCGCTTCCTCAGGATTACATAGCCGTTCTGGAAGTGCCTCATATTCACCTTTACGGCATACTGCAAGATTTTTCCTGGCAGGACACGATGCGGCCGCTTCATAGCAATATGTAGGTATCTGCAATTCTTCGGCAATACGTTTAGCCAGCCCCCTCGCCAATACAGCACATTCTTCAAGAGTAATCCCTGATATCGGAATCAATGGAAGCACATCTGTCGCTCCCATTCTTGGATGCGCTCCATGGTGATTGCGCATATCTATCACTTCAGATGCCTTTTTAACAGCACGGAAAGCCGCCTCCAACACATCATCGGGTTCTCCTACGAATGTCACAACTGTCCGGTTTGTAGCCTCGCCCGGATCTACGTCAAGAAGCTTTACTCCCTTTACACTGCATACTGCGTCTGTAATTTGCTTTATAATAGCATTGTCACGTCCTTCACTGAAATTGGGGACGCATTCTATAATGCGTTTTGTCATGGAATGAGTTGGTTATGTTTAATAGGTGCAAATTTACAAAAATTCCAATATGAAGCAAACATCAGAATGGCCAAAAAGCAGTGCGCTTCCATTTAAATTAAGTGGAAGCGCACATGTATACACTAGGTCAAATTTACTTGTTTTTCAGTGTAGGGGTATCGGATAATGTCGTACCTTGTCCTGGATCAATTCCATTTGGTATATCTTCTTTAGACTCTACCACCGTCAAATCATATGACAACAGTGCGACCGCTGGAGTCTTATCAACAGCAAATATTTCAGTTTCAATAGAAAACCTATAGCTGTCTGGTTCAAGGTTTTCCGTTGGAAACCTATAGTAGAATGGGGAAAATATAGAAGCCCCTATACGGATGCCATCCAGATAATATATAGCAGACGTGGCTATTGCCTTTTTCCCACTTTCGAGATTTGTTACATTGATCGAATTAACAATCAATGAATCCCCTTTAACTATATATAGCACCCCGTCAACGTTTGCAACATTGTCAAAGTCAACTGTGATATCAACCCTGGGAAGATTATCATCATCATCGCACGCCACAAATATCATAGGGAGTGCCAACATCATTAAATAAAATAGTTTTTTCATAATCGCATATTCCTTGTTTAAGTTAATTATTAAACACCAATCCGCTATCATTGACATCAATTATAATAGGACGCTCCTTGTCAACCTTCTGGGCAAGGATGTCTTTTGACAATTGATTCAGCACAAGACGATGTATCACACGTTTCACCGGACGCGCACCAAATTCAGGATCATAGCCTTCTTCTGCGAGATAATGTAAAGCTGCGGGCGTAACCTCCAACGATACCCCATTCCGTAACAGCATCCTACGGATACCATTGATCTGCAAGCCTACAATCTCCTCAATTTCACGTTCATTCAACGGTGTAAACATGATAATCTCATCTATTCGGTTTATGAATTCAGGCCTTATTGTCTGTTTCAACATGTCTAGGACTTCTTCCCTTGTCCTATCTACAACCTCATCGTGATTTTCAGGAGTCATTGATGCGAAGTTGTCACGTATGAGGTGAGACCCCATATTTGAAGTCATGATTATAATGGTGTTCTTAAAATTGACATTACGGCCTTTATTGTCTGTCAAACGACCGTCATCCAGAACTTGCAACAATATATTGAATACATCAGGGTGGGCCTTTTCAATCTCATCAAACAAAACCACAGAATATGGTTTACGTCTAACTGCTTCAGTCAACTGGCCACCTTCATCATACCCGACATATCCAGGAGGCGCACCGACAAGTCGGCTTACAGAATGCTTTTCCTGATATTCGCTCATATCAATACGGGTCATCATATTCTCATCGTCAAAAAGGTATTCAGCAAGGGCTTTTGCGAGTTCTGTCTTACCGACACCAGTTGTCCCAAGGAATATGAACGAACCGATTGGACGACGGGGATCATTCAAACCGGCACGCGAACGCCTGACGGCATCTGCAATTGCCCGGATGGCTTCATCCTGCCCAACAACACGGGAATGAAGCTCTGCTTCAAGGTGCAAAAGTTTATCCTTTTCGCTCTGAACCATCTTCATTACCGGTATGCCTGTCCATCTAGACACGACATCGGCAATATCCTCAGCATCAACCTCCTCTTTTATCAATGCTTTTTCTCCTTGCATCACTTTGAGTTGTTCCTGGATATCTTTGTTTTCCTGCTCTTTCTGCTGAATCCTGGAATAACGGATTTCTGCAACTTTGGCATAGTCTCCTTCGCGCTCTGCCCGGTCAGCATCAAAATTCAATTGCTCAATGTCAATTTTATTTTGTTGTATCTTGTTTATAAGATCTTTTTCTGCTTTCCACTTTGCTGAATATTCCTTCTCCTCTTCACGCATCGTAGCCAACTCTTTTTCTATATCACGCACCTTGGCATCGTCACCCTCCCTCTTTATAGCTTCACGCTCAATCTCCTTTTGTGCTATACGGCGTGAAATCTCGTCAAGAGCCTGAGGTACGGAATCAATCTCCAAACGCAATTTAGATGCAGCTTCATCTACAAGATCAATCGCCTTGTCCGGCAAAAAACGGTCTGTAATATAACGTTCAGATAGTGTAACTGATGCAATAATAGCTTCATCAAGGATACGGACTTTATGGTGGTTTTCATATCTTTCCTTAAGCCCTCGCATTATAGCTATTGCACTCGCCTCATCAGGTTCGTTGACCATCACCTTCTGGAAACGACGCTCCAATGCTTTATCTTTTTCAAAATATTTCTGATACTCATCAAGCGTGGTCGCTCCAATACTGCGCAATTCGCCACGTGCCAAAGCTGGTTTAAGGATATTGGCAGCATCCATGGCCCCTTCCCCTTTACCAGCTCCCACAAGCGTGTGTATCTCATCAATGAACAGAATTATCTCCCCTTCGCTCTGAGTAACCTCATTGACTATTGCTTTGAGACGCTCCTCAAATTCACCTTTATATTTTGCTCCGGCAACCAATGCGCCCATATCTAGGGAAAATATCTGCTTTGACCTCAAATTCTCCGGCACATCACCCCGAACAATGCGCTGCGCCAATCCTTCCGCAATCGCAGTCTTACCAGTACCGGGTTCTCCTATCAGCATTGGATTGTTCTTTGTCCTCCGGCTCAATATCTGCAATACACGGCGTATTTCATCATCGCGCCCAATTACCGGATCAAGCTTCCCTTGACGAGCCCGTTCATTTAAATTAATGGCATACTTGCTTAATGCATTATAACTTTCCTCTGCGCTCTGATCCGTTGCCTTTTTACCTTTACGCAGTTCTTCTATAGCTGCCTTAAGCTCCTTTTCGCTAAGCCCCGCATCCTTCAATATTGTACCAGCAGGACTATTTATATCATAAATTGCAAGAAGCATGGCCTCTAAAGTAACATACTCATCACCACTCTTCTTTGCAATATTCAAAGACTTTTGTAATACATCGTTAGAAACCCGGCTTAGATACGGTTCACCTCCTGAAACCTTAGGCAATGATGCGATCTCACGGTCGAGTTGCGTGTTCACCGTATTGATGTTCGCCCCTACCTTCTGGAAAATGAACTTCACCAGTGAATCGCCTTCCTGAACCACACCTTTCAACAAATGTACAGGCTCAATGGCCTGTTGACCTGCCTCGCGTGTAATTTCAACGGCTTTTTGTATAGCCTCTTGCGACTTGATTGTAAAATTATTGAAATTCATATCTTGTTGTTTTTTGTGAAATGCTCTTTATCAACTTTAACAATAGTAATGTGATAAAGTTTTGTTAATTTCGCCCCATTGGTGTATCTTTGTAGTGCAAAACTTATGCCAAGTACGAAGCAATCTGATCCAATATGCATAAAATATTAATATTTTCAATATTCATACTCTCTTTATTGGGGCTAAATACAGAGACTCAGGCTCAAGAAAGATATTTCCCATATCCAACTCCACCTGAGAACCTGGTGCGCCTGGATGAGCGATGTAACTACCTCATATGCCATTTTTGGGATCACTGTAACTTTAAGAATGCCTTCTCGTCCCTTCCTAAAATGAAATCGGCTTTCGGCGACTTCATCTCATTCATGCCATATGCGACAGCCGATACTGCCTTTATGGCAGTTGACGAATTATTGGGCAAGGTCAAAAAATCACATAAGAACACATTGGCTATTGTAAAAATGGCAGAGTCGTACCTGTATTGTGATACGGCACAATATTATAGCGAACAGCTTTTCCTGCCTTTTGCAAAGGCTGCGGCCAATCATAAGAAAATCCCAAACGAAGAAAAACGATATTATTCCCGGATTTCAAAGATATTGGAATCGTCCCAAGTAGGAATGCGCGCACCAGACATCAAGTTTACACAGGCAGATGGCTCTATCAGTTCACTTTCACAGCATGCAACTCCTATGGTCATCCTTCTATTCACTACTCCAGACTGTGAAGGCTGTAACCTAGCAAAACTACGGCTCTCGGCAGATTATGCATTGAACCGTATGATTGAAGACGGGCGTCTGAATATAATAAACATATATCCGTCAGAAGCCACCCCAGAAGTCATAGATGCCATGGGAAGCACACCTTCAAACTGGATATCCGGCGCAGCGCCTGATGCCTCTGAATATTTTGAGCTTGAAGATAATATCCCATACATAGTCTACCTTGCCAGAAATATGACAATCAGAGGCAAGGGATTTTCCGTGGATGATATAATCAATTCCTTCCAAGGACATATGCTTAAACAGTAACAAAATCTTCCAGTATAAAATATGAAGATAGCAATGCTTATCTCTGGCGGCGTTGATAGCGCTGTAGCCGTACACCGGTTGCTGGAACAGGGCCATGATCTGCATCTATTCTATATACGTATAGGTCTTGATACGGATGAAGGAGACTGTTCCGCCGAAGAAGATATAGAAATGTGCCGTTTCATTGCACGCCGTTTCGGATGTCCGTTTGATGTAGTAAGCCTTCATCAAGAATATTGGGACAATGTCATGGAATATGCCCTCCATACCGTACGACAAGGGCTTACCCCCAATCCTGACATAATGTGCAACAGAATGATCAAATTCGGATATTTTGAACAGCGCTGGGGGAAAGAGTTTGAAAAGACAGCTACAGGGCACTACGCTACTACTATCGAAAAAAATGGGCTTGTATATTTAGGTACTGCCGTAGACCCGGTAAAAGACCAGACCGACTTCCTTGCCCGTATAGATTATTCACAGCTCTCGCATCTGATATTTCCAATAGGTGAGATGCCAAAATCTGATGTAAGAAAAATTGCAATAGAAACCAATATGCCAAATGCATTGAGAAAAGACTCTCAAGGCATATGTTTTCTTGGAAAAATAAATTACAACGATTTCATACGACGTCATCTTGGTGAAAAACGAGGCCCAATTATTGAAATAGAGACAGGACGCAAACTTGGGGAACATTCCGGGTTCTGGTTTCACACCATAGGTCAGCGCAAGGGCTTAGGTCTGAGTGGAGGGCCATGGTATGTCGTTAAAAAGAACATACATGACAATGTTGTATATGTATCGAACGGGTATGGGACAGAAAAGCAATATGGACGGACGTTACACCTTGACGAAATGCATTGGATAACATCCAATCCAATCCCGTCACAATTAAAAGAATTAGATATAACGTTCAAAAACCGACATACACCAACTTTCATTTCAGGGCGGCTGATACATATTAAGGATTCTGAATATATAATTGAAAGCCAAGAAAAGGTCCAGGGTATTGCTCCTGGACAATTCGCCGTAATATACGACTCTGACAAGCGTATATGCCATGGAAGCGGTATAATAACAGGACAAATGACTGAAAAACTGATATGAGCCACGATAAAACATCTAACCGCATAAAGATGCGGGTAATGGGGATTTCATATAATAAAATCCACAATGATGCTTATGCCTTGATATTGGCACAAGAGAACGGTCCATACCGAATACCAGTAATAATCGGTTCTGCCGAAGCTCAGGCTATAGCCATCAAAATGGAAAATATTATTCCACCACGGCCACTTACCCATGACCTTTTTGTCAGTTTTACACATGCTTTCGGGGTAACCTTAAGGGACGTCTTCATATACAAATTTGAATCCGGTATTTTTTATTCTGAACTTACTTTCAGCGATGGCGACAGGGAAGTTGTTCTTGACAGCAGGACTTCGGACGCCATATCTATAGCAATACGGACAGATACGCCCATATATACTACTACTGATATCTTGACAGAGGCCGGATTTATAATGGAAGACGAACAAGACAACGAAAAAATACAAAGAGAGACACTTGAAGATGATGATTTCGGACATGAATCCAACCGATTTGAGCCCAAACTGGAGAATCTCGCAATTGAGGAACTTGAAAAACGCCTTGCGCGTTTAATCGAAGAGGAAAATTATGAGGAAGCAGCCAATATAAGCAAAATCCTCAACAATAAACGCAATTCCTCGAAAAAATAGAATTCAATACTTAAAAATAATTACCTGAAAAATGAAGAATATAAAAATCCGTCTCTCTCTTCTCAATTTTTTGGAATTTGCTGTATGGGGCGCTTACCTTACATCACTCGGAAGCTATCTATACAGCATAAAATTAGGAAGTGAAATAGGTTGGTTCTATGCAATCCAAGGAATCGTATCCATGTTTATGCCAGCCATAATAGGTATAATTGCCGACCGCTGGATTCCAGCGCAGAAGATGCTGTCAATAAGCCATGTACTGGCAGGCGGATTTATGATATCTGCCGGAATATATGCAATGCTGACAGATCCGACACCTGATTTCAGTATACTTTTCACCCTATATACATTATCAGTAGCATTTTTCATGCCAACTATTGGCCTGTCAAATTCAGTGGCATATACAGCTTTAGACAAAGCTGGATTAGATACGATAAAGCATTATCCACCAATACGTGTATTCGGTACAATCGGGTTCATATGTTCCATGCTATTTGTGAATTTCACCGGATTTCAGAATACATATGCTCAATTATTCACATCTGGTATACTCAGTTTTATTCTTGCCGCATATGCACTTACAATGCCTAATTGCCCTATAGACCGAAATAAGAAAATCAAATCATTATCAGAAGTATTCGGCCTTAAGGCATTTGCATTGTTCCGACAAAAACAGATGGCCATATTTTTCATATTTTCAATGTTACTTGGCATCTCATTGCAGATTACTAACGGCTTTGCCAATCCTTTCATTCAAGCTTTTGGAACCATCCCTGCATATGCAAACGACTGGGGCGTAAATAATGCCAATGCATTGATTTCCCTATCACAAATCAGCGAGGCGCTATGCATCCTTCTTATACCATTTTTCTTGAAACGGTTCGGTATAAAAATTGTCATGTTAATGTCAATGATTGCATGGGTATTCCGGTTTGGATTCTTCGGTATTGGTGATCCAGGAAATGGTGTATGGCTTCTAATTCTGTCAATGATAATATATGGAATTGCATTCGACTTTTTCAATGTATCAGGATCACTGTATGTCGATGCAAAAACTGATATTTCAATCCGTTCTAGCGCGCAAGGATTATTTATGCTTATGACAAACGGGGTAGGGGCTACAGTAGGAACACTAGCCGCACAGCAAGTCATAAACCATTACGTAAATTCTCAGCCAGAAGGTATGCCACAGATTGAAGGCTGGCACACATCTTGGCTCATATTTGCCGGATTTGCTCTTGTGGTCACAATATTGTTCTATTTTATTTTTAATGATAAAGCCAATTTGAACAGTACCGACAGGGAAAAAGAAATAAAAGAGGCCCTAGAAACACCTGGCGGAATGACAAATGATTAAATATATCATCCAATAACATAGCTTACAGCCTACAATGATACAATTTTATGCCCCAAATATAGAGACATCACTTAAATTGCCTGAAAGCGATTCAAAGCATTGTATACGTGTATTGCGGATGGGTGAAGGAGATGTCATCGACGTAATTGATGGTCACGGAAATCGATATCAATGCAGGATTGTAAGCGGAAATCCAAAGGCCACTGCAGTCGAAATTATAAGTAAGGTTACATTGCAATTGCCATGGAGTCAGAATTTGACAGTAGCAGTCGCTCCTACAAAACATCTTGACCGCATGGAATGGTTAGTGGAAAAACTTACAGAAATCGGTGTGAACCGCATAATACCTATGCTATGCACTCACAGCGAGCGTAAAGAAATAAAGACCGAACGGCTGGAAAAGATAGCTATATCAGCTATGAAACAGTCATTAAAAACGGTACTGCCAGAGATATGGCCAATGACCCCTATAAAAAAAGTTGTATCTGAAATAAACGTATCCAAAAAATTTATTGCATACTGCGGCGATGACAATATGCAAAAGCGCAATCTGTTGGCAAAAGAATACGAATATCCAAATGATGCAATAATACTTATTGGGCCTGAAGGTGATTTTTCACCTCAAGAAGTCTCGTATTGTCTGGAATCAGGTTATACCCCTGTAACACTAGGCAATAACAGACTTCGGACAGAAACAGCGGCCCTTGTTGCTTGTGACACATTTCATATCATAAGCCAAATCAATCAAAAAAATATATAAATCAATAATATACATAACATGAATCCGGAATCACGTTCCATATTGGATTACCTAAAATCATCTCCAACAAACAATTTTTTCCTGTTGGCAGGGCCGTGCGTAATTGAGGGAGAAGAAATGGCTCTTGATATAGCCGACAAAATTGTAAGGATCACCGAAACCCTAGGGATTCCATATGTATTCAAAGGTTCTTACCGGAAAGCCAACCGGTCGCGCCTGGACTCCTTTACCGGCATCGGAGATGAAAAAGCACTTAAGATACTCGCAAAAATAAGGAATGAATTTGGGATTCCGGTTGTAACAGATATCCATTCTGCAAGTGAGGCCGCAATGGCAGCAGAATATGTTGACATGCTCCAAATACCTGCATTCTTATGCCGACAGACAGACCTACTAATTGCTGCCGCAAAAACAGGAAAATTTGTCAATATAAAAAAAGGACAATTCCTGTCTCCTGAATCCATGAAATTTGCAGTACAGAAAGTTCGCGATGCAGGCAATTCACAAGTGGCAGTGACAGAACGTGGCGTAACATTTGGATATGGAGACCTTGTAGTTGACTATAGAGGCATACCTGTGATGCAAGAAAATGGTTGTCCTGTGATACTTGATGTAACCCATTCATTACAGCAGCCGAACCAAGCTGCAGGCGTGACAGGCGGTCGGCCAGAACTGATAGAGACAATCGCACGTGCCGGGGTCGCTGTAGGCGCAGATGGTATATTTATAGAGACTCATCAAAATCCCAATATAGCAAAAAGTGACGGAGCCAACATGTTGATATTAGATCGTCTACCTGAATTATTAAGACATCTCACCCATATACGTATGGTAGTCACCAAATTCTGATACAGAATACTAAAATACAATGAACTTCAATAAAAAGACAATCGTTCTTGCGGTATTATCCATCACGATAGGATTACGGATTGATGCCATACCCGTTATAGACAATCCAATGACCCGTGCCGTAATCCAGGTATATGATGAATCATTAAGGGAAAATCCTACAGATTATGATACATATTTCCGGCGTGGGAACGAATTTTACCGGCAAAGCGAATACATGCGGGCCCTTGATGATGTCAACAATGCATTAAAATATATGCCATCAACTGAGTTGGACCTCCGTATCCAGGCATTACTTCTACGCGCGAGCATATACAATGTTACCGACCGCCCAGAACAGGCTCTAACAGACTTGACTCAAGCGACATCATTATCACCCGACACATATGCCATTGTTTATCAAAAAGCAAATACCGAACTTGAACTTGGTGATTATACTGAAGCGAAAGCTGACTATATAAGACTCCAGCGCTTAAATTCACGTAGCACTGAAGCCTTGATTGGCTTGGCCCGCATAGCCGTGAAAGAAAACAATCTAGGATTAGCCAATGATTATATAAACCAAGCGGTTGCTATAGATCCGTCCAATTCTGAAATATATGTACGCCAGGCATCAGTACACCGTCTTATGGGTGATGACAATGCTGCAGTTCAGGACTTGTTGCTGGCTTTAAGTACTGATAGCCGGAACACCCACGCCGTACAGGACCTTATTGAGATGGGCAGCGAGAACTATCCCGCAGTGATGACAGGCCTAAGTGATGCTATAAGGCAAGCACCATCTGTTGGAATGTTCTACTACATCCGTGCAATGATTGCACAGGCACATTTTAAGTATGGGGCCGCAATAACTGACTTTAACAAGATAATTGATGAAAAGCTTTACAATTATCATGGATTATATGCCTCATTAGCTGAATGCCATTATGCACTAGGCGATTATATACGTGCAATGCAAAATATTGACCAAGCCATGTCTATGGTTAAAGATTATGCACCTTACTATACCCTTCGCTCAAAAATACAGCTTGCACAAGGCGAATTTGAATCAGCTCTTAATTCAGCCTCTCAGGCTGTTTTCCTTATGCCAACTTCAATACCTGCAATAGTTCAGAAGGGTCTTGCCCTTATTGGTATCAAGGACTATTCTGAAGCATCATCCCAATTCGGAGAGGCGGCCCTTTCTGGTGATACAGATCCAATATATCTAATGATGCGTGCATGGGTATGTGAAGGATTTCTACATCAACCGATCGCTGCAAGAGGCTTCTATCGCCAAGTAGATGAAATGGAAATTCCAGAAGACAATATAAAATCATTCAAAGGATTTGCTTTGCTATATTTAGGCCAGACCGAATTAGCAGACGAGTGGATGCAGAATATATTGACTAATGTACCAGACTACGATGGCATGATACACTACTATGCCACTTGTTTCTATGCCCAAGCAGGAAATTCGGACAGGGCTCTTGATTACATGAAGAAAGCTCTTGAACTAGGTTATGCGAATTATTATGATTGGACTACCAACAATGAAGCCAAGATAAATGTCGCACCTCTACGTAAAGATGAGCGTTTCCGTCAATTATTGCACCAATACTCACATATTTTTAATTCCTGATATTTTAATGCATCGATACATCCTGGCAATCATATCTATATTTATTTCACTCTGTTCTTTCGATGCATCATCTTGTACATCTGCAATAGCTGGAGCTTCAAGGACATCCAACGGACGTGCGCTACTGTGGAAACACCGGGATTGTGGTACTGAACACAATTTTATTGAACGTGTTCCACAGACAGACTCTACATTGGCATATGTTGCCCTTTTCAATGCAGGAGACTCACTTTTACACGAAGCCTGGACTGGATTCAATGAAGCAGGATTAGCTATTATGAACACCGCCAGCTACAATTTAGCGCCAGATACAGCCAGAATAAAAGACCGTGAAGGGATAATAATGACAAAAGCTTTGCAAAAATGCCGTACATTATCGGACTTCGAGCACATGCTGGATACCCTTCCACGTCCAATGGGCATACAAGCCAATTTTGGCCTAATCGACTCATCTGGAAATGGGGCATACTATGAAGCGGATGACTGGTCTTATATAAAATACCCTTTAGATTCCGTATCGGACAATGTAATTATACGAACAAATTATTCTTTTTCCAGGAACGTATCAGACGGATTCGGATATATACGTTATAATAATGCATGCCATCTCCTGTCTCCATACATAAAGGCATCCAACATATCCCCTGATGTATTTACTGAATGTCTATCCAGAAGTTTTTACCACTCTGTCCTTGATGTTGACTATACTGACGATTCGCCACAATGGATTGTCGACCAAGATTTCATACCAAGATACAGCTCATCAGCATCAGTTGTAATAGAAGGGATAAGGCACGGAGAAGACCCGGTCAAAGATATGGTGATGTGGGTTGTTATTGGCTATCCGCCATGTTCACATGCAGAAGCTGTAACACTTGAAGAAAATGGTATCCCTGAATCTTTACGGCCAACACTTCCTGGTTGGCGCAGCCCATTATGCGAAGATGCAGTCACCCGTAAACATGAAGTGTTCCCAATACATCATGGCAATGGCAACAAATACATAAATATGGATGTACTGCGAAGCATAAGCAAACAACAGTCTGAAATCAGCAAAAAAAATTACAGAAATTTAAATAGAAAAAAGAGAAAATAGAAACATGAATCCGGTGATATCGACAATCATACTTCTGATTGTATCAAACGTATTTATGACTTTCGCCTGGTATGGGCACTTGAAACTTCAATCTACAGGCACATCCACTTCGTGGCCGCTATATGCTGTAATCATTTTTTCATGGGGCGTTGCCTTGTTTGAATATTGTTTTCAAGTACCAGCTAACCGTATAGGATTTGACGGCAACGGTGGGCCTTTCTCACTCATGCAACTCAAAGTCATGCAAGAAGTGATCACTTTAATCGTATTTGTTGTGTTCAGCATAATCGCATTCGAGAACTTTTCAATACGATGGAATCATATCCTTGCTTTCTTTTTTTTGATTGCAGCTGTATATCTCGTATTTATGAAATAATTTATTTCGCCATATCAAGTGTGCTAAGACGATGTTCCAGATCTGCCGATGATAATCTTGTATGCAATTCACCGCGGTATGCGACAGATATATTACCTGTTTCCTCAGATACAACTATAGCCACAGCATCAGTTGCCTGAGCTATTCCTAAAGCGGAACGATGACGTAACCCTAAATGTCTAGGCACATTTGAATCATGGCTTACGGGCAAGATACATCCTGCGGATTTTATCTTGTCTTTTGCTATTATAAGCGCACCATCATGCAACGGAGAATTCTTAAAGAAAATATTTTCAATCAGCCGTGTATTGATCTCTGCATTGATTATATCTCCGGTCTTCTCATATATATCAAGCGGCATAGACTGCTGGATAACAATCAATGCACCTGTTTTAGATTTTGACATGCTCATACATGCATAGACAATAGGCATTACCCAACGCTTTTGATCTGTTACTTGCGCCTTATGGGAATGGAACATGTTACGTAAAAAATGCCAACGCTTATGAGTCCCCAACTCTCCAAGAAACCGTTTTATCTGATCCTGGAACAATATGACCAATATGAGCAATCCAATGCTCATAAACTGATTCATGATTGTCCCTATCAGTTTCATTTCAAGCATTTCAGATGCAATTACCCACATAAGGATAAATGCCATGACACCATAAAAAATATTCAGAGTGCCACTTTCCTTCATCAATTTATAAAGGTAATAAAGCAATACTGCAACAAGCAGTATGTCCAATGCATCTTTTATTCCAAATTCCATGAGGCGAAAATAGGCTAGGGGATTAGATTCAAATTATTCCGAATGTCTTGTCATTTCTACAATCTTAACAACCTGACGTGCAGCAGCGACATCATGAACACGTAGAATCGAAGCGCCTCCGTACATCAATGCAATTGTATTTATTGCTGTAGTACCGATAAGGCCATCTTCAGATGTGTTAGAAAGTAGTTTTGTTATCATTGATTTACGTGACACCCCAACTAATATAGGCCTATGAAAAAGATGGAATAACGGCATATCTTTCAGCAATGCATAATTCTGTTCTAATGTCTTGCTGAATCCAAATCCTGGATCTATGATTATATCTTTTATTCCCATTATGGCCAATTGTTGAAGCCTGTCACCCAGTTCCGACAATACATCCCTCGTCACATGTTCATATTCAGTAAAATCCATCATATTTTCAGGGTTGCCACGCATATGCATAAGTATATATGGGGCATTGACAGATGCTACTACATCCCACATCTCTTCATCCAGATTCCCTCCTGAAATGTCGTTGACAATATCCGCACCCATTTCAGAAATAGCTTTCCTTGCAACCTCTGACCGGAAAGTATCGACAGAAACGGGAATACTTGTAGTATGCCTACGTATAATATCCATCCCAAGCGACAAACGCCTCAATTCCTCTTCTTCTGATACATGAGTTGCACCATGACGGGACGAATAACCTCCAATATCGATAATGTCCACTCCTTCCGCCAACATTGTAGACACTCTCTGTTCTATTGCACTGCTGTCAAAGGACCGCGACCCTCCATAAAATGAATCAGGCGTAACATTCAGGATGCCCATTACTTGTGGACGCCCGAATGTTACCAACCTGCCATCCGGCATGGACATTGAAAACGGAGTAAATGTTGTTGACGTATACATATCAATATTAATTTTTATTGGCACGCTTGCGCTCCAATTCATCAAGTATAATCTTACGCAAACGTATATGATGAGGGGTTACTTCTACATATTCATCCTCTTTTATGTACTCAAGCGCTTCTTCCAGACTAAACACAACAGGAGGCACAATCCGGGCTTTATCATCTGCCCCTGAAGCACGCATGTTGGTTAGCTTTTTGGATTTGGTTACATTGACAACAATATCATTATCCTTTGCATTCTCACCTACTACCTGCCCGGCATAAACCTCTTCTTGAGGGAAGATGAAAAATTTACCTCTATCCTGAAGCTTATCTATTGCATACGCATATGCAGTACCGCCCTCCATTGCAATCAATGATCCATTTGTACGGCGTTCGATATCCCCCTTCCATGGCTGATATTCCAAGAAACGGTGTGCCATGATAGCCTCACCTGCGGAAGCGGTCAACACATTATTACGAAGCCCGATTATACCTCTCGACGGTATATAAAATTCCATGTGGACACGATCATTCTGGGCTGTCATTGAAATCATATCTCCCTTACGACGTGTAACCATATCTATTATTCGTGAAGAGTATTCTTCTGTCACATTAATAGTAAGCAATTCGACGGGTTCACATTTCACGCCGTCAATCTCCTTGATTATAACCTGCGGCTGTCCTACCTGCAATTCATAACCTTCACGACGCATAGTCTCAATCAACACGGATAGATGCAATACGCCTCGCCCATATACAGTCCATACGTCTTCAGTATCAGATTTGGAAACCCTTAATGCCAAATTCCTGTCAAGCTCTTTTGTCAAACGTTCTGCAATATGTCGAGATGTCACAAATTTACCATCCTTTCCGAAAAATGGGCTATCATTGATAGTAAATGTCATTGACATTGTAGGCTCATCTATAGCAATACGTGGAAGAGATTCCGGATTATTGAAATCGGCCACAGTGTCACCAATCTCAAAATTTTCTATACCGACAAGCGCACATATATCTCCAGAGAAAATGCTGTCAACACGCTTACGCCCCATACCTTCAAATGTATGCAACTCTTTTATCCTCTGCCGTGATATAGTGCCATCTTTCTTACATAAAGCAATATCCATACCTTCTCGAAGTGTTCCACGGTGCACACGCCCGATAGCTATACGTCCCACATAGTTTGAAAAATCGAGTGACGTTATAAGCATCTGCGCATCTCCTTCATGAACTGCAGGCTCTGGTATATATTCTATTATTGCGTCAAGTACCGGACAAATATTATCCGTAGGCTTACGCCAATCGGTACTCATCCATCCATTTTTTGCAGACCCATATATAGTCGGGAAATCCAACTGGTCTTCAGTGGCGTCCAAACTGAACATAAGATCAAAGACCATTTCCTGGACTTCATCTGGCCGACAGTTAGGCTTATCAACCTTATTTATCACCACAACTGGCTTCAGCCCCATATTAATTGCCTTCTGTAACACAAATCTTGTTTGTGGCATAGGACCTTCAAAAGCATCCACCAACAACAGGCAACCATCTGCCATATTTAGTACACGCTCAACCTCGCCTCCAAAATCAGCGTGTCCAGGCGTGTCAATAATATTTATTTTATACCCTTTGTAATCTATTGAAACATTTTTTGACAGGATTGTTATACCTCGTTCACGTTCAAGATCATTATTGTCTAAGATTAATTCACCTGTTGTCTGGTTATCACGAAAAAGATGCCCGGCAAGAAGCATCTTGTCAACAAGTGTTGTCTTACCGTGGTCCACATGGGCGATGATTGCAATGTTACGAATCTTTTGCATAAGATTTTCAAGCTTCTGAATATTTTAATGTGCAAAGGTACGAAGAATTGATGTAAATAGGAGATTATCCTATTTGATTTTATAAAAAAACTTTATCACGGTGCAAAAGTATTGGAATTGTTACGTGGCAATGGAACATTTTAACTATTTTCGCTTAAAATTTACGCACCAGATGACATTCAGACATATACCCCTCATATTTTTCATAGCATTTACATTTATTGTACTAAATAGCTCTCCGCTAAAGCACTTAGGAATCAAAGGCGAAAATGCTAGTGCTATAGCTATATATATTGAAGATTTAAGATCCGGAAAAGCTGTCACTGACATCAATTCCGAAATGACTCTTACGCCTGCCAGCATAATCAAATCCCTTACATCGGCAACAGCCCTATGTATGCTTGGCCCGGAATTCAGGTTTAGTACCAAAGTAACACGCAATGGAAACCATATTACGATAATTCCATCTGGAGACCCGACATTAGAGAGCCAACATTTCCCCGAATATGCTGGATTTATTGATTCAATAATTAAATATTTCCCAATAAATGGACAAAATATAGCTATAGATACTAAGCACCAAACATCCACTCAAGGGCCATTGCCTATATGGGATATTGAAGATGTTGCATGGGATTATGGTGTTGGTTGGTTTTATTTCAATTGGAGAGACAATACATATACATTATATCCCAACACAGGTGAAACAAGCCCTAAAATACCAGGATTAAAATATAATTTGGAAATCTCAGACACATCATCCACCAATTTATTACGCGGAATCGGAAGTGATAGCCTATCTATTATAGTCAACCGAAAAAAATTATTCCAAAAAAATTTCCATATAAAATCATCTATGTGGAATCCATCAGAAGTATTCTTGTCTGAAATTTCAAAAAGGCACATCTCCATAGACACAGTACATAATCCAAAAATGATTTATATGCATTCTTCCCCATGCTTAAAAGATATACTTAAAAGCATGATGCATAGAAGTGATAATATGATGGCGGAAGGCGTATTAAGGGCATTATCTATAAATTGCAGGCTTGATTCATCTCTTATTAAGCAACAGCAGTTTTGGATAGACCGGCTACCATATGCTGAATTCAACACAATCCGAGACGGCAGCGGGCTTGCAAGAAGCAACCGGATTTCCCCAAAATTCCTTGCCGGAATACTAAAATATATGGCAAAAAGTGATTTGGCCACCGACTACACTGACATCTTTCCAATTTGCGGCCATGATGGCACAGTCAGAACATTCCTTAAAAACACATGGCTAGAAGGGCATGTTGCATTAAAAAGCGGAAGTATGAGCGGTGTACAATGTTATGCCGGATATAAGCTTGACAATAATAGAGTCCCAACACATTCTATTGTGGTAATGGTTAATGGAATCTATTGTCCACGTACCGATCTGCGCAAAGCCATAGAACGTTTTCTATTAAATGTATTCACCAGAAATTAATCATACAAGAGATGGATATAATAATAAATCTTCTTAAACAGACCCACAAAATCCAAAGTAAACTTATAAGTATAATTGACAGTGGGAGTATTGATAGTGTAGAACTTGACTCCATAAATGGCCTCATGCACCAGATGATGGATGAATTAAACGAATATTCCGGGACAAATACGCTAACATCAGCTGAAACTGAAGGAAACACTCCACCTGTTGAGAATACGAATATACTTATCAATTCTGAAATAACTGAATCTTTTTACAGCAGCGAAACCAACAATAACCGGCTTTTGGATCAAGTAGAGCCTAATGAATTCACAATTTGCACACCAAATAACGATGGCGAAAATTTATCAATAGAAAATGACGATGAATCTACAGTAGCCCCACAAGTAAATCCAATTGACGAATTTGAGCCCACTGACATAATAACAGACGAAATCGCCACAGAATCCCAGGATTATATTTCACTTGACGAACTTTCGGCAATAGAAGAGCTTCCCGAGGAAGCTGGGACAATACGTTTGGACGAATTATTATCCAGACGCACCAATTCAGATTTAAGGAAAGCATTCACACTAAATGATAAGTATAGATTCCGTCGTGAACTTTTTGGCAACAGTGATGGCGCTATGAATGATAGCCTTGACATGGTAGCGGCAATGAAATCATACGATGAAGCTACAGAATATTTTTATACAGATCTTGGATGGGATTGTCAGGATGAAAATGTCAAAGAATTCATGTCAATAATTTCAGCACACCTAAGCTCAAAATTTTAGCAATAAATCATATGAGTGGAACACTATATATAGTACCCACACCTGTGGGAAATCTATCAGACATGACGCCACGTGCAATAGAGGTGCTTCAACAATCCGACCTAATTCTCGCTGAGGATACACGTACATCAAAAGTAATAATGAATAAGTTTGGTATTGAGACGCCAATGCATAGCCATCATAAATACAATGAGCACCAACAGCTCGAATCTGTGATTAGTCGCCTTGAAGAAGGACAGGACATCGCATTGGTTTCTGATGCAGGCACTCCTGGAATTTCTGATCCAGGATTCATGCTGTCACGTGAATGCCGACGCCGCGGGATTAAAGTAATTACCCTTCCTGGAGCTACCGCATTTGTACCGGCATTAGTAAGTTCCGGACTTCCTTGTGACCGCTTTGTATTTGAGGGATTTCTCCCCCCAAAAAAAGGGAGATCAAGTCGCATTTCAGACCTTGCCAATGGAGACCTGACTTTTATAATATATGAATCACCATTAAGGCTAGTAAAAACACTAGAACAGCTCTCTGAAGCATGCGGATCAGACCGCCAGGCCTCTGTATCACGCGAAATATCCAAATTACATGAAACAACACACCGTGGATCTCTCAAAGAATTACTAGCATACTTCACAACGAACACACCTAAAGGTGAAATTGTTATAATTGTCGATGGTAAGACATCTGCGGCCGAACCTAAGATTCACCGCAATAAATATGCGTTCACAAAAGATTAGCAAATATATAATTTTCAACTATTTATATTAATTTTTAAATTGATATCTATGACAAAGTATTTTATAAACCGATTGATGCCATTGGCAATATCCGCAATTTTAGGCGTCTCCATCGTATCATGTGGGAACAAAGAAAAAGATGAGCGTATCGCTCAAGAAGAGGCAATCAATAAGGCTACACGTGAAGAACTGGCCACTGCTGTAAGTGAACGAGATGAACTACTTCAGCTTGTCAATGAAATTAATAGTGATGTGGCACAAGTAAAGGAAATAGAAGGTGTGCTATCCTCTAGCGTGTATATGGACGGAGACATGCCGTCAAACCGCGAACAACTTAAGGCAGACCTCGCTTCAATTCAAAAGACACTTAAAGAGCGCCGTGAACGTTTGGCCCAGCTTGAACAAAGATTGAAAAAATCAAATCTGGATAACAATAATCTATCAAAAACAATATCAAGCCTAAAGCAACAAATTGATACCCAAACCCAAGAAATCGCGACCCTTACCGCAAACCTTTCTGAAGCACGTGAACGTATAGGTCAACTGTCTACTCAAATTGATTCTTTGGGTTCAGCCGTCGACACACTCACCGTACAGAAAGAAGATGCATTACGAGAATCTACAGAACTTGCAAATGAGCTCAACGCATGTTACTATTGTATTGGCAGCAAGAAGGAACTCAAAGAACATAAAATTATTGAAACCGGATTCTTACGCAAAACCAAGATTATGAAAGGTGATTTCGATGAAGACTTTTTCACTGCTGCCGACAAACGTTCTATGACCCGACTGCCATTGCACAGTAAAAAGGCTAAGATATTGACAAACCAACCATCCGGATCATACAACCTTCAAAGTGAAGATGGACAATATGTGCTCACAATAACAAATCCATCAGCTTTTTGGAGTCTATCTAATTATCTTGTCATACAAATAGATTAAACATATTAAAATACCATTAGGGTTGTGTAATAATTTTAAGATTATACACAACCCTTTTTTTATTTAATGCAAAAAGCAAAACCATTATTATCACACTTTACCTTAAAAATTTTTATCTCAATTTGTCAAGACTAGATATAACAATATCATAAAATTTCACTAATTTAGCTGGATAATCCATATTATTGACATAAATGACATTAATCGCAATCCTAACGACCTTACTTATTTGCTCAATTATTGCCGCTATTGCTGCATGGACGTCAAGGTCCAATAAAATCACACAACTTACCGCAGAAAAAGCTGCATTGCAGGAACGGCTCAATTTCCTTGGTGAAGAAAGAGACCGTATTACAGAAGAGGCAGAAATACGTTTTCAGAATATGGCTAATAACATATTCCAACAGAACTCCAGAATATTCAAAGAGCAACACGAAGCCCGCTTAAGTGAAATTCTTTCTCCTCTTAAACAGAATATTGAGGATTTCAAAAAGACCTTTGCAGAAAGTTACGCAAAAGAGAGCCGTGAACGTTTTGCATTAGACCAGCATATACGTCAACTTGTTGAACTTAACACAACAATCGGACGTGAGGCCCAAGATCTCACCAGGGCTTTGCGTGGCAATTCAAAAGTACAGGGCGATTGGGGCGAAATGATTCTAGAAGGAATATTGGAACGTTCAGGACTTATGCGTAACCGTGAATTCACAATACAGGAATCAACAACAGATACGGAAGGCCGACGCCTTAGGGCTGACGTAGTGATAAACTATCCCGATGGAAGATGTGCAGTAATTGACTCAAAGGTTTCACTTACCAATTACGTCAAATATATGAATTGTGATGAAAAAAGTGAACGTGAAATATATGGGAGAGACCATGTAAGGAGCGTACGTGCCCATATAGCCGAACTAAGAGAAAAGAAGTACCAAGACTATCTAGGCAAGAACAAAGCAGACTTTGTTATGATGTTTATACCAAACGAAGGTGCATATATGTCGGCAATGCAACTTGAGCCAAATATATGGCAGGAAGCATTTGACAGCAGAGTGCTTATTGTCTCACCCACACATCTTATTTCAGTAATGAAACTGATCGAACAATTATGGATGCACGACCGACAAAACCGTAATGCTATTGACATTGCAACAGAAAGCGGTAAAATGCTGGACAAATTCATGGGACTACTTGAAGACATAACAAAAATAGAAAAGGGCTTGGATGCCACGCGCAATGCCCTTGAGTCTGCCACAAAAAAATTATCTACTGGCTCAGGGAATCTTATAAACCGTAGTATGAAACTAAAGCAAATGGGGGCAAAAGCGTCAAAGACCCTTCCACCCCGATTTACACCTGAAGAATAAGATAAGTGTATTTCAATCCAGATATCGATGCGCCAATCCGCTATAAGCATCGATGCGCCTATCACGTAAGAATGGCCACCATCTACGTACTTGCTCCGAACGGGTAAAATCCACATCTACAACAACATTGACCTCATCTTTTTCGGAAGCCTGATATAGGAATTCGCCTTGCGGACCAGCAACAAAACTACTTCCCCAAAAAACAATACCTTGAGTCAATCCAGAAGGGTCTGGTTCATGCCCGACACGATTCACTGATATCACTGGCAATCCATTTGCAACAGCATGTGCCCGTTGTATAGTTACCCATGCATCACGCTGCCTCATTTGTTCTGCGTAGTGATCTGAACTTTCCCAACCGATTGCAGTAGGGTATATCAATATTTCAGCCCCACGCAAAGCCATAAGCCGTGCAGCCTCCGGATACCACTGATCCCAACATACAAGAACGCCAAGTCGGCCTACAGATGTATCTATAGGCTCAAAGCCAATATCTCCAGGTGTAAAATAGAATTTTTCATAATATGCCGGATCATCTGGAATATGCATCTTACGGTATTTACCTGCAATAGAACCATCACTCTCAAATACAACCGCCGTATTATGATACAACCCAGGCGCCCTTCTTTCAAAAAGAGACGTAACGACAACGACCCCAAGTTCCTTAGCAAGGGCTGAATAAAATTCAGTCTCTGGACCAGGTATACTCACGGCCAGGTCACACAATTCAACATGCTCTGTTTGACAAAAATACAGCGAATCATGAAGTTCTTGATTAACAATAAGCTGTGCACCATTAGCTGCAAGCTCACGCATTTTATCCGACAACCGCTGTCTATTATTGCAAATATCGGAAGTGTTGCGCTGCTGTATTATCCCGACTTTTAATATTGATGTTTTCTGATGTGTCATTGATTAAATTTATTTGGAATTATAGCTTCAGGCAATTGCATTGTAACGCAATGTAACGAGCCATGCTGGCGTATAAGAGGGCGGCAATCTATTGGAATTATATCATGATCCGGAAAAACCGATTGAATTATCCCAATGGAAACCTTATCATTCTCTTTCTGTCCATATACAGGGAATAGGACTGCATTATTAAGTATCAAAAAATTGGCATATGTCGCTGGAAGCCGTAATCCATCTTCATCATATATTGGATCAGGCATTGGGAATTCCACTAAACTGAAAGGATCTCCTTCAATTGAAGTCATTTCTGCCAGCTGACGTTTCATCTTGTTTATTTCTTCAAAATGCTCATCATTACAATCATTGCAGCCCTGATATATGATAATATTACCTGGGGCCAATCTTGCCAATGTATCTATATGGCTATCTGTATCATCCCCAGCCATATAACCATAATCCAACCATAAAATCTTCTCTACTCCAAGAGCTTCACAAAGATATGCTTCAATATCATCTTTGTCCATCTCGTCATTACGGTTATCTGACAATAGGCACTGTGTTGTTGTAAGCAATAATCCTTTTCCATCACTTTCTATAGAGCCACCTTCCAACACAAACCCCTCACGGCAGCAATGCCAATCCTCTTGAAAAAAGCCACAACTGATAAGCCTCCTTGTTACAAGGTTATCCTTTCCTGCCGCAAATTTCATTCCCCATCCATTAAAACGGAAATCATTTATAGTCCATTCCCCCAATGCATTCACTGTAGAGATAGGGCCAAAATCACGTGCCCAGGTATCATTAGTCGGACAAGGTATATATGCGACCTGACTTTCCGTAAGATGGGCCAACCTACGTTTGGCATCATCAAGTTCCTCTCCGACTATAACCAATCTGGCATGACGGGCAATTGCATTAGCAATCTGAGTGAAACAAGTCCTGACTTCCTCCAACATATAAGCCCAATCAGTCCCACTATGAGGCCAAGACAGGAGCACAGCCCCTTGTTTTTCCCATTCGGCCGGCAATCTTACACCCACCGAAGATACGTATGAATTTATCTGTCTCATTTCTAACCAGAGAGAGGTTCTATATCATTATTCATCCAAATCGCCAAGATAATCCCAAATAGAATCTTGGTCGTTCATATATTCATCGCAAAAATCAAGAAATCCATTTTTCTCCGTACTTCCTGTATCATGACACCATTGACGGTACACATCACGCAATCCCTCATCTTCGGCGACAAGCCTTTTGAACTCTGCATTAGCAATATCTACACTGCCATATTGTTCCAACAATTCTCTGAAAATCTGCACTAAGTCATTCATGTATTATAGATTTCAGTATAATCTTTGATACTTATATGTCTACAAAGTTAATATATACATAACTACTTCGCAATATTAAAGCCATATTATTAAGTTAAATCATATGTTTATAACTTTTTTTGCAACAATATGATGACAACACTGCCCTTTATATAGTTTTTTGTTAATTTTGTGATGAATAGAAACCTTAAATTTAGAGATTGTCTAAATTTTAGTGATTAAAAATTTTATAGCGGCGAAATCAATCA
>ERZ777011.627-NODE-627-length-51433-cov-3.783740_pt1 | contig 51433 bp, 42 predicted proteins | sample MGYA00374964_ERZ777011 | MGnify/ENA primary metagenome ERZ777011 (study PRJEB29310, sample SAMD00008975) | mouse gut metagenome | study: EMG produced TPA metagenomics assembly of the Metagenome analysis of fecal microbiota from mouse which was promoted...
CTGTAAGCATCTGCAGATCACAAAAGGGCAGTCGAAGCGCTAAAAATATTTTCGGCTGCCCCACAAATTCTGTCTTTTCAATTCCAGATATTCCCCGTAGGCTTTTTCCAGAATCCGCTTTTCATTCGAGAACTTAAGCAGATGGTAGGCTTCGTGGTATTTATAATAACCGGCATCGACAAAATACTCTTCTTTCTGAGGCTTGCTGTAGTAGCTGTCTGCCATCATCAGATACCAGTGGACTTCCTTTTCGACGGTATCCTCCGGCACGGTAAAAGAATATTCGCTCTTTCCGATATATTTAATGATGACGGCCCTTGCCCCTGATTCCTCCAGAACCTCCCGCAGTGCGGTCTCCTTATATTCCTCACCCTCTTCTACCGTACCTTTGGGCAGGACCCATCCCTCATATTTATTCTTGTAATTCTTGTACAAAAGCAGTATCTTTCCACGAAATATTACCACACCACCGCAGCTTGTTGCTTCTATCATTGCAATTCCTCCTGACCGGTGTGCCTGTACACAACTAAACTACAGTATAGCCCAAACCCCTCGGAAGCGCAACCTTCATTTCATGATTTATTCCCGCGGGCAATTGACTTTCCGGTCACAGGACCCCCCTTTTTTCGTGTCCGGTGGTATATTCCTCGTATTGCGGCGGCCTGCCTGAAAAGAAGGTATCCAGAACCGCCCCTGTTTCCGCCGAATCCTCCACGGTAAAATCCAGCCGGAGACGTACCCTGTCTCTCCATTGCCCCGCTTCCCGGTGCAGGGAAAGGGGGACGCTGTTGTAAATAATATTGGTACAGCGGGCACAGTCCCTCACCACAGGAAACCGTTTGCCGAAACGGTCAATCAGAATCGTTTCGTCCCCGCTTCCCGGCCTGCACTGCCCTGCCGTGCGCAGAATGCAGTTGGCGGTAATCATCATCGGAATCCTGCCGTAAACCGGTTTTTCAAAAGGATACCCGCTTTCCCACAGGCGCCGCTGTTCTGCCGCTTTCAGCTCGTAAGGCAGGCAGAAACTGTCAATGCCCTCTCCCAGCTCCTCCGCCGCCGCACGGTTCCAGGTATAGACGGAGGCATCCAGATGCCACAGCCCGTTCTTCGCCCTGTTCCGGAAAAAGCCAAGACCGTCGGCGGAACGGATCAGGAATCCGGAAAACAGTGCCCCAGGGCCGCACAAAGCATACAGATCCTCCAGCCAGGGCTGGTCCGCCGCCCTGAGAATATACGGCAGCGTAATCAGCAACGGACAGTATACAGCCAGCTGCCGGCATTCCTCCGGGCATTCCTTCGCCAGGTTCCCGGCCAGGTAAACGCAGACGGGCTGCCGATCGGAATGCTCCTCCAGCCGCCTCAGGAGCCCTGCCAGTTGTGCCACGGTGGACAGGGAGACGGCAATTCCCCGGCCGGGAATCCGTTCGGCCGCCGGCAATGTCCTGCCAGAGCCCCCTGCTTCCGGCAATGCCGTCGGAGCATCTCCGGCGGCAGCCACCCATCCCGCCGCTTTTTCGGCCTCTTTCCGCTTTGCAGACCCTGCAGGTTCGCCGCTTCTTTCCAGCAGCACCTCCTCCAGCCGGCTTACCGCCTGCCTGCGCAGCTCGTTGATCTGCTTCAGGGGATAAAAAATAGGGGTGTCCTTATCCACCAGGATTTCTTCTGCGAAAAAGAAGGTGTCCCCCAGCTTTTCGATCTGTTTCCGGATATTTTCCTCCGTGACAGGCTGATTAGACGCCTTTTGAACCACTTCGCCCCTGACAGTGACGCTGTATGCCTTACCCTCTGTGGGCTTATCATCTCCTGCCTGCGCCTGCCTGCGACCATCGGACGCCCTTCCCGATTCTGCGGTGAGGGAGGCAGGTTTACCCTCCCGAAAGACAGCATGAAACGTTATGGGCAGCCGTTTTCTGTCTGTCAGATACTTTTTGCGGATGTCCGCCAGCAGGGCCTCGTCACTGGCGCTGTAAGCGGGATTTTCCAACGTAATCATTTCACTGCCGTTTTTCTTAAAATAATACCCGTCCTGTACCTGGCTGCGGATATAGAGAGAAGTCAGAACGCGTTCGTCTTCTTTTTCTATGGCATACCGTTCCGCAGCTTCCCTGTCCCCGTACCGTTCCCTCATTTCATAATACCGGTCCATATATCTGCGGTACACGGCAGTGACTCCTGCGGCGTATTCCGGCTTCTTCATGCGTCCCTCAATCTTAAAGGAGTCAATCCCCGCCTGCATCAGTTCCGGAAGTATTTTCAGCGTGCACATATCCCTGAGGCTTAAAATATACTGCTCCCTGCCCCTGCGGCCGTTGATCTCAGCAGTATAGGGCAGCCTGCAGGGCTGGGCACAACGCCCCCGGTTGCCGCTCCTGCCGCCTAATATGCTGCTGAAAAGGCACTGCCCGGAATAGCAGTAGCACATAGCCCCATGGATAAACGTTTCCACCTCTATGTCCGCTGCCTGCCTGATCCTGCGGATTTCATCCAGCGCAAGCTCCCGGGCAGGTACGATCCTGCTTGCGCCCATTTCCTTCAACAGCCTGGCACCGTTTTCACTGCAGAGGCTCATCTGGGTGCTGGCATGAAGCGCAAGCCCGGGAAAGGTCTGCCTTAACAGGCGCAGGGCACCGAAATCCTGGACAATGACGCCGTCCAGCCCGCTCTCATAAAAGGGCCGGATATGCCCGCACAGCTCAGCCGCCTCTTCTTCTTTCATCAGCGTGTTCACCGTAAGGTAAAGCCTGCATCCCATAATATGGCCGTAACGAATACACTCTGCAATTTCTTCCTCTGTGAAATTTTCGGCATAGGCTCTGGCACCATAGCGCCGGCTGCCCAGATAAACGGCATCCGCACCGGCCTTCACTGCCCCGTAAAAGGCGGCCGGATTCCCGGCGGGAGCCAAAAGCTCTGCCTGTTTTCCACTCCTGCTCATACAATGCCCTGCCTTTCCCAAATCCGTCCCCCACCTCTGCGGCATATTTCATCTGCCCGGATCTGCCTATAAAAGAGTTCCTCACACTCTTGATGCCCGCGCCTGGCGGCACAATTTCCAAAAAGTCAAAAAGGCCGTCCCTGACGGGACAGCCAAGCCTTACTTTTTCTTTAATTCCGTCTCCAGCCGCACCACCTTTTTGGCGCTCTCATTTACATCCTGCTGGAGCGTCTTCACCTGCTCCTCCGAGGCTTCCAGCTTGATCTGCGCTGAAATCAATTCATGCTTTAAATCGTACAGCTCCTTTTCCTTGGCCTGCAGCTCCTCTTCCAGAATGGTGATCTGCTTCTTGGCCTTAAAATAATCATCCGCAATGTTCAGCTGCAGCAGCACGCTCTGCTTGTCCATAGGCTGCCTTCGGAAGCTGTCTACCTTATTATATTCATTCAGTTTATTGTTTATGTAAGAAGCGACCTTTTGTAAATACTCCTCACTTTCATATCCGCTGAGCGTCAGAACCTTACCGCCGATAATCACTTCTGTATCTGTTTTGGACGACATAAAATTACCCCTTTGATCTTGAACCCCTGTCTTGAGCTATATTATATATCAATATTGCCATACAGGCAAGCTAATCTTGATTTGATCTCATCCTGTTCTCATCTCCCGCAGCAGTTCAGACAGGTCACTGAACCGTACTCACCTCTCATTATCCGGCCGGCCTGCGTTTCCGTCAGTATAGCTGTCCAAAAGCCCTACTGTTTCATTGGCCGGGCGGCCGTACATATTGCAGCACTTATGGGAAACCTCTCCGCCGGCGCTTTTATTCTCGTCCATCTCCACACTCATGCGCACCACTCCCATCCGTGTCTCCTGGTCCAGATGCCTTAAAATATCCTCTATCAGCTTTTCCTCTTTCATCATCCCTTGTCCTCCGCCTCCACGCCCTGTTGCAAATCCTGCTGACGTAAGATAAATCCTTCTCATCAGGAACAGCCGCCTGCCGGCCCCAGATGGTGCCAGGCCAGTTCCGTGGCTACCCTGCCCCGGGGTGTACGGTTGATAAAGCCGTTTTTAATCAGAAACGGCTCATACACATCCTCAATGGTACCCGCGTCCTCACCGATAGCTGCCGCCAGGGTATCCAGTCCCACCGGGCCTCCGTCAAACTTTCCGATAATGGTCTGCAGAATATTGCGGTCGATGTGATCCAGGCCCAGCTTGTCCACATCCATCAGATCCAGTGCCGTCCTGGCTACCTCCTCCGTGATAATACCCTCATATTTTACCTGGGCAAAGTCCCGTACACGCTTTAAAATGCGGTTGGCCAGCCGGGGAGTCCCCCGGCTCCTGCGGGCCATCTCCAGCGCTCCGCCGGGCTCAATTTCCACGTTTAATACCCGGGCGGAATGCAAAATAATGGTTTGCAGCTCTTCCACCGTATAAAATTCCAGATGATATATCATTCCGAAGCGATCTCTTAAAGGAGCTGTCAACAGACCTGCCCTGGTAGTAGCGCCGACAAGAGTAAATCTCGGCAGCTCCAGCCGCACGGAGCGGGCGGTAGAACCCTTGCCGATCATAATGTCGATGCAATAATCCTCCATTGCGGGATACAGTACCTCCTCCACCTGACGGTTCAGTCGATGGATCTCATCCACAAACAGCAGGTCCCCCTCCTCCAGGCCATTTAAAATGGCGGCAATCTCTCCCGGCTTCTCAATGGCAGGGCCGCTGGTCACCTTCAGACGGACACCCATTTCATTGGCAATGATTCCCGCGAGGGTCGTTTTCCCCAGACCGGGAGGGCCGTAAAAAAGCACATGGTCCAAAGAATCCCCCCGCTGCCTGGCGGCCTCAATATAGATTTTCAGATTTTCCTTCACCTTGGCCTGTCCGATGTAATCACTCAGGGTCTGGGGACGCAGGGATCCCTCAATCTTAATGTCTTCTTCCGTTATGTTGGTTTCAATCGTCCTCTTTACCGCCATGCTCAAAATTCCTTTGTTTTATCTAAAACATCTTTTTCAGAGCCGCCTTCAATACCGCGCCGGCATCCATGTCCTCTATACCCTCCACGGCATTTACCGCCCTGGCGCTCTCCGTCTGCCCATATCCCAGGGAAACCAGGGCCTCGATGGCCTCCTTCTTCTGGGGCGTATCTGCCTTAAGCCCGGAATTTGCCGCCGTAGCTGCAATCTCCCGGCCAATCAGCACGTCGTCTATGGAAATCTTGTCCTTCAGATCCAGGATCACTCTCTGCGCCGTCTTGGGACCGATTCCCGGCGCTTTGGAAATAGCCCTGGCATCCCCGGACATAATGGCATAACGGAGGTCATCCGCTCCCATGACCGAAAGAATGGCAAGCCCTCCCTTGGGGCCGATGCCGTTTACGGTAATCAGCTTTTTAAAAATTTCCAGTTCACTTCCGGAAAGGAATCCATAAAGCTGGAATGCGTCCTCTCTGACACAGGTATAGGTATAAAGCTTTACCGGCTCACCGATTCCCGGAAGCCGGGAGGCCGTATCCGGTGAAATATTTACATTGATCCCAAACCCGTTCACATCCACTACCGTATTATTTTCGCCAATATCTTCCACAATTCCGTTTACATACGCTATCATACAAAATTTTCCCTTATCCCCTAAGACAAAAAACGCCCTTACCGCTCTGAGCCGTCAGTCCGCTTCTCCCCGGACCGCCTAAATCCCTCCTGCCGTCAACCGCTGCATTTCCGGGAACAGAAGCCCATGCAGTCAGTCTTCCCTTCCGGGAACGGAAATTCCTGCCGTCAATCCGCTGCATTTCCTGCAGACCGCTTCAGCAGCCTGCGGTATACCACCGTAAAGCAGATCAAATGCACCAGGAAGGTTAGTCCCCAGCTGATGGGATAAGACAGGTACAGGCATTCCAGTGTCCGGTACTGCCGGAAAATGGTGTAAATCCACACTACCCTAAACAGACAGGCCCCTGTCAGCGACACAATCATGGGCATAACGGAATACCCCATGCCCCGCAGCCCTCCTACCATTACATCCATTAAACCACACAGGAAGTAAGGAATACAAATATAGCCCATGCGCAGGATGCCATACCCTATGACCTCGCTGTCGGTAGAATACAGCTTTAACAGCGTTCCGGCACACAGATAGGCCCCGCTGCCCATGATAAGCCCTACCACCGTCACAAAGCCAAGACAGAGAAACAGCGCCCTGGCCATCCTTTTATATTTCACGGCCCCGTAATTCTGGCCGCAGAAGCTGATGGACGCCTGGTGAAAGGCATTCATGGCAGTATAAACAAAGCCTTCCAGGTTGCTTCCGGCAGTATTTCCCGCCATGGCAATCTTGCCGAAGCTGTTCACCGAGGACTGGATCAGCACATTGGAAATGGAAAATAACGCACCCTGCAGCCCCGCCGGGATGCCGATCTGTACCATCTTCACCAGCTTATCCTTCGCAATCCGCAGCCCTCTTAATTCCAGACGATAGACGCTGTCGCTCTTTATCAAACACCGAAGCACCAGCACGGCAGATATAGCCTGGGAAATCACGGTGGCAGTGGCCACTCCGGCCACGCCCATGTGAAATAGAATGACAAATATCAAATTCAGGATTACATTTACCACTCCGGCGATGGACAGATAATAGAGTGGACGCCTGGTATCCCCCACCGCCCGCAGGACGGCAGCCCCGAAATTATAGGCCATCATAAAAGGCATCCCAGCAAAATAGATCCGCATGTAAAGCACGGAATGCCCGATCACATCCTCCGGGGTCCCCATCAGGGTCAAAGCCGGCCTTGAAAGGAAAAAGCCCACGAATATCAGGATCACGCCGCCGATTACGGAGGTGGCCACGGCAGTCTGTACCATGCTTTTAAGCTCCTCCGTCTGTCCGGCCCCGTAGAACCTTGCCACCAGCACATTGGCACCCACAGAAAGCCCAATGAACAGATTCACCAGCAGGTTGGTCAGGGAGCTGGTGGAGCCCACTGCCGCCAGGGCCTCGTTTCCGGCAAAACGCCCGGCTACCGCAATGTCCGCCGCATTGAACAGAAGCTGCAGAATGCCGGAAAGCATCAGGGGAAAATAAAATAAAAGTATTTTCCCTGCCAGAGGGCCGTTGCACATATCGATCTCATACTTTTTTTCGCCTGTCTGTGCACCCAAGGTTCTCATCTCCTATCATTGATTCGTTTATAATTCGACGGTGGCCCCTACTTCCCGTTAATATAATTGACCAGTCCCTCTGCGGCAATGATCTTCTGCATGAATTCAGGAAAAGCCTGGCCCTTGAAGGTACTGCCCTTCGTAAGGTTGGTAATAATGCCTGTGTCAAAATTCACTTCCACCTGGTCTCCCGCTTCAATCCCCTTTGCGGCCTCGGGACATTCTATGATAGGCAGCCCGATATTGATGGCATTGCGGTAGAAAATCCTGGCGAAGGTCTCGGCGATCACACAGCTGACCCCTGCCGCCTTGATGGCAATGGGGGCATGCTCCCTGGAGGAGCCGCAGCCGAAATTCTTTTCCGCCACGATAATATCACCCTTTTTCACCCTGCCGATAAAGTCCTTGTCAATATCCTCCATACAGTGTGCCGCCAGCTCTCCCGGATCGGAGGAGTTCAAATACCTGGCCGGAATGATTACATCCGTGTCAACATTGTCCCCATATTTAAATACTGTTCCCTTTGCGTTATTCATAGCAAACCTCCCTGTCTCTTTCCCTTGTCATCTTCCTGTCTTCCATATTTCTTACGCTTTCCGCCACGCCAAATGAAGCAGCCCCGGCCCGTCCGGTGCAAAAGGCGCTCCGGTAATGGCGCCGGCATCACAGCTCGTCAGGTGCGGAAATCACGCCGGTAACTGCGCTGGCAGCCGCCACGGCAGGACTGGCCAGATAGATCTCGGATGTGACATGTCCCATGCGGCCCACAAAGTTACGGTTGGTGGTGGAGACACAGCGCTCCCCCTCGGCCAGAATGCCCATATAGCCTCCAAGACAAGGGCCGCAGGTAGGCGTGCTGACAATGGCGCCCGCCTGAATAAAGGTCTTGAGCAGCCCTTCCTCCATAGCCTGCATATAGATGGCCTGGGTAGCCGGGATCACAATACAGCGCATCCCCTTTGCCACATGTCTGTCCTTTAAGACCTCCGCCGCGATCCTGAGATCATTCAAACGGCCATTGGTACAGGAGCCGATGACTACCTGGTCGATCTTTATCTTCTCCATGGCCCTGATCTCGTCTATGGTATGTGTATTCTCAGGCAGATGGGGGAAAGATACCGTAGGCCGGAGGGTACTTAAGTCGATGGTATACTCCTCGTCATAGGCTGCGTCTGCATCCGCCTCATAAATCTTATAAGGCCTCTGAGAATGCTCCTTCATGTATTCTTCGGCCAGGGCGTCCACCGGGAAGATACCGTTCTTTCCCCCTGCCTCAATGGCCATATTGGCAATGGTGAAACGGTCGTCCATGGACAGGTGGGCAATTCCATCCCCCACAAATTCCATGGATTTATACAGTGCCCCGTCCACGCCGATCCTGCCGATGATATGTAAAATAATGTCCTTACCGCTGATATATTCTGCAGGCTTGCCCACCAGCTTGAATTTGATGGCCGCAGGCACCTTGAACCAGGCCTTGCCGGTAGCCATTCCCGCCGCCATGTCCGTACTGCCCACTCCGGTGGAGAAGGCCCCCAGGGCGCCGTAAGTGCAGGTATGGGAATCCGCGCCGATAATCACGTCTCCCGCCACGGTCAGACCTTTCTCGGGAAGCAGGGCGTGTTCGATCCCCATTTCACCCACCTCGAAATAATTGGTGATCTCATTTCTGCGGGCAAACTCCCGCACACATTTGCAGTGTTCTGCGGACTTTATATCTTTGTTGGGCACAAAGTGATCCGGCACCAGAGCTATCTTGTCCTTGTCAAAGACACCCTGCACGGTAAACTTTTCCATTTCTTTAATGGCTACAGGGCTCGTAATGTCATTGCCCAGCACCAGGTCAAGCTTTGCCTCGATAAGCTGTCCGGCCTCCACCTTCGGCAGTCCTGCGGCCGCGGCAAGAATTTTCTGTGTCATTGTCATTCCCATAAACTGTACCAATCCTTTCCTGTCATTGTAAAAAGAGTGCTTCACACTCCTGCGGGATTTGCCTCGTATACTCGTAAATGCACGCGCCTGACAGCGCAATTTCCCGTAAGTAAAAAAGAATCCCGCAAGCGGGACGGCACCGACGGGCAGGGTACGGACCTGTCAGCCGGCGCCGTCTAATGACCATAATAGCACAAACGGACGGATACTTCAAACACTTTCTCCCTTCAAACTCAATCAGGCCATGTATATCCCATTATCCTGTCCTTCGCCAGTTCCACTGCATTCTCCGGCCCTTGCATCGATAAAGCCAAGTCTGCCCTTACACCCAGATTTTCGCAAATACCGGAAACGTCAATCACAAAATAACGGGAACGGTCCATCCCGCCCACCCAATGCTCCGAACAACACAACATAAAGTCAGGATGACAGCCTCTCCGGATACCGGCCAACTCCCTGTAAGTAAATTCGCCGGATATTAGAGGATGTATTCCATATAAATAACACATGGGAAGATCACTGATACAGACACAGGCATATCTTTCCCGCAAAAATTCTTCCCGAAGCGCCGCGGCCAGCCATACCGCTTCATTGGGCCTCCCCAGAATCATCACCAACGGCAGCATGGCCTCATCCGAGAATTCTTCTGCCATGTCGTGATGACAGGAAGCACTTCTCTGATGCCCCGCCTCCTCCCACACCAAACAGTCACGCAGCTGTATTCTAGCCTGCTGAGACAGTGTGCCACAATACACGATCCCTGCCACAGCTTCCTCATCTGCCGCCTCTATGAGCAGCTTTTCTTCCTGTACGTCTCCCTGCCTCTCCGGGATCCACACCAACACCTTTTTCCGGCCGGCATCCCCACTGCTCCGCCTCTCTGCGCCATTGTCAATCCCCTGGGTCTGCACTTTGCCCTGCCTGAAGAAGAAAGCCTTCTCCTGCAGCTTAGTCCCGCTCCGATTCACGACAACTGCATTCTCCGCAAAATCCGGTGTCCTGAAACAGGGCTCCCTTCCGGTCAGCTTCCTGTAAAGAGCCTGGCTGCGGCTGCGTGCCCCTGTTGCTTCATCATAATGGATACAGACTGCCGCCGTCACGGTGGGAGCCGCATAACTGTTGGCCAAAGCCGTCTCTTCTCCCCGAAATCCCTTATGGCGGGAGGATGCCCGGAATGCCATCCCGTTTTCCCGTATATCCGCACCATATGTAAATCCCGTCATGCCGACATCCATTCGCACACAGAATACGCCACTCAAGCATGCCGGCATACAATATCCCTCCGAATTACTGTGTGCCGCTACCAATATCTGGCCCTGTAAAATCATTTGCGCCACAATCCGGCGCAGCCTTTCATAATCCGCTGCATTTTTCGTTCCCGCACTTAGATGCACCACGGGAATCCGGTGTGCCAGGCACCAACTCAATCCTGCCTCCAGCTGCCTGCATGTCGCCGAAAGCGTGTCATCATAAAAAATACAAAGACTGCAAAATACGGTATCCGGTGCATACTGCAGAATAATGTCCGCCACCGTACTGCCATGCTGCGCCGGCAAGACATCCGTTTCCCCTCTCTCCCTGATACTTCCGTCCTCCCCGACACACAGATCACAGATTATTTTCTCCCTGGGAATCCGCCTGACATCAAGCCCGTCATCCAATAATGCGACCAACACCCGCTATTTATCCTCCTTTGCCGCCTCGTATTTCCTGCTCTGATAGCCAAAGAGCTCTGCATAACGTCCCCCCGCCTGCAGTAACTGTGCCTGTGTCCCCTTTTCCAATACTTTCCCATGCTCCAATACCAGGATGGTATCCGCCAGGGAAACATTGGACAGACGATGGGAGGTAAAAATAACGATTTTATCCTTCATATACTTTTCCAGCTTTTGAAACAGCATGTGCTCCGCCTCCGGATCCAGACTGGAGGACGGCTCATCTAAGACGATTACCGGACTTTTCCGATATAGAGCCCGCGCCAGTGCCAGCTTCTGATGCTGCCCGCCGGACAATTCAACTCCTGTCTCGGAAAGGAAACGCATGATAAAAGTATTCAGGTTTCCGTCTGCCTTCTTCCAGATGTCCTCCGCAAACTCCTTCAGAATCGTTTCGATACCGCTGTCCCCGTCATTATGATAATGTTCCTCATCTGCAATTGCAATATTATCCCTCAACGGGAAGCAGTAATTGGGCTGCTCCTGAAAATAAACACTGAACATACGCCTGATGGAGGCAAGACGATATTCTGATAACTGTTTGCCATTAATATAAATTTTCCCGCTGTCCGGCTCATAAAAGCGCAACAGCAGCTTCACCAGCGTGGACTTTCCGGAACCGTTTACCCCCACCATTGCAAGCTTTTCTCCTTTTTCGACGGAAAAGCTTACATGGGAAAGAACAGAAACAGATGTGTCCGGATAAGCAAAAGAGACATCCTCAAATTCAATTTTATGAACCTCCCCCAACTCCAGGCTCCCTGTATCCGCAATCTGAGATTGAAATTTCATAAGCGCACGAAAGCTGTCAATTTTGAGATGGTCGTCATAAATGCTCATAACAGCCGACGCCAGCAGGTAAATATTTCCCCACAGGCTGTCTGCAAATCCTGTATACAGAGAATAATCACCCACTGTCATTACGCCGTGAAAAATCATGTATGTGATATGTACGCCGATGCCTGCCGCTGCAAGATCCGGCAGAATCCCGCATAATGCCGACCGAATACTCTGCCGCTTCGATTCCCGGCGCCGTCTGTCAAAGAACGCCAGCCATAAATTCCGAAACCTTGTCTTTAACATTTTCCCTGCGTCATACAGACGGATCCCCAGCGCATACTCCTTCTGCATGGCAACGCTTTGCAAATACCCTTCCTGCCGCAGCACATTGATCTGTGATTCCTGAAGCTGATACAGGACTTTTGCATAACGGACCGCAACAATAGCCGCCGGAACCGAAGCAGCGGTCATCACAATTCCGTATGCCGCATTTGCAGTGCACATAAGCAGAAAGACACTCAAAAAAGATACCAGCGCTTCCGCGAAAGACACCGCATTCCAGGTGAGGCTCAGCATGGCTCCCGTGTTCTGGGATGCCAGTTGGAAGGCATCACAGTATTTCACATTGTCAAAGCATGCCATATCCACGGATACCGCGCGATCCATGAGAAACAGGGACAGCTTTGCCCGCATCTGCTCCTCATGCATCATTCTGCAATACTGACTCCATTCCTGTAAGATTCCTTTGGCGGCACGTAATATAAAAAGGATCAACACAAGAACCACTGCCTTTTTTCCCGCCCGGGGAAGCTCACGATCAATGGACAGCAGATTCAGCACGCTCTTTCCGATATAAGCGCTGCCGATCACAAACGCGGTTGGAAGCAGCCCTGTCACAAAGCGGGCAGTCGTGTAAAAAGGCGACGTTTTCCATGAAAATACAAGACAATCCCACAGAGTATGTAAAAAGCTCCGTATTTTCCCGGAATTGTTCTTTTCCTTTGTTTTTTCCCACTTCATCTGATACCGCCCTCATTCATTTTGTTTTGCTTTATGCTCTTTGCGGCATCGCCATTTCAACTGCCTCACAATGCCCCTTTCTCCCTGAGTGTCAGAACGCCATCCTCCATCCGGTACACCTTATCCGCCGCCTCCGCAATCGCCATGTCATGTGTGACGATAATAACGCAGTAATCGTTTTTATGCGCCAACTCCGTGAGCAGCGAGACAATATTGCGGCTGTTCTCCCCGTCCAGATTTCCCGTGGGCTCATCCGCAAGCAGGATTCCCGCGCCGGAGGACAGTGCCCGCGCAATTGCCACGCGCTGCTGCTCGCCTCCGGATAAGCGGGACGGGAACCGTTTAAATTTCTCCTCTCCTATCCCCACTGCCTCCAGATTTTTTGCCGCATGCTGCTTTGCTTCTCTGGCGGAGATACCGTTCAGCTCCATGGGATAGCAGACATTTTCAAGAACCGTCAGGCGTGGAAAAAGCTGAAAAGCCTGAAAAATCACAGATGCCTTCTGCCTGCGATAGGCATCCAGATCCATCTTCTCCATATTTTCCCCATGTACCCACATACTCCCGCCGGTGGGCTCATCCAGGCCTGCCATTAACGAAAGCAGCGTGGTCTTTCCGCTTCCCGACGGCCCGATGACCGCCGTGACCTCTCCCCGTTCAAATGCGCAGCTCACCTGGTTCAACACGTTCCTTCTGTTTCCCCTGTACTGATAACTTACTGACTTTAACTCCAATTCCGGCATGACCTGTTCCTCCTGTTTATCTTTTTTAATCCGTGAAATCCAGCAGGAAGAATCGCTTCCCCTGCGATTCTTCGAGGCGAAACTTAGATTTTCTTAGGCTGTGTACTTTACAGCCTTAGAAAATCTTTTCGCCTTTCATTCCTTTACCTGCAGCAGCTCTAAAGGCATTTTCCGCGTGATATGAACCACTCCCAGAATCGCCCCCAGGATACAGCCTCCCAGATAGGCGCCCGCAAACATCCCGATCTGCGCTGCCGGTATCTCCGGAAATCCACAGTACGCCACACAAATTCCGATCAGCAGCCCGGCCAGGCTTAGAAGCACCGGCTCCGCAAGCAGCATCCGCCTTGTGCGCCCCCTGCTGTTCCCCAGCACCCGCAGCAGCGCCGCCTCCTCCGTCCGCTGTAACAGCAGCAGGAAGATCAGGCCGCCTCCAGCAAGGACGGATACCGCCGTCGTCACCGGGAAGAGCAGCTTCATCAGCTCCAGGTTCTTCTCAAAAGGCTCCACCACCTGGCGCAGCTCGCTGGTCCAGAGCATCACCTCCGCATCCTGCTTTGCCATCAAGGGGCTCCCCAGCTGCCTTGCAATCTCCTCCTTGACCGTATCCAGCTCCCGGTTAAAGGCGGGGTCAACGGTGAAACGAACCGTGGAATGGAGCCAGTCCTCATTTTTCCTGAACATTTCCCATAAAGACGGCGGCATCAATATTTTATCCCAGCCCGCTCTGATGATTCCATCACCCCTGTCCACAGAACGGAGAGTTCCCGCTATGGTAATATTCATGATGAAATTGTCATCTATGCCATAGTTTCCGCCTCCGGAGATAGTTAATTCCTGCCCATATTCCAGATCGTACTGCTCCAGCCACTCTTCCGGCACAATAATGGGCGCGTTCTCCTTAAGTGTCATCTTATTGACTTCAGGTATCCATTTCCGCCATTCCCTGATAAAAAGATCCGCATCATAGCCCTTGGCATAGTCGACTGCTACCGCGTTTTCAGCGCAGAATCTTTCAATGTCCTCCGGAAGCCTTATGGGCACATATTGCCCAATGACCCGAGTACTTAAAATATCTCCCGTCTTCGGATCGATCTCTCGTTGCTCCACTCTGACTTCATCTGCCGCCTCCGTATACAGATCACAGAAATAACCGCTTTCCGCCATCCAGTCAATCATATCCTGTGTAAGGTATCCTCCGCCGAAACCAATGTCAACAAAATCCTTTTTCACCAGCTCCCCATCGATCTCCGTTGTCTCATACAGCCGCTCCACCTCTGCGGTATCCCGCACAATGGCTGTCTGCATCCAGGTAATCGCCGCCAAGAAGGCAAGCGCCACCGCAACGGTCAGCGTTGTTTGTACCGGCTTCCTCCTCATGTGCCGCAGGATAAAACGACAGACGGACGCTGTCCCCCTTCCCGCTTTTGACGGCAGGGAGAGCTGCCCGGCCTTGACCATCTGGCTTTCGCTTTCTGACGGCAGGGAACGTCCAGCCCTCGGCTGCGTGGCTTCTGCTTTCTGCCGTCCTCTCCCAGGGATCTCTTCTTCACCACCCTGCCCGGCATCTATTCCCGCATCTTTCGGGCCGGCAGGATCCCCTGCCCTTTCCGGACTCCCTGTTCTGAAGTTTTTCGGCTTTCCCCCTCTGCCGGACCCACCCTGCAGGAGTACCAGTATCGGCCTGCATACCAGAAGAAAGACACTTACTGTCGTTTCCGCCAACAGCAGGGCTGCCGATGCCGCCAGGATACCAGCCAGCCACCAGACGGATACTCCCGCCTCCTCATGCTCCTGCATACCGGCAAGCAGCTTCTCCGCCTCCCCCAGCGCATACCGCCAGGACACCAGTACGCCGGCCCCGGTTCCAAACACGCTGATCAACAGCATCGGGGCCAGGCACATACGGACGCATTTCCCGGCGGATACCCCCAGGGATCGGGCAATGCCAAAGCTTTTCCGGTTCTGCCTGCCGTACAGGAACGCGATCAGGGTAAATCCCAAGAGCAGCACGCCGGCAGATACCAGCATGCCGTTTCGCGACGCCTGCTCCATCGCCCGGGCCGGAACGGCAAAGGACTCCCAGTCGTTCTCCAGCAGCTGGATCCGCATCCCCATTTCCGCCAGCGGCTCCTGCACCTCGCTTAAAAACGCATCCGTATCCTGGGGGGTTTTCAGTACGAAGCTGAAATAATGCGGACTTATTTTCATGCTTCTGATATATGCCTCCGGCGCACTTCCATAGGGAATGTATATCTCAAGGGTTTCTTTGCTGTCATTATGCATGTGTTCGTTCAGCGGCATATAGTCAAAGATTCCGACGATCGTATATTCCCTTGTCTCGGAATCATACGTCTGCCAGCCTGAGATGTCCTGCTCCCCGAAGGCATACGCATAGATGCAGGACTGCGCCGGCCGGAAGGTAAGCTCCACCGTATCCCCTACCTGCAGCCCTCTCGCCCCGGCGAAGTCCTTATGTACGGCACAGACCGCCGCGCCGGTGCGGTCGTCAATCCGATCCGGCCACCGCCCCTCCGTCAGGAACATCCTCTTCTGGGAATCCTGGGCGTTCGGCATGGAGCTCATATCCCTGGTGGCGATCACCCACATGGCATGGCGGTTTATTTCATCCAGCTGCATACGTTCGTCCGCCAGAAGCGCCGGAAGTACCCCATTCCCCTCCGCCTCTGTCAGAAACAGCCGGTTGCCCTGCACAGGCATTGGGGTCAGCGCATGTCCCTGCGTGTTTTCCCATAATTCATATCCGTTCCAGGCTCCGTTCCGATCCCTGCCGTAATACGCCCTGACCAGATACCGCTGCCCCACTGTCAGCTCCGGCAGCTCCCAGCCGCCCTCCTCCGCCATTCCATCGGTGAAGACAAGGCTGGCATACCCTCCCTCCGGCGCATAGTCCGGATAGCCGTTGATACGCTCCGATACAGAAAATGTCAGGCGGGTGCCATCCACCCTTATGGTATCCCAAAAATGTTCCCTTTCCTGCCAATCCTCCTCCACGCTTTCTAAGACGCCCCAGAACAGTACCTCCGCATTGTATACGTCAAAAGAGCGTATCCAGTCGTACGTGCCTTCCAGATCCGCATTGTACAGATCCGTCAGTGTCCCCCAAAGGAATCCCCGGGTATCGGCTGTCTCCACATAGGGGGATTTGCTGACCAGCTCCGCGCCCGCATCCACGGTCCCATCATTGTCCGAGGTCAGCCATCCGATGGGACGGTAATGCTCGGAAATGCGTGCCAGCTCCTGCCGGATGGCAAGGTACTCCACTGCCCTGGAGGCAAAGCCAAAGGACAGCGCCGCCGTAAGCAGCGTCAAGGTCAGGGTAAATAAGATTCTGCGCCGGTTTTCTTTTCTGAAGACATTCATGTGCAAGGGCCTCCCGTTTATCTTCTATCAATCCGTGAAATCGAGCAGGAAGAATCGCTTCCCCTGCGATTCTTCGAGGCGAAACTTAGATTTTCTTAGGCTGTGTACTTTACAGCCTTAGAAAATCTTTTCGCCTTTCATTCCTTTACCTGCAATAACTCCAGCGGCATTTTCCGCGTGATATGAACCACTCCCAGAATTGCCCCCAGGATACAGCCTCCCAGATAGGCGCCCGCAAACAGCCCAATCTGTGCTGCCGGTATCTCCGGGAATCCACAGTATACCACACAAATACCGATCAGCAGCCCGGCCAGGCTTAGAAGCACCGGTTCCGCAAGCAGCATCCGCCTTGTGCGCCCCCTGCTGTTCCCCAGCACCCGTAGCAACGCCGCCTCCTCCGTCCGCTGTAACAGCAGCAGGAAGATCAGGCCGCCTCCTGCAAGGACGGATACCGCCGTCGTCACCGGGAAGAGCAGCTTCATCAGCTCCAGGTTCTTCTCAAAAGGCTCCACCACCTGGCGCAGCTCGCTGGTCCAGAGCATCACCTCCGCATCCTGCTTTGCCATCAAGGGGCTCCCCAGCTGCCTTGCAATCTCCTCCTTGACCGTATCCAGCTCCCGGTTAAAGGCGGGGTCAACGGTGAAACGAACCGTGGAATAGAGCCAGTCCTCCTTCTCCTTACACACTTTCCACGCAGACGCAGGAATCAGGATGCTATCCCATGTCCCTCTGCCGATGCCATCCCCCGTATCTACATTGCAGATACTGCCTGCTATGATAAAGCCAGGATAGGTGCCTCCCTCATCGGTAGTAATACCCAGTTCCTGTCCAAATTCCAGCTCGTACTGCTCCAGCCATATTTCCGGCACAATAACGGGCGTACCTGATTGAAAAAATAAACGATTTAGTTCAGACGACCAAATACTCCAATCTATCGTAAACAGCTCCGCTCCATAGCCATCCGCATAATCGATTGCCACATGATTCTCTGCGCAGAACCTCTCAATATCCTCCGTACTTCTCATGGAAGTCTCACCAGAGATGCCAATCATGGTAAGCTCTTGCTTGCCTGCTTTTAAGCTGATAACAATACGGTCTACCGCAACGGCATCCGCCACCTCCGTATACAGATCACACAGATAACCGCTTTCCGCCAGCCAGTCAATCATATTCTGTGTCAAATAGGCTCCACCGGAGCCTATGTAGGTAAAATCCTTTTTTACCAGCTCCCCGTCTATCTCCGTCATCTCATACAGCCGCTCCACCTCCGCTGTATCCCGCGCAATGGCTGCCTGCATCCAGGTAACCGCTGTCAGAAAGGCAAGCGCTACCGCGACGACCAGCATTGTATGCACCGGCCTTCTACCCGCGTGCCGCAGAATAAAGCGGCATGCGAACATGGTTCCCCTTCCCTTTCCTGCTTCCATCTGCAGATATAACTGCCCCTTCCACACTTCCTGCTTTTGATACTCGCCTGCATCTTCCGCCTTCTGCAATATACTGCCGTCCTGCGCAATTGCTTTTCCTGTACTTTCCGGACCTACGGCACACAACGCTTTCATAGCATCCGGTGCTGTCCCCTTCGCACTCTTTGCTTCATTGTTTTTCGCCGTTCTCCGTCCGCTGGATACATCCTGCATAAGCTCCAGCATCGGTCTGCGCGACATGACGAAAATACCAACCGCCGCTTCTATTGACAGCAGGGCTGCCGGCGCTGCTGTTAAACCTGCCATCCACCAGACAGATAACCCCGCCTCGGCATGCTCCTGCATACCAGTCAGCAGATGTTCCGCCTCCTTGAGGGCATAATTCCAAGACAGCAGCACGCCTGTACCGGCTCCTGTCACACTCAAAAGAAGCATCGGAGACAGGCACATACGGAGACACTTCCCCCCGGGAACCCCAAGAGCCCGGGCAATACCAAAGCTTTTCCGATTCTGCCGGCCATACAGGAATGCAATCAGGGTAAGACCCAGGAACAGCACGCCAGTAGACACCAGCACGCCGGTGCATGACGTCTGCTCCATCTCATTTGCAGAAACCGCAAAATGCTCCCAATTATTTTCCAGCAATTGAATCCGCATCCCCATTGCCGCCAGCGGCTCCCGTACCTCGCTTATAAACGCATCCGTATCCTGTGGATGCTTCAGCACAAAACTGAAATTCTGCGAAGCTGTCCACCCGCTTTTGATATATGCCTCCGGGGCGCTCCCATAAGGAATGTAAAGTTCAAGGTTTTCCTCACTTGTATTATGAAGGGATACATTTAACGGCATATAATCAAAGATTCCGGCAATGGTATATGTCTTTGTCTCAGCCTCATAATCCTGCCAGCTTAAGAGATCCTGCTCGCCAATGGCATACGCATAGAACTGCATCTGCGTCGGTCGGAAAGTAAGCTCTACCGTATCTCCCACCTGCAGTCCTCTGGCTTCGGCAAAGTCCTTATGCACGGCACAGACTGCCGCAGCGGTACGGTCATCGTTCCGATCCAGCCACCGTCCCTCCGTCAGGAACATCCTCCTTTGAGAGTCCTGGGCTGACGGCATCGCACTCATATCCCTAGTGGTAATCACCATCATGGCATGACGGTTTACCTCGTCTAACTGCATTTGCTTATCCGACAGAAGCGCTGGAAGTACCTCATTTCCCTCCGCCTCCGTCATTAACAGCCTGTTCCCCTGTACAGGCATTGCAAACAACGCATGCTGCTTTACCGCCTCCGCCCAATATTCGTACCCGTTCCAGCGCCCGTACCGGTCGCTGCTGTAATATGCCCTGACCAAATAGCGCTGCCCCTCTGTCAGCTCCGGCAGCTTCCAACCGCCGTTCTCCGCCATTTCATCAGTGAATACAATTCTAACGTCTTCATCCTCCGCCACATAGTCCGGATAGCCGCTGATACGCTCCGACACGGTGAATACAAGACGGGTGGCATCTACCTTTTTCGAATCCGTCAGGCGTTCCTTATCCTGCCAGTCCTCATCCACCCCTTTTAAGACACCCCAGAACAAAACCTCGGAATTATTTACCCCATAAATATCCCATAAATACCCTTCAATCTTCCCCTGCAGATCCGCATTATACAGATCTGTCAAGGTTCCCCACAGAAACTTCCGGGCATCGGCCGTCTCTACATAGGGGGATCCGCTGACCAGCTGAGCCCCCATATTCACGTTCCCGTCGTCTTTCGATGTCAGCCACCCAATGGGGCGGTAATGCTCGGAAATACGCGCCAGTTCCTGCCGGATGGCAAGGTATTCCACCGCCCTGGAGGCAAAGCCAAAGGACAGCGCCGCCGTAAGCAGTGTCAGGGTCAGGGTAAATAAAGCTCTGCGCCGGTTTTCTTTTCTGAAGACATTCATGTTCATGGGCCTCCTCACAACATAAAATCAATTTTTCTTGATTTAAATGATCTGAAACTCAGTATTTTCAAAGGACAAGTATGCATATGTTAACGCACACTTGTCCCATTGATACAACTAATGAATTGCCGTTGATTCCGCTGAGTTGCTGCTTTGAGCTTTTAGTGCAGAATTTAAATAATCAAAGTCAAAATTTGTTGCTGCTTGTTTTGAATCAATGTCATCATTAGGTTTTTGGCATGCACAAAAACAAAGTGTTGTACTGCAGCTACATATCGTAACTGCCAGCGAACATGCACAATAGCTGGCATAGCCCATCACCGTATGCTCATCGGCATTATGCTTCCTGATATTCATCCTTTCACCCCCTTTCTGCCTCCCGCCTGGATTTATCGAAATGCTGCTTCTTTCCTATCAGGCCTTCTGCCTTTTATGCTTTCAGCAACACATCCCGCCACTTTTTCTATCGTACTGAACCCATAATTTTCCAATTGACCTTCCGTAATTTTTATGTCAAACGTCTTTTCCGCTTCAAACAACAGATATACCAGATCCGCGCCTGACAGGCCAAAATGGAAACCGGTCAGCGGTTCTTTCCAGAACCTTTCCTCCAGCTTTTCTTCCGCAATGTCGAAGTGTTTCCTTAAAAGCGCACAGATTATTTCCGTTATATTCTCCTGTGTCCCCATATCCGTCTCCTTATGCAAACAGCCTGTGGGCAATCCCCTGCCCCCGCTGTAATACCGCGTTAAATGCAAACAATTCAGACGTTTCTTCCATCCTTTGCAGCGGCGGCTTCACCAGCTGCATATCGCCGTAAAAGACAGTCATTTTTTTCATATGCGCAACCTCAGAACCGTCAATAAGCATATTACTGATATGTACGGCATCAATACCAACGCCATAACGGGTGCTGAAATCCCTGCTGAAATATTGAATCAACTCATCATAAGCCATATCTGCAGGCATACAGCATACCATATAGTCCGGCTTCACGGCTTGGGCCAGCATATAGGAATAGATTCCAAACCCATTGGGAGTCAGGCTGTGGTAACGGATCAATGCATCCGGTGCTTCCATCAGAATCACGTCAGGAAGCAGTTCCTTCTCGATAGCCCGTACCGTCTGATTGATTTGCGTAATCACAATTGGCAGCTCTGTGAATTCCCTGTAAAGGGCTGAAAAATCATAGCCCCCCAGCAGAGTACATACCGGCTCGTTGGTGATACAGGCAACGGTCTTCCCGCTGCTCCTAAGCTCCTCGGCAAGAGTCAGTATCACCTCCAGCACGTCTTCCCTGCCCGCAATGCCGCCTGCCAATATTACCGGGGTTTGAATCGGCTGATACTCCTGTGCAACCTTCACTTCCGGTAAAAAACTATCCGTTGACTGCAGCTGCAGCTGGGGGATTTCCCTTTTCAGTTCTTTCACCCATCCCTGCTGCATTTCGTTTTTTGAGCCGATTCCGATGACCTGCTTCCCCTGCTGCAAGACACGCCGTAACATCGTCTTCGCATCATACATGTGCGGCAGATGGCGCAGTGTCAGATACATAACCTCCCAATTTCCAGCCTCTCCCTCTGTATCCTGCACTACAGGGATGCCTATATCCGGCTGATTACAGGCATATGCCGCATCCCTTCCGATTCCTCCGTAACCCGGAACCGCCATGACACTGCGCAGGGTATCTTTCTTCTGCATTGTCTCAAAATGCCGGACTACCGGAAGAAGTGCTGCGTCATAAGGGTACAATGCCACTCCGCTCATTCTGTTTCCTCCGCTTTCGTTGTTCTGATCTGTTCCTTATAGTATTCCACTGCTTCATTGGCCAAAATAATGTTCCGAATGGTCCGTTTGGCCGCATACCGGGTATCCTCACAATTACGCAGTCTTTCCGCCGCCGAAAGCTGTTCCCCGCAGCAGTCCGCCTTTTTGGCGCATTGGTTGCAAAAGCGGAAGCCCCAGCAGTTTTTACAGACATTCTTTGTGAGCTCCCCTACCTGCAGGATCCTTCCTGCCTTCTCCAGGTCAAATCCATCTTCCAAAGTACCGATATGCATGTTGGGAGACGTCTCGCTCACCCTTTCGCATGGGAACAGGTTACCGTCCGTATCCACAAACATTCGCAGCTTCCCCGGGACACAAGGACCTGACGGAATATCCGTCATATGTAACGGATCTGCAAAATCCATTTTCTCTTTCTCGCCGTGCAGCAGGCTCGTGCTTATTAGCGTTATGGGGGAACACTTTTCCCTTGGGAATCTGTTCCAGGATGCAAGAAAAGCCAAAAAGCGCTGATATTCCTCTTTCCACACATAATTTTCGGAAAACTCCAGCGGCGTTCCGTCATAATCATTATCCACCAGGGTTGCGCTGATCTGGTCGGCTTTGATCATGTCACTGTGGCATATTTCATTGATCTCATCAAAATCATTCTTCGGATCCATCACCATGCTGTAGTGAACCTTTTCCCAATATTCCGGATGATTCTCCTTAATATTTGCAAGCCTTTTCATGACAACATCAAAGGTTCCCGTTCCGTCCGCATACACCCTGTTCTGATCCTGAATCCGTTTCGGCCCATCCAGGCTCACCAACAGCGAAACATTGTTTTCTTCCAGAAAACAGACATTTTCCTCCGTTAGAAGCGAGCCGTTGCAGGTCATGCCAAAGGTAAGGATCTTCCCGGCAAAACGTTCTTTGGCATACTCTATAATCCTTTGAATTAGGTCACTCTGCAATAACGGCTCTCCCCCATAGAAACCAATATTGACGCCCTCGCTGTCAATCGTGTGCTCCCAGAAGAAATCCACCGCCTGCCTTGCCGTCTCCCATGTCATAACCTTTTTGGAATGACTGCGTTGTTTCTCATTTCTTTCTGCAGAATAAATGCAGTAGGAACATCGAAAATTACAGTCCTGCGTAATCTGCAGCGTCATCTGTGACAGCTTTCGCGCCAGCACTTCTCCTAAAACCCCCATATAGGGATGCCGAAACTGCTCAACAGGGCTTTTATCAGACAGAAAGCCCTGCTCCATAAGCCTTAACAGCTCTGCAGGCTTATTATCCCCAGCATTCCCCTCTTTTTCTATATAATAGTAGGTTTCTTCACTTATGTTTAATAATTTGGTTTTTACCGCGTCAAATACATAACAGGCGTTGGGTGTCTTAAACAATTGATACATTGCCATTGTTTTTACCTCGCATCAAATTAAAATACTCGTAAACTATGTTTACAGCATTATAACATAGTGTTTTTATTGAAGCAATATAATTCTTTCATTCAGAAACATATTTACAAACAGAAGCGAACGTTCGACTGTGAATATTAAAATGAAGTTAACAATGGAACCAGCTCCAAATGTGGAAACGGTAATGAAAACTTTGATCTTGGCCTGCTGCGCCGCCGGGCGCATCACAAGAAGCGTTAGCAGCTCCAACTGAGCTGCTAACGCTTCTTCTATTACTTTGTTATGCTTTATCATGCTTTGCTGCGTGCTGCTGTCCTGCGCCTTCAGGCAAAACGCGGGATTTTGGAATACAGGAATCCGTCAGAACCGTTCCGGCAGCAGCTCATTCTGGCCGGTAAGCTTCCAGGTAGTGGTGACCTTGAACAGATCGCCGTCCACCTCCAGCACCAGCGTGCCGCCCTGGAGCTCCGTAAAGCTTCTGGCAATGGCCAGGCCCAGGCCGGAGCCCTCCGTATTACGGGAGGCGTCGCCCCGGACAAACCTCTCTGTCAGATCCCCGGAATCTACCGTCAGTTCCTGGGCGGAAATATTCTTCAGGGTTATGACAACCGTGTCGTCAATGCGGAAGCCATTGACATACACCCTGGTGCCCTTCATGGCATATTTGGCAATATTGCCGAAAAGATTCTCATAAATGCGATAAGTCTTCTGGCTGTCCAGGGGGATCAGCACCCTTTCGTCCGTTAGATTCATCCTCAGCTCCAGCCGGGCCTCCTCCAGCTTATCGGTCATCTCAAAGGCCACCTGTTTTACCAGGTTCATAATATCCACGTCCGCCAAATTTAAGGTAATATTCTGGGAATTTGCCTTACTGACCTCAAACAGATCCTCAATCAGGGCCTTGAGCCGCAGGGATTTTCGCTCCAGCACACTCAGATATTCCCTGCGCTGTTCCTCGGTAATATTTTCCTCCTTTAACAGGTTCACATAGGTTATGATGGCTGTAAGAGGCGTTTTCAGGTCGTGGGACACATTGGTAATCAGCTCCGCCTTCATCTTCTGGCTCTTTACCTCCTCGTCCACCGCCTTGCGGAACCCGTTCTGAATCTTGGTCAGTTCCGGCTTAAAGGGTTCGAAAACACCGATGTCCTGCTGTATGCTGATATTCAAATTCCCCTCTGCCATCTCATTGGTGGCCTTCAGCAGAATACTGTAATTCTTCTGCAGGTTACTGATATACTTTCTGAGGATAAAATACAGCAGCACGGAATATATTACCGTCACCAGGAATCCGCCGTACCAAAGGCTGCAGATTATAAACAGGATGATGGCATTGCAGATCACGATCCGGATCATCGTCCGGTTCGCCTTTTTGCTGACGCTCAGGTCCATATGCTCCGCCGCACGCCAGAGATTCAGCACTGTCCTCCTGATAAAGGGGAAAAAGCGGTAAATCAGGCTTCGTTCCTTAATATAGCGTCGGATTCCTTTCCCCCTGACGGCCCTGGCGCATACACCTACGTACCAGCCTCCCCAGAAAACACAGGTCTGGATGGCCAGGCTGTACAAGAAGCTCAGCACATCGGCAGCGTCCCTGGAAATATCCAAATAGTTTTCAACGGCCTCTGCACCGGCTTCGCTGGTGCAGAAAGCGATATGGAATGACGCGAAGGAAAGCAGGGCCACGGTCAGAATCCCCGCCGCTGCCATCAGCTCCGCAGGAGGAGCAAACAGCCTCCCCTCCTCCCAGGGCCTGGTTTTAACCGGCACCGGCAGAAACATTCCCAGCATCACTACCATGAAAAGCAGCAGAAGCAGAACACCGGGATACGCCGGCAGGGCATACCCGTCATTATCATAAGCGTGCACTACAAAAGCGGAAAAGTCAGTTCCGCTCAATGTCCAGCGCTCCATCCAATAACTGCCGGCAGACTTTGCCTCGCCTCCCCCGGCCGTCACCCCGTAAATAACGGTGCAGTTTCTGGGAGGAACAATACTTCCGATCCTGCCGAAAGTATTCATATTCGATGCCAGCAGGGTGGAAAGGGTATTCTCCCGGATTACAATGTTGGCGTTCTTTCTGGCCAGATCCTCGTTCCGGCTGCAGACATTTCCTATGGATACGTTGCCTGCCTCGTCGAACTGAAAGGTCATAAGAAATTGATACTGGCTGTAATCTTCCCCCAAAAGAGCCTCTGCCTGTTTTTCCGACATATTTGTCAGGTACTTTCCTGTGGTATCGTCCCGGATGCAATAATGATAAAGGCTGTTTAGATCCTTAAAGCTTTTTTCCAGCGCATTAAAATAATTTTCCAGATGGTCAATCTCCATCAGGACCTCTGCCACCTGCTCCTCATTCAGCCGGGCACCGGCCGATAGGCTGTCCGGAATCCCGGTGATCTCCTGCCCTTCTTCCTCTGCGGCCGCCAGCAGATACTTATATTCCTCATCAGGCTGCAGATAAAGCTCCCTGCAGTCGATGTGGGTACCGTTCTGCATGTTGTACAGATCTTCATAAAGCAGGTATACACTTTGGTAAAGCCATTCCATATTGTCGGTCTGCTCGTAAAAGGTATCCTGTTGTAATTCCCCATCGCTTCGAAAAACGCCGAAAGGCAGGATCACCGCCACAGACGCCGCAAGACTGACCAACAGCCCCCACAGTATCCAGGGAATACTTTTTTTCATAGCTTCCTCCCGTCAGTTTTGCTTATCAATTTTATAGCCAACACCCCAGACCACCTTCAGATACTTGGGATTCCTGGGGTCAATCTCGATTTTCTCCCGGATGTTCCGCACATGCACCATAATGGTGTCCGTGTTCACAGCCTTTTCGTTCCAGATTCTTTCGTATATCTCATCGGCGGAAAATACCCTGCCGGGGTTCCTGATCAGCAGATGTACAATCTTGAATTCCATGGGAGTCAGCTTCACCGGCTCGCCGTCCACGGACACCTCCACGGTATCTTCGTTCAGCTCCAGGCCGCCGATGGAGTAGATATGATCTCCGCCGCCCTCCATATTGACTGCATCCAGATATTTGGAATATCTTCTCAGATGGGAATTTACCCGGGCCAGCAGCTCCAGCGGCGTAAAGGGTTTCGTCACGTAATCGTCTGCCCCCATGTTCAGTCCCATGATCTTATCTACCTCCTCAGACTTGGCAGAGAGCATGATCACCGGGAACTCCTGCTCCATGGCCCGCAGCTTCATCAGCATGGTAATCCCGTCCATCACGGGCATCATAATGTCCACAATCGCCAGATGCAGCTCCTCCTGCTCTGCCACTTTCAGGCCCTCCGCCCCGTTTGCGGCCTGAAAAACCTGATACCCCTGGTTTCGCAGGTAGATTTCAATTCCCTCCCGAATCTCCTTATCGTCTTCCACTACTAAGATCTTATATTTCTGCTCCATTTTCTGTATCCCCTCATGTTGTGATTAACGCAGACAGTAAATTCCGGCGCTTCTCCTCAAATCCGCAGCGCCAACGGCTGGGGGAAACGGCCCCTCAACACCTCATTATAGACGCGGGCCGCCTCCAGCGCAACAGTTTCTTCCCGATAGCGCAGGCCGGAAGCATAAGCGTTTTCCGAAAGCCGCTTTCGGTCAGGCTTTCCCTCGCAGAAGCCCAGCATAGCCTCCGCAAATTCACAACGGTCTTCCCCGGTTAAAACGCCGTTTACGCCGGTGTCCACCAGATCTTCCACCCCGGAAGCCCGCACCGCCAGGACAGGTGTCTTTCCGGCAAATGCCTCCAGGATTACAATGCCCTGGGTCTCCGTCCTGGAGGCAAAGAGAAAGGCATCTGCCGCCGCGAACCAGGCGGCTGTTTCCCCGTTGGGAAGCATTCCTGTGAAAACCGTTTCTTCCCCAATGCCAAGCTCCCTGCTAAGCCTTTCATATCTTGCCCTGTCCGGCCCGTCCCCTACCAGTGCCATGCGGAAAGGCTGCCTCCAGCGCCGCTTGAATTCCGCCAGGCTCTCCAGCAGAAAGACAACATTCTTTTCCGAGGCCATTCTGGATACCGTCAGGAAAAACGGCATGCCGCCCGGCGCATATTTTTCCCGGATTGCCTCCTTTTCCTCCTCTGCCACCCGGAAATTCCGCTCCTCAATGCCTGTGGGCAGAATTCCCAATCTGTGGCCAGGCACCCTGCAGACTTCCTCCAGATAATCCCTGATTCCCGCCGTGGGGGCAAATACATAATCACAATGCCGCAGAAAGGTATGGAGATAGAATGGCATCACCTTATCTACTTTTCCCAGTCCCCCGGTGTAGCATTCCACATATTTTTCATAGCGGGTATGATAGGTGAATACCAGGGGAATATCATATTTTTTCGAAAGCCAGACAGCCGTCCTGCCAATCAGCATGGGATGATGCACATGGATGATGTCAAATTTCTGTTTTTTAAATTCCCTGCCTATCCTGATGTCAAAAGGATTGGGAAGGGGGATTCCGCCGATAGAGCGCTTTTTCAGGACGGCATAGCGAAATACATTGTTCTCCTCCTCAGCCTCCTCACAGGAAGGCGCAAATACGGTCACCTGATGTCCCTGCTTCTCCAGCCCGTTTTTCAGCCGTTCTATGGAAACGGGAACGCCTCCCATCACAGGTTTGTAATTGTTGGTCATAAGTGCGATGCGCATGATTTTTCCTCCCCTATGCCACTCCCAGCAGCTCAAACACCCGGTCTCCCAGAAGATAGCCGGCTCCCACAAACACCAGATTCCAGATAAAGATTCCGCAGGTTGAGCTTACAACATACTTAATCATATCCATCCTGACCACGCCGGCGGGAACGGAAATCAGCGTGCGCACCATGGGAAGCAGTTTCCCTAAGAATACACCCACACACCCCTTTCTCCTGATCCAGTCCAGGGCCTTGTCCAAAGCATCCTTCTGTTTCGGAAAACGGCGGGTGTATGCGTTCAGGAATACCTCGCCGCCCTTCCGGCCAAGCCCGTAGAGCATCAGGCTTCCCAGCAGTCCTGCCGCCACCGTGATTACCATCACCCAGAAGAAATGGATATTTCCCCTGGCCGCCATGATGCCTGCCAGCGGCATGATGATCCCCGCCGGAAAGCCCGGCAGATTCAGGTACTCCAGAAAAACGATTACAAAGATGGCCACGGCGCCGTATTGGGTAAAATATTGTGTCAGTGTCTCCAGTCCCATAGAGATGTCCTCCTCATGGAAATCAATATAAAACCGAAACCTAAACATGTCTGACACAAAAAGGAAAAGAAATTCTAAAGAGACTTTAAGAAAAAAAGAAACCGCGCACCGGGAAATCCGATGCGCGGACGATATACTTTAATTGTTGATCAGCTTGTCCTCTTCGTTGTTCCAGCTGTAAAGCTTTCTGATCTCCTCTCCCACCTTCTCCGAAGGATGCTCGGAAGCCAGCTTTCTCATAGCCTTGAAATGAACCTGTCTGCCCGCGGGAGACATATCCAGCAGAAACTCCTTGGCAAAGCTTCCGTCCTGAATATCGCTGAGGATCTTCTTCATGGTCTTCTTGGTCTCCTCGGTAATCAGCTTGGGACCGGTAATATAGTCACCGTATTCCGCAGTGTTGGAAATAGAATACCGCATGCCGGCAAAGCCGCTCTGATAGATCAGGTCAACAATCAGCTTCATCTCATGGATACACTCGAAATAAGCGTTTCTTTCATCATAGCCTGCTTCCACCAGGGTCTCAAAGCCTGCCTGCATCAGTGCGCACACGCCGCCGCACAGTACGGCCTGCTCTCCGAAGAGGTCTGTCTCGGTCTCGGTACGGAAGGTGGTTTCCAGCACGCCTGCCCTTGCGCCGCCGATGCCCAGGGCATAAGCAAGTGCCAGATCCTGTGCCTTCCCGGTAGCGTCCTGCTCTACGGCGATCAGACAGGGAACACCCTTGCCGGCCTGGTATTCGCTCCTGACGGTATGTCCGGGGCCCTTGGGCGCGATCATGGTGACATCCACGTCTGCGGGAGGTACGATACAGCCGAAATGAATGTTGAAGCCATGGGCGAACATCAGCATATTGCCGGCCTCCAGATTGGGTTCAATATCGTTTTTATACAGATCCGCCTGCTTCTCATCGTTAATCAGGATCATGATAATATCTGCTTTCTTTGCCGCTTCCGCTGCGGTATACACCTCGAAGCCCTGATTAACTGCCTTGTCCCAGGATCTGGAGCCCTTGTACAGGCCGATGATTACATGGCAGCCTGAATCCTTCAGGTTCAGCGCATGGGCATGTCCCTGGCTTCCGTAACCGATAATCGCTATGGTCTTTCCTTCCAGCAGAGACAGATTACAATCTTCCTGATAAAAAATTTTTGCCATTTTCTTTTCCTCCCGCATTCCTTATTTGTAATAAATGCCTATTTGTTATTTCGACTTACAATTTATACTTATTTGTCCTGAATGTCAATGATGAATTTTATGCAATCAAAGGTTCCGCCATAAAATCATTGCCATATCCAGCCGTGTCCGGGTAAAGCCGGGAATCGTTACTCGTCCAGGTAAATAATATGCTCGGTACCCCTGCCGAGACCGGCAATTCCGGTTCTGGCCAGCTCTAAAATACCGTACTCCTCCATCAGACGGATAAAGGCCTCTACCTTCTGCTGATTGCCCGTAAGCTCAATCACCAGGCTTTCCGGCGCAAAGTCGATAATCTTGGCCCGGAAGGAATCCACCACCGCGATCACGTCCTGGCGCTGCTCCTTGGAAGCATGCACCTTGATGAGGACAAGCTCACGATACACGCTTTCCTCCGGCTTCAGCTCATGAATATCCCTGACGTCCACCAGCTTTTCCACCTGCTTTTCGATCTGCTCCAGGATCTCGTCATCCCCGGAAGCCACAATGGTGATCCTGGTAAACCTGGGATCCGCCGTCACCCCTGCCGTAATACTCTCGATATTGTATCCCCGTCTGGAAAACAGGCCGGAAATACGGCTCAGCACGCCGGAGGTATTATCGACCAACAACTGAAATACTTTTTTCTGCATGAAATCACTCCTCTTACATATTTTATAATTTGACACTATTTTGCCTCATCGTTCTCACCGCACTTTGAAAGGGCCAGAGTCCCCGTCCGTGCCACCTCCACAATACTGATTGTCTCCAGGAGGGTAATCAGCGACCTTACACGCTCCGGGGCATCACAGATCTGAAGCATCATGAAATGCTTTGACATATCCACGATCTCCACCGAATTCATGCTCTCGCAGACCTCAAGAATCTCCCGGCGGTTGTTTTTATTATATTTCACTTTAATCAGCATCAGCTCTCTGGTGATACACTGCTGCTCCGAAAAGGTTTTGACCTTGATTACATCCAGCTTTTTGTTCAGCTGCTTTTCTATCTGCTCAATGGTACGCTCGTCGCCGCTGCTGACAATGGTCATACAGGACACTGCCGGATCGTCGGTCTCTCCCACCGCCAGACTGTCGATGTTAAAACACCTTCTGGAAAAGAGTCCTGCCACCTTACACAGCACGCCGGAACGGTTTTCCACCAGAACGGAGTATATTCTTGTCTTCATCTTCATGATTCTAAATCCGCCTCCCCTCTATTTTACCAGATCCATGGGATCGATCAGGCACTCCAGCAGAACGGATCGGTCCCCCCGCAGGAATTCATTTATGGTCTCGTCGCAGTTCTCCATAGTTTCCAGACGCAGGAAGGGAATGCCGTAGGCCTCAGCCAGCTTCTCCAGATCCGGGCTGCCGGAAAGATCTACTACGGAGTAATGATCCTTATAGGTATAGTGCTGATACTCCCGCACCATCCCCAGATAATGATTCTTCAGCACCACGATCTTCACCGGAATGTCATGCTGGCGCATGGTAGCCAGCTCCATCATGGACATCTGGAAAGAACCGTCCCCGCAGACCGCAACCACCTGTCTGTCCGGTGCCGCTGCCTTGGCTCCCATGGCCGCCGGAATGGAGTACCCCATGGTCCCCATGCCGCCGGAGGTCAGGAATTTTCCCTCCTTGACCCTTGCATAGCCGCAGGACCAGATCTGGTTCTGCCCCACATCCGCCACATAGACCCCGTTTTCCGCCATCCTCTCGGACAGCCGGGTAATAAAGGCCGCCGGATCCACGAAATCAGGGTTCGGGCTGCGCCTGGGCACCATATTCATCCGATACTGCTCCAGGGTCTGCAGCCATTCGTCACAGCAGCAGACAAATTCTTCCTTCGCAAAGTCACTGAAAATATGTTTTGCGTCTCCTACCAGCGGAATGGTCGGCCCGGCATTTTTGCCGATTTCGGCCGGATCCACGTCAATATGCACCAGCACCTTATCCCTGGTAATCAGATCCGGCTGGCTCACTGCCCGGTCTGCCACCCGCGCTCCCACCATAATCAGCAGATCGGACTCATTCATGGCCCGGTTGGCGCAGGGTTTGCCGTTATTTCCCACCATACCGAAATAAAGAGGGTGGTCCGTGGGCATGACGCCGATTCCCATCATGGTGGAGACCACAGGCACCTTATGCTGCTCCGCAAAGCTCCTGAGCTCCCCTTCCGCCTGGCTCAAAAGCACGCCGCCGCCTGCACAGATAATAGGTCTTTTTGCCTTTTCCAGCTCCCGGATTACCTTTTTAATCTGTACGGCATGTCCCTTGACCGTAGGCTTATAGGTACGCAGAAACACCTCCTCGGGATATTTGAATTTGCTCACGGACCCATTCTGGATGTCTATGGGAATGTCAATCAGCACCGGCCCCTTCCTGCCGGTGTTGGCAATGTGGAACGCCTCCTTGAAAATGCGTGGAATATCGTTGGCATTTTTCACCAGATAGCTGTATTTTACGAAGGATTCCACCGCTCCCGTGATGTCCGCCTCCTGGAATACGTCACTGCCCAAAAGCTCACTGTTTACCTGGCCCGTGATACAGACCAGGGGAATGCTGTCCGCAAAGGCCGTGGCAATTCCCGTGATGACATTGGTGGCACCGGGCCCTGAGGTCACGGCGCAGACTCCCGGCCGGTTGGTCATTCTGGCCATACCGCTGGCCGCGTGGGCCGCGTTCTGCTCCGTTCGGATCAGAACCGTGCGGATTTCCGATTCCAGGATACTGTTATAAAAAGGACAGATAGCTACTCCCGGGTAGCCGAACACAGTGGTTACCCCCTCCGCCTCGAGACATTTAATAATGGCATCTGCACCTATCATGTTTCATTTCCTCCCTGTTGATTTCCTGTATTCTCCGTCAGCCGCCGGGCCAGCCTCACGGCTTCCGCAGCATCCCGGGAATACCCGTCTGCGCCGATTTCATCCGCGTATTCCCGGGTAATAACCGCTCCGCCGATCATGATTTTTGCCGGGACTTTCCTTTCCCTGGCATATGCCACCACCTCCCGCATCCGCTGCATGGTGGTAGTCATCAGGGCGGACAGGGCAATGATTTCGGCCTTGTGCTCCAGCGCCGCCTCTATGATCTTTTCCTTGGGTACATCCTTGCCCAGGTCAATCACCTGAAAACCGTGGTTCTTTAACATCAGCGCCACCAGATTCTTGCCGATGTCGTGAATATCTCCCTCCACAGTGGCAATCACCACCACCGGCATATCCCTCTGCCCGCTCTCCTGCAGCAGCAGGGGCTCCAGCACCTGGATGGCATTTTTCATGGCCTCGGCGCTTCCGATCAGCTGGGGCAGAAAATATTTACCCTTGTCAAACAGCTCCCCCACTTCGTTGATCGCCGGCAGCAGAACCTCGTTTAACAGAGCAGCCGGCTCCTCCCCCAGCCCCAGGGCCTCCCCGGTGATGGCTGCAATCCCGTTCCGGTTCCCTTTCATGACTGCGTGGCGCAGCTTTTGCCTGCTCTCACTCTCTCCCGGGCTGCCCCCGGATGCCGGCACTGCCGCTGCGGACGAACTTGTCCAAGCCACACCTGCCTGTGCCGTTTCCGCATGCCCTGCCCCGGTCTGGCCCGTGCCGGCCCCGTATGCCTGCGCCGTTTCCGGCCGGGCCTGCCGGTTATTTATCTGCTCTTGTCTTGCCCTGGCTTTCTCCCCAAGGGTATTGGTATATTCGATATAACGAATGTCCGCCCCTTCCCTGGCCAGCAGCAGATCCGTGGCCAGGGCGCAGCTGACCAGCAGCTCCTGGGAGGGATTGGCGATGGCCATGGTCAGCCCTTCCCTGACGGCAAGAGCCAGAAAAGCCGTATTCACATAGCTTCTCTCCGGCATACCGAAGGAAATGTTGGACAGCCCGCAGATCGTGGCCAGCCCTTTCTCCCGGCAGTAACGGATGGTCTCCAGGGTCTCCAGCGCCGCCTTTTTATTGGCTCCCACCGTAGCCACCAGCCCGTCCGCCACCACATCTTCCTTTGTCATTCCCAGGGCGTATGCCCGTTCCAGGACGGTATCTATGATCCCGATCTTTTCCTCTATGTTTTCAGGCAGTCCCCTGTCCGACAAGGGCAGTAAAATAAACATGGCACCATATTTTCTGACAATGGGCAGAAGCTTTTCGATCTTTTCCGTCTCCAGGGACACGGAGTTGACCAGCGCCCTGCCGGGATAATGCCGAAGAGCCGCCTCCAGCACCTCCACATGGCTGGAATCCAGAGACAGCGGCAGATCGGTGACACCGGATATTTCCTCAATGGCCCGCAGCATCATGACTTTTTCGTCAATACCGCTCATGCCCATATTCACATCCAGAATACATGCCCCGTCCCGTTCCTGTTCCTCGGCGTATTGCAGCACCCTGTCCATGGCGCCTTCCCGCAGCCGGGCCTGCAGCAGCTTCTTGCCCGTGGGATTGATCCGTTCCCCCACAATCATGAAATTGCCGTCCAGACCAAATTCCAGGGTTCTCCGCTCCGAAGCCAGATACCGTATCCCCGGCTGTCTGCGGCCGGCTGTATACTTCGGCTCTCTGCCAAAGGCCGCCGAAAGCCTGCCGATAAACTCCGGCGTAGTCCCGCAGCAGCCGCCCAGCACGGTAGCCCCTGCCGTCACCAGTTGTCCCATCTCCTTCGTAAAGGCTTCGGCGTCCATTTCATAACAGGTTCGCCCCTGCTCGTCCAAATAGGGCAGCCCCGCATTGGGCTTGGCAATGATGGGAATTCCTGCGGTAACCGCCGCCATGTCGGCCACGATCCCGCACATGGCTTCCGGCCCTGTGGAACAGTTTACGCCCACGGCACAGGCCCCCAGACTCTCCAGCACCACGGCGGCAGTCCGGGCGTCTGTGCCGTACAATGTCCTGCCGTCCCGTTCAAAGGTCATGGTCACCATCACAGGCAGCTCACAGACCTCCTTTGCGGCAATCAGGACGGCCCTGGCCTCTGCCAGGCTCATCATCGTTTCCGCCACCAGCAGATCCACACCTGCGTCCGCCAGGGCCAGAATCTGCTCCCGGTACACCCCAATCAGCTCCTCCAGCCCCATGTCCCCCATGGGGGCAAGCTGGCGTCCCGTCATGGTCAGGTCTCCTGCCACATAGACTCTGCGGCCTTCCACGGATCCGGCAGCCTCTATGGAAATCGCCGCCAGCTCCCGGTTCATCTCCGCCAGCCTGTCCGCCAGCCCGTATTCCGAAAGCTTTACCCGGTTGGCCGTAAAGGTGGGCGCATACAGAATATCCGTTCCGGCAAGCACATACTGCCTCTGAAGCGCAAGCATCACGTCCCTGTGCTCCAGTATCCACTGCTCCGGACAGACGCCGGACGGCATCCCCGCCCTTACCAGATTGGACCCTGTCGCCCCATCCAGATACAGATATGATTTTGATAGATTCATAAATTCGTCCCGAGTCATACCGTTCCCTCCATGCCGCAGCTTCGCTGGGGCTCACACTATTATCCATCATACCATAGAACGAATTGAACCGTAAAGTATATCTTGCCTAATAAGATAAAATATGATAAATTTATGGGTATAATGTCTGATGACAAAGCGGAGGCTGAAATAAAGTGAAAAAGAAAATTCTTATTCTGATTGCAGCGGTCCTTGTCTCGGCCATGCTGACCGCATGCGGGGAAGACAGGGAGCTGACACAGTTTCGTAAAAGCATAGATGATTTCTGCGATAAAGTTTCCCAGATTGACAGCGCCATGAACAATATTGACGCCGAAGGGGACAACGCTGTCTCGGAATTCCTCGGCTATCTGGACAATCTGGATATCCTCTTCCAGTCCTTTGCCAAAATGGATTTTCCGGCAGAATTTGACTATTTGGAGCAAACTGCCGACGAAGCCAGCACTTATATGACTACCGCCGTGGAAAATTACCACGAGGCCTACAGCAACGGGTCTTACAATGAGTACATTGCCGAGTATGCTTACGGTAATTACTCCAGGGCCTGCAAAAGGGTACAGATCATCTTAAGCTTCCTCAGGGGAGAAACACCTGACGATGTGGATATCATTACGGAACCGGAATAATCCGGTTCCGCTTTTTCATAACCTTATGGGAAACAGCGCCGTCCGGCGCGTGCATTTACGAATTTGTAAAACAACTCCCGGAATTGTTCGAGGCTTGGTTTTTACATTGCAATCCGGAATCCCAACAGAAAAACATTTTTAACCACCCAGTTCAAGGCAATAATCACGATCCCCACCCACAGATACCAGTAATGGAATTTCCAGCCCCGGATCTGTTTTATGCCCAGTCTGTGCAATCCCTGGGTCAGCAGGAATCCCAGATAAATCACTGCAAAATACGGAATAAAGGGATGATACCAGAGCGCCTTCAAAATCTGTCCGTGCAGCAGTGCGGACAATGCCCTCGTTCCGCCGCAGCCCGGGCAGTAAATGCCGAAAACAGTAATAAAAAAACAGGGAACCTGGGGAAGGATATGCCTCAGAACACATTGATACAGCACTGCCAGGGCTCCCGCCGCTGCCAGTGCTGCCAATCCGATCCAAAACAGTTCATCCTCCAGATCTTTCCGTAATGTACTCATGTCAAGAATTAATAAGGAAGGCTGTATCCCATATCCTCAATTAATTCGGCAAAAGGCCCCGAGCCCATCAGTCCCATGAAAATCATCGCGTAATATGCTGTCGCCAGAACGCCGAAAAGAATCGCAATGATAGAGCAGACAAGGCCGCCGATTCCAATCCCTGACCCCTTGTTGTTCTTGTTTCCCACCAATGCCAGAATCAGACCGATAATACCGCACAGAAGTCCGACAACTCCGTAACAGCAGCATCCGGGGATACCCAGAATGCCCAGCACAAGACTGGCAATCTGCATTCCGTTGGCCTTTTTCGGCCCGTTGTTCTCAGGCGGTGCCTGATACTGACTCACATTGGAGGTGTAGTCCTGATAATTTTGTTCGTCCATTCTTATCTCCCTTTCTATGTGTTTCCGTATGAGTAAGATTACTATACCGCATTTCAGGGGGATTTTCAACACCAAATTTCATCTATATTAATTCGTCATCCAAGAATACGGTTATATCCTCATACTCTTTCGTGCGGTTCAGAAGGTATGCTTTCATGTCTTCGGTTGAGCCAAAGATGCTTATTTGATATGGCATAATCGGATCAACCTTTTCAAAGAAATAAGTATTGCCTTCATTTTCCAGAAGAACACCACAATGCAGATTTGTAATCTCGCCATTCTTTTTGCCCCAGAGTGAAACAAGGTGTATATCACTTCCCGCAAACTCTATATTTTGACTTTTCCAATAGCCTTTAACGGCATCGTCTACAGACTGCCCGGAGTCAAACGTGGCAAATAAAGCTTCTTCCATTTCACTATCTCCCACAGGGAAATCCGGCGTTTTTAAAAACGAATGATACATAAGAAATGCTGCTTTCCTGCAGTTTATATCTTCAAACGGCGAACTTTGATAGCAATTAATTGCTTCTGTATAGTCATATAAGGGCTCCGTTATTGTCGCTTTTTTCCAACTCCCCTGCAATTCTTTTTCGGCATAACTTTCTTTGCTGTAAGCACGGATAAAACCGATAAGTCTGTCAATATCTTCGGAGGGAACGGCATGTGATGACAAAACTTCACAAAACTCGGTAATACTCTGTTCACTTGTCAGATTATTGTAACTATATTTCCGACCGTTCAGGGAACAGGCGGATAAAAAAATAGCCAAAATCAGAAATACTGATAAAAGGTACCTGCATTTCATAGAATTTCCTCCGATAGATTTATGATAGCCGATGAATGTACATCCGCGCCGGTTCCGGTTCCCCGTCACCCTGGGCCATGCACAGGAATTCCCAGCCGTACCGTTCATAGAAGGATGTGTGGTCCGTCAGCAGATATAAGGTGCCGATCCCCCTCTCCCCCATGTCTGTACAGACCGCATCCAGCAGTGCGCCCGCTATCCCCTGTCCTCTTTTATCTTCCTCGGTGTAGACGGCACAGACATTGGGCGTAAGGTCCTTTCTGTCATGGAAATCATTCTCAATCACTCCCATACCGCCGATAATCCGGTTCTCCTCCACCGCCAGATACCATTGCGGGACAGCGTTTTCCAAAGTCAGGCAGGCTTCCATGCTCTCCCGGTATGCCTCCGGCGGAATGCCCCATTTCTCATGAAACCACTGCGCCGCCCTGTCCATTAAGTCCGGCCTGTCCACCAGACGAATGATCTCGTAGGTCATTGCTTCCAAAATCCTCCTCCATATTTCCTATCCTCCACTATACCTGATTTTCTTTTAAAGTCAACTAAGGACGCGCTGATTTCATCAATGTTCCCTAAACAAATTTATTTTCCGAAATACTTTCACCGCCGCCGGATCTCGGGTACTATATAGACAGGAAGCGTAACACACGGGCCTGTGAGCAATACCGCTCCCTTAACCGAAACTGTCAACCGTCATACCCGAAAGGAGAAATACCATGGAGCCGAGCCTGATCGCCGATTTTGCCCGGGAAAATATGAAAACCATCTATACCTATGCCCTCTCCCGGGTCTCCAACAGGGAGGACGCGGAGGATCTGGCCGGAGATATTCTGCTGGCACTGCTCTCCTGCGCCTCCCGCCTGCGGGACGAGGACGCCCTGTACGGCTTTGTCTGGGCCGTTGCCGGGAACACTTACAAAAAGTTCCTGCGCAAAAAGAACCGGCATCCTGCAGACCCCCTGTCCCCGGACGACCTGGAGCAGCTGGCAGATCCGGAGGATTTCACCCTGGAGCTGGCGCTGGAGGAAGAGCGTCAGGAGCAGCTGGTAAGACTGCGCAGGGAATTATCCCTCCTGTCCCGGGAATACCGGGAATGCACCCTCAACTACTATTTCAGGGGGCTTTCCTGCCGGGAAACTGCCCGAAAAATGGGAATTTCCCTGGATATGGCCAAATATTACCTGTTTAAAACCAGGAAACTATTGAAAGAAGGAATCGGAATGGAACGAGAATACGGAACAAAAAGCTACCAGCCCGCTGAATTTACCTTTAAAACCCTCTTTGCCGGCTGCTATAACCAGGAGTATGTGAACCTGTTCAACCGGCTGCTTCCCGGCAATATTCTGCTCAGCGCCTACTATCATCCGGTGACCATCCGGGAGCTGGCGCTGGAGACCGGCGTACCCACCGCTTACCTGGAGGATGAAGTATCCCTGCTGGTAAAATACGGGCTGCTGCAGTTACTGTCTTCCGGGGCACCCTCCGGTGAAGAAGCGTCCGGGGCCAAAGAGACTGCCCCATCCGGCAGGAACCGCTACCAGACCAATATGATTATTTATACGGAGGAATATATGCTGGAGCTGTATGAAAAGCTGACACCCCTCTGTACCGGACATCTGCAGGATATTCTGGCTTCCCTGCGGGGACAGCTGGCTGCCCTCAGGGCTATCGGCTTCCGCGGTGCGGACCTTGAGGAGGAGCGGCTGCTGTGGCCGCTGTTCTGGCTGATACTGCACCGGGGCTATACTCTTTCAAGGCAGCGAAATACCGGGCTATACTCCTATCAGATGATATATGCCCAAACCACAGGCATCAATGTAGGAATCAATTATTCCAGGGAGAAGGATCCCTATGCCGCCTTTGGCTTTGCGGGGTATTCCCGAATTGATGAAGAGTATGCCGCCGCTTTTGCGGACTTCGGCATACTGCCTCCCCAAAACCGTTACCTGCAGCAGAATATACAGGCTGTCAGGGACGCCGTCCATGCAGATTCCGGAGAATATGTACTTTTTCAGAAAGCACAGCTGTGGGAGGTGGAAAATCTTCTGCAGCCCCGGATCCGGTCCATGGCCGATCTGTATGAACAGATGATTTCCACTGCCCGGGAGCTGCTCCGGTCCCATGCCCCGGAAAGCGTATGGGAAATGATTCCCAATGTTGTCGGAATGAGCCTGTTCTTTGATGTCGTGGGACTGTTTGGCAAATGTGCCGTAGACAGCGGCGCGTTAAAGCTGCCTGACACGGAATATCCCCTGGCAGTATTTATATACAGCACAAATTCCGCGGAATCCGGACAGCCCGGAGATAACCGCAGCTGATATTGGCCTATATCACGGGGGATGCCTGAGGTGTCCCCCGTTTCCCGGTCATAAATCTCGCAAAATTGCATGTACGCAATTTGACTTCGCGGCAGAGGTGTCTGAACCGTTACGGCCAAACAAATAAATTTTTAAAAATTTTATAAAATATATGTTAAAATTTCAGGAAACGATGTATAATAAAGTTGCAACCGTAAACCATTAATAATTTAGATGAATTATTATCATATTGTTAAATCGTTTTCTGCTAATCTTCCATTACTCTTGCCTATTCGATTACATGTTGTTTGTCTATTTTATTAATCCAGCATACTAACGGAGAGATACTTCGTGTTAAAAGGAAAGGTGATTAGTATGGAAAAATTTTTAAAAGGAAAAAAGGAGAAGGATGACGAACGATTTGTCAGTATTGAAGTAAAAATTTCAAGGCGCTTTGGGCAGGTTATCATGCTCTGCTGTATTATACTGGGGGTAGTCACCTCGATTCTGAGTTACATATCTTCGATCAGTGCCGTATCGGAGACCATCAATGACACGTCTGATGTGGCAGCCAATTATGTTTCTGCCTCGCTGAAGGAATTCACTGCCATTGCTTACGAAACGGGAAGCATTGCACGACTTGCCGATCCTGAAAGATCCGTGGAGGAAAAGGCAGCTATCTTACAGCAGAGGATTAAGGATCACAATATGGAGGGCGGTTACCTTCTTGACAGCAGCGGAATTGACGTGATCACCGGACAGGACTTTTCCGACAGGGAATATTTTAAGGAATGTATAAAGGGTAATACCTATGTTTCAACACCGGCCTACAGTGAAGTAACGAAAAAGGTATCCTATGTAGTTGCGGCTCCTCTGTGGGAGGGCGGAATTCCCGGAACAAAATCCGTAGGTGCCGTCGTCTATATTCCGAACGGCGAATTTCTGAACGATATTATGCGTTCCATAAAGGTGGGCAAAGGCGGAACCGCCTTTATGCTGGATAATACCGGCATTACGATTGCAGATGTCAATTCGGAGCTGGTGGGTGTAGAAGACAGCATTGCCCTGGGCGACACCAATCCCCGGCTTAAGAAATACAGCAGCATCTGTAAGAAAATGATTGCGGGGGAAAACGGTACAGGCACTTACAGCTATAACGGCAAGACAAAAGTAGTCGCTTACTCTCCGGTTCCCGGTACAAACGGCTGGAGTATCGGGATCGCGGCAGTGAGAAATGAATTTCTGGGGAAATTTTATATTGCATTGGTGTTTACCATTCTCTTTGTCATTATCTTTACGGTGCTTGGCGTTAAGAGCGGTGTGAAGCTGGGGAAGGCAGTTGCGGCTCCCCTGGGCAAGGCAGTAGACAGGCTGAAGCTTTTAGCAGAGGGAGATATTCACTCGGAGGTTCCCAGCCCCACCGTAAATGACGAAACGGCAATCCTGCTGAGCTGTATGTCCGAGACCATCCGAGATTTGAATCTGGTTATTTCCAACATAAACAAAGATCTGGCAGAATTGGCAGAAGGCAACTTTATGATTGACGTCGATGAAGATTACAAGGGAGACTTTTCCCGGATCAGCGAATCTTTCCGGGGAATTATCGCTTCCCTCAGCAAAGCCCTGAGGGACATTGACACCAACGCGGAAAGCGTCAGAAACGGTGCCACCGACCTGGCCGGTGCATCTCAGCTTTTGGCAGAGGGCGCCACGGATCAGGCAAGTGCGGTGGAAGAACTGACGGCAACAATGACGGATATTTCGGAAAGAATCCAAGTCAATGCCGAAAATGCGGAAAAGGCCAGAAGGGTCGTATCCGGCATGAACGATCAGGTGACGGAAAGCAACGCTCAGATGAAACAAAGTACGGAAGCTATGGGAAGAATCAGGGAAGCCTCCGACAAAATTGCCGAAATCATCAGCAGCATTGAAGAAATTGCCTCCCAGACCAATCTGCTTGCACTCAATGCGTCTATCGAAGCGGCAAGGGCAGGCGAATCCGGAAAGGGCTTTGCAGTGGTTGCCACGCAGGTTGGTATCCTCTCCGAGCAAAGCAGCAATGCGGCGAAAAATACTAAACAGCTGATCCAAAATGCAATACAGGCAGTGGAGGAAGGGACAAAGCTTGCAAATTCCACAGCCGAATCCCTGCTGCGTGTAGTCGATAACGCCAGGACAGTGGGGGAAGCAATTGACGAGATTGCTGTCGCCTCTGAAGAACAGGCCGAAGCTACGGCACAGGTCACACAAGGTATCAATCAGATTTCGGAGGTCGTTGAGTCCAATTCCGCCACCTCGGAGGAAAGCGCGGCGGCATCCCAGGAGCTGTCAGCACAGGCTGACCTACTGAAGGAATTAGTAGACAGATTTAAGTATTGCTCATAAGTCTTACTGTATTTGCCCATGAGCCTTAATGTACCCATGAGTCTCAATGAATGCTTTATAAAAGTTCCCGGCTTCCCGGAAAGCCGGGAGCTTTTATAATCTCTTCTGTGTTCCCTGCGCAGATGCGCAATCTGCTCTCCCATTTCCCTGGCATCAAACATAGTCATTTCCTCCTTTATCATAACAGTTATGTGTTACGAAATCATTATGTCTGTTACATAATATAAAGTCCATACATGACGGGTTGTTTTTATAAGGCAAAGCTCAACCCACAGTTGTGAACCGGCCAAAAGATCACATCCTATTCCATTATGCTGCAGCCAATATTATCGCTTTCCATAATACTCCAATCATAACCCCATCCTGTAAAATTACCTGAATTTGCATAATCCAAACATATGTTTGTCATGCTATAATTACTTTATTCATCTGTTTTACCGTTTCATAACCCCCGGTTCGCCAGAAAGGATGTGTGATTCATGGAAAGCATACTTTGCGTTGACATACCTGTACAAATGATTTCCTGCACCGATACAAACGGCAAGATCACGCCCATAAGATTTCGATTCCTTGACAATACGGGAGAGCTGGTCACCGTAAAAATTGACAGGATTCTATCAACAGACCAGAATAAAAACCGTGTAGGCGTAAATTTCTGCTGCACTGCCCAAATTCACGGTTTTCAAAAGAGTTTCACTCTCTGGTACAATTACTTTGCCCATGAATGGCGGCTGTCACGCCTTAAATAATCAGCCCTCCGCACCGTCAATGAATTCTGTTTTTTCAATTTAAACTTGCCAAATAACTGATAACCTGTTATACTAAAAACAGAATATTTGCCAAGAAAGGCAGTCAAAGGAGAACCGTTATGAAAAATAAACTTTTCAGAACAATTTATGGTGTAATATTTTCGACAATATTAACATTTTCTCTGCTTTTGACCGGATGCGGCCAATCGGCATCGGACAGCAATAACCTTTCCGTTGAAAACAAAGAAAACTCCCAGAAACAAACGGTATCCACAGACATCGAAGTATCAAGAACTTCAGGAGGAACCACAGACATCGAAATATCAGCAACTATAGGAGGGACCACAGGCATCGAAGTATCAGCAGCTACAGGAAAGGCCACAGAATCCGGAGAATCAGAAACCATAGATGAGGCAGCAAAAGCCCAGGCACAAACCCGCTATGAAGCACTGCGAGATAAGCAGCTTTCCGAAATGTTAGGGGAGGATGGCTTCCTGCCAATAGAGGAAGAACAAGCCGTCGCTGACGGAAAAACCGTCCTGACACTACTTGCAAATCTGCCAAGTACCTATCTGGATAATATAGTTGTAGGTTTTAACAGACAAAGTACCGATTACTTTATTCGGCTTGAACGTGAAACAGGCGATACAAAGCGAGTGTTGACGGAAATCATAGCAGGGCGGGGACCGGACATTATTTCCGGCGAAGTGTTTAAAGTCACTGAAAGTATCCTGAAACAGGGAGTGTTAGTTGATTTGGCACCGGGGCTGGATGCCATGGGAATCACCGATAAGGACTATTTCCCTGCTTTTCGGGAGCTGCGCATGGGAAATGGGATCTATGGAATCCGAACTTCTATTGATCCGGATGGACGCTGGATCCGAAAAGAGGTATTGGGCAGCACGGAACTGCCGGATATAGAAACCCTGGTAGAAAAGCTTTACACCTATCCGGACCAGGATGCGGTATGGGCGGCTTATTCACGTACTGAGTCGATTCTGGAATATCTGCTGTGCGGCTCGGAAGACTTGTGGGGAATGATCGACTGGGAAAACGGTACCTGCGATTTCTCAGGGGAATTATTTGCCAAGATGCTTATGATTGCAAAACGCTATATGGATCCGGAGGGATTGACCATAGATACACCGGACAGGTGGCTGATAGATTATTATCATCCTATGTTTGAACCGCGGGAAAAATTGGAAACCGAGGGAAAAGTAATCATCAATTTTCTCTTTGACGATGGGAATTATCCAACTGCCCTGCGTTTGGGCGATACAATTATGCTGAATGCCAATTCCAAGCATCAGGAAGGTGCCTGGGAATTTCTGAAATATCTTCTGAGTGATGAGGCACAGGCCTATGCGGCAAACGGCTACACACTGGTTGCCAGCAAGGAAATGTCCCTGGGCTCTTTTGAATATTATCTGCAGAAAATGAAAGAAGGAAACATGAGTGGTACCTCCGATCTCACGCCGGAGGTAACCGAAGAGCTCTTTGCATTTATAGAGCAAACCCGGCCGACTCCCCTGCATACGAAGGAAATCCTTTCCATTATATATGAGGAAGCTGCCGGCTACTGTGAAGGTAATAAGCCGCTGGAGGAAGTTTGCAGGATCATCCAAAGCAGGGTGTGGCTCTATATCAGTGAAAATATGTAATCCGATGTATAATAAATCCTTCCTATCACCCTTCCGTTTCCTTAAAGTGCTTCACCTGCTCTGCCAATAAGGGGTAAAACATAGAACTGACATACCGAAAATCGTGCAGGAATCTCCCGAAAGGGTCTTTATCCTCCTGAAAGCTGTCAGTCCTCCGCACCGTCAAACACATCCCCCTCCATGGCGATAATATCGTCCATGGGGAGGGATGTCCCGTCTTTCAGCACAATCTCCCGCCGATATCCGTCCACCTTTTTCACACTCCCCCACACGGGCACATAGGCTCCGCCGTCCTTTTTTTCATCCGGCTTAAAGTAGGTGACTGTAATGACCGGCTCCTGTCCGGGATTTTCCCTCAATGCCTGAATCAGCAGCGAAAGGCGCTGATCCAGACGCTCCCTCTGCCCTTCCTCCAGTTCTATATAGGAATCCGTCAGCCGGGCCGTCTCCCTTACCGCCTCGTCATGCCCGGTGAGAGCGGCAAAGGGCGCAAACTGCGCCGCCCTGTCCTGTAAAGGCATCTGCGGATGCCGTCCGGATACGGGACGGGGCAGATAAAGAATATCCTCATATTTCCCCTGCTCTTTCTTTTGATTTTTCTCCGGCTCTATCTTCTGCGCCGTTTCCTGTTCCCCTTCCTTCATGCCTTGTGCCCTCCGATCTGGCGGTTTCTCTCTATGGTGGTGGCGCCCTCCTGCAAATTCGTGCCCTTTAAAATGGCATTCTTGCCGTATTTCCTTTTCACGGCCAGCATGGCCTCCTGTAATCTTCTTTCCTTTTCCTGCCGGGCTTTTTCCGCCTCCCGCTCCTGCTCCTGCGCCCCATAATCCGTGAACAGGTCAAGCTGCTCATACCCCTGCGTGTCAGCTTCCACCGCTTCCCTTTCATCCGCCAGCCGGTTTGCGGCGATTGTCACCCGCCGTATCGTCAGGTCAGGGGCAATGATCCTCTCATACAGCTCCATTACCGCCTCCATGATTTTCTGCGTTGAAGAAGTCTTGCAGCCTAAATTTGCCGTACCATGGGCATGTTTGGGTACTTTTCTGCCGTAACGGTCTGTCGTCACTTCCCCCTGGTACCCTTTCCGCCGCTTTGAGTCCGTCAGGTTTTCCACATCATAGCCTATGGTAAGCGTCATCTGGTCCGTAACCAGCTTTTTATCGACCAGGTCCAGGACCAAAAGCTCCGTCATTTCCCGGACAATCAGCTTTCCCTCCCCGAAATCATAAGGCCGCTGCAAGACCTGGCCGGAGCTGATGCTGTTGGTCTCCGGCTTGTAGGCTTTGATCTGCTCCATGGTTACAGGCTCCCACCCCCAGGCATGGTCTATCAGAAGCTCGGCGTTAATGCCAAATATCCGATACAGCAATTCCTCGTTATAAAAGTCCCTGTCCCCGCCCAAGGAACAGCGTGCAATATCCCCCATGGTACATATTCCCACTTCTGCCAGGCGTTTCTGATAACCGCCGCCAACCCGCCAAAAGTCCGTGAGCGGCGTATGCTCCCATAATTTCTGCCGGTAGCTGATCTCGTCCAGCTCACCGATTCTCACACCGTTTTCATCCGGGGGCGTATGCTTTGCCACAATATCCATTGCAACCTTGCACAGATACAGGTTTGTGCCGATCCCCGCCGTGGCGGTAAGCCCCGTCGCGGAAAACACATCCTTTATCATCTTAACTGCCAGTTCCCTGGCCGTCATGCGATAAGTGTCAAGATACTGCGTTACATCCAGAAACACCTCGTCAATGGAATATACATGAATATCCTCCGGGGCAATGTATTTCAGATAAGTATTATAGATAATGGTGCTGTATTCCATGTAAAAGGCCATCCGGGGCGGGGCTATGAGATAAGCAGCCTCCAGCTCGGGATGCTCCTTTAATTCCGGAGCAAGGTAAGAGGAACCCGTAAACCGCCTGCCCGGTGCCCTGGAAAGGCGCTCTCTGTTTACCTCCCTGACCCTCTGCACCACCTCAAAAAGCCTGGCCCGTCCCGATATTCCGTATGCTTTCAGGGACGGGGACACCGCCAGGCAGATAGTCTTTTCTGTCCGTTCTGCATCCGCCACTACCAAATTTGTGGTAAGCGGGTCAAGCTGCCGCTCCACACACTCCACGGAGGCATAAAAAGATTTTAAGTCAATGGCAATGTAACTTTTCTGTTTCCTATCCATAGCAGCGCCCTCATACCTTAATCAAAACAAACAGCCGTATTACCGTCAAAACAGACGCATTTGCTCATAGTCCTGTCTGCGTTCCAACATCGGGGAACACTTAGCCAGGAAGCTGCCCACCTGTCCCCCATTGTAAATCCACGGCAGCATTTCCTCTTCCTCCAAAATAAGAGGCATCCTGTCATGGACGGGGCTCACGGAATCATTTGCCGCCGTCGTCAGGATGACAAAATGGAGCCCGTCCTCCTGCTCCCGGTAAAATCCCGCCATATACAATGCTTTACCCTGTTTTCTGCAAAAGGTCACTTTCTGCTTATCTCTGTCCCATTCATAAAAATGCCTGGCCGGGATAATACACCGCCGCTGTCTTACGCTGTTCGCAAAAGCAGGACGCTCCAGAGCCGTCTCCGCCCTGGCATTAATCAGCAGCCTTTTATCCTTTCCCGTAAATCCCCACTTCATTTCTTTCCCGCACAGTTTTTCATTCTTGCCATAGATAACCGGCGCTGCATTCGCCGGAAAAATATCTCCTGTCCGCTCCGTCCTGAGTTTTTCGTCTATCTCCTGCAGCACCCGGTATAATTCTTCCTCTACATCCTTGTCAATGTAATATCGACCGCACATTTTCTCTCTCCTGACCTTTCCTGCCTGTGACAAATTTCAGTAAGAATATTATACCAGAAAATGTGTTCGATTATAACCCCTTTTCCGATTTTTTGTGTACCATTCCCACCCCCGCCCCTTTGGGGCGCCCCCGGCTCCGGCTCCGCTCCGCTTCGGTCGGGGAACAGGGCCGCTTATATGAAAAGCTATCTGAAGCTGTCCTATCTGGCCGGCAAATACCAGCTTACAAAAGATACATTCCCCCTGTTTGAGACAATTCTCCCACTACCTCAGGCGAAAGGTTTTCGGCGCAAACTGCCTGCTTATAAAAAACGCCGCGGCCGACGCTGCCCCTGCCGCAGACACCCAGGGCAGTGCCTCTGTCAGATCTCTGCGCACCAGCAGCACAAGCAGCCAGAAAGCTCCCTCCAGGTATGCCAGCGCCTTAAAAACCGGACTCTTCACAGTCAGGTCCGCAGAATACGGCTGTAAGATATAGTACAGGATGCACTCGTATGTATCCCAGAGCATCAGAAATAGAATGCACACCGCCACGAGTCCGGCCACCGTCTCCACAGGCAGGGATAAACCGGAGAGAATCAACATCAGCAGGGTATTCCCCAGGATCACAGCAGACAGAAGCAGATTGCCCTTCAAAAGACACAAATATCGCTGCAGCATGCTGCTGCGGATAAACGCAGGCGTAGCCATATGATGGTAAAGCATGTGCATGTCAATATTGCGGAAGTAAATCTGCATCAGGCGGCCGCCGGAGGACAGGGAAAGCGCCAACGAGATCAGCACCGGGGAAAACTCCAGCACATTATCTGAGGTGACAGGCAGCCAGCCAAAACGGATCCCCAGACCCAATACCGCACCGGCCAAAAGCATGACCAGTACCCTGTCCCTCTTTTCCCTGCGCAGCGCCTTGCCAAAACGATTGGAAAACGCAAGCTCCAGATATTTTTCCGGCGCATTTTCCCGATGCAGATCAAAAAAGTCCCTGTTTTCCTTCCAGCCGGATTCCGACAGTCCTTCTGTTTCCTCTCCCATCGAACTGCGCTGCACGGAAATATGAAAGGATACGGCGGCGGGATCTGCAAATTTTACTGCGATCCTTTTATAATCCGAATACTGCAGATGATAGATCCAGCAAAGTACCGAAAGAATGGCACATACAATGCCCAGCGCCCACTGCCCCGACGGCGGAAGCGCCGCATCCCGATACCAGCCCAGGTATGCCCCTGCATATCCCAGCACACACAGGAGAAGCATGCCCCACCGCCGCGCCCGCCTGCCCGGCAGACGTCCATACATTTTATAAAACTGCAGGTAAACCACATTTCCGAGAAGCACGCTGCAAAGCTTAAGCAGTACCAGGGCGATTGTCAGTCCCCAATTCCGAAACAGGAAATACACTGCAGGAAAGAGCATGAAGCCGGAAAAGAATACCTCCTTCAGCGCCTTATAGCGGTAATAGCACGCAGGATTTACACAAAAATGATTCAGAAACGCATGATCCTCCTCCGACGAATGAAACAGCCCACAGCCTGCCGGCACACTGCAGACGCATTTCAATAAAACAAAAAGCATGAGGAAGACCCCGGTGGTCAGAGCATCCCTTCTTAAAAACAGGTGAGGGAGCCCATAAAGCAGGACCAGCGCGCCCAGGTTGCCGGCCAGCGCCGACCGTACAAAGCCAAGGGCAAGACCGAACAGACTGCAGAGCTTTTTCAGCCGATAACAGCCGTACCATGTGCCGTGTACTATTTTCCCCAATACCGGCATCCTGCTCAGGTAATACAAAAAAGCATTGATCTGGATTGTCAGAAAGACTTCTCCGTACACGATAAACCGATTCGAACTTCTGCCATTCATTCCGCTTCCCCCTCCTTCTCCTGCAGCGCCTGAATGATATAATCTTCAAAGGCCTCGCCTCGCAGCCCCTGGTCCCTCACCGCCTCCAGCATGCCCCCGCGCAGCTCGTCGCTGATATCCCGGGCAAGCTGCATGATATGTGTGGCCATGAGGATAATGTGCCCCTCCCGCATATGCAGCAGAAGCTCCTTGATATCATGGGATACCACAATATCAAAGGAAGACAGGGGTTCGTCCAGCAGGATGACCCTTGGGCGGCGGATCAGGCAGCACATGAGCTGCAATTTGTTCTTCATGCCATAGGAATAATTTTTTATCAACCGGTGCCTGTCTTCCTCCTCAATGCGCACCAGATCAAAACAGGAATCTATGCTGCTGACATTTTCATCCCCGTTCAGCTTCACAAAAAAATGGATGAATTCATATCCGGTCAGGAAATCCGGCAGTACCGGCGATGCCGAGACGATGCCTACATCCTCATAGGTCAGCGGGCGGCAGCAGCCGTTTTCCTCCAGGACCACCCGCCCGCCTTCAGGCTCCAGATCTCCGCTGATGCAGCGAAACAGCGTGGTCTTCCCGGCGCCGTTCCGGCCGAGGATACTGTAAATGGAGCCCTCCTGAAAGTCAAAGTCCGTGTGGTTTAAGACCTTCTTTTCTTCAAACTGTTTCTGTAATTCCATGACGCGCAGTCTCATGACGGAAGCTCCTCCTTCCCCTGCTCTCCCCCGATGGCCAGAAATCTTTCCGTTCCGCGCACAAAATCAAATACGGCCTCCTTCAGTTCCTCCCGCAGTTCACTGAAATAGCTTGTCTCAAAATTTTTCATGACGCTTTCCTTTTCATAGCAGATCGTATCCATAAACATGGACGTAAATCTGCCGGGAGTATAGTGATCCATCTCCATGGCATGCTGTCTGGCATTTTCAAGAGCCTGTAAGGTTTTTTCACGATTTTCACATTTTGCAGATTCCTTTGCGATGCTCATCCAGATCAGATAGAGGGTACCGTGCATAAAGCCGTAGTTTTCATCATACAGGAACAGTTTATAGAGCCGGTCCACCGTTTCATACGCAAATGTCGTTTCCTCCGCGGTATATTCCCCTGCGCGTAGCATGCTTATGATGGAACCGGTGATCAGGCCGATATACCCCATGATATTTTGCTGCGCCAGTTCCACACAGGCCTTTCCCTCCAGTACGCTCTCGAGCACCACATTTCTCGTACAATGCAGTCCCGGCAGCTTTTCCGCGTATTCCTCCGCCTTCCCGGTGTCTTTTCTGCCGCAGGCACAGACCAGGGTCCGCAGGGCTTCATATCTCTGCCAGTCGTCGGTGCTTCTGTCCAGTATTTTTTCACAGAGATCGATGCACTCGTCAAGATGCTCTTCTTTGTCAATGAACAGAATGGATTCCGCCAGCTTATGTTTAAAGTCAAGCTGGTTTGGAAATTCACGCAGCGCCCGGCGCATCAGCAGGATATTGTCCTCAATTCTTCCTTCACTGCCGTTTGCGTCGTACTGCGCCGTGATCGACTCTATCTTCTTCTCCCGCTCAAGCTCCCCGCAGCCAAGCAGATCGTCCACAGTCCTGCCGTAATAAGAAGCGATGGCAGGTAAAAGCGTTATGTCCGGATACCCTTCGCCCCTCTCCCATTTTGACACAGCCTGTACGGAAATACCCAGATGCCTTGCAAGCTCCTCCTGGGTATTGCCTTGTTCTGTACGGAATGCTCTCAGTTTTTCCGCAAGCAAAATATCCATAGATTTCCCTCCTGTTGACCGCCGGTTGTTTTCATAATGTCATTATAGCCCTTTTCCCAGTGCATTCAATGACCGGGTCGTTTAATTTCAGTTTATTTTATCAACTGTGCGTTGAATTTAAGTGCATTTCGCATGCTCCTCCCCATACAAAAAGCCTCCCTCGAATTTCTCCGGGGGAGGCCTGCAATTATTGATATTACTGTATATATCGCTTAAAACTTCCTATCGTTTCTTTAGAAACGATTTTCCTTCGCCGCTTCCTCGATGGAAACCGCCACAGCCACGGTAGCGCCCACCATGGGGTTGTTGCCCATGCCGATCAGGCCCATCATCTCAACGTGTGCAGGTACGGAAGAAGAACCTGCAAACTGTGCGTCGGAGTGCATACGGCCAAGCGTATCGGTAAAGCCGTAAGATGCAGGACCTGCCGCCATGTTATCGGGATGCAGGGTACGTCCCGTGCCGCCGCCGGAAGCAACGGAGAAGTACTTCTTTCCAGCCTCGGTTCTCTCCTTCTTATAGGTACCTGCAACGGGATGCTGGAACCTGGTGGGATTGGTGGAGTT